>Ga0209000_1002381_pt1 | contig 10370 bp, 8 predicted proteins | sample RifGroD2_FD_183998 | JGI IMG/M metagenome (GOLD analysis project Ga0209000, IMG submission 183998) | Groundwater microbial communities from Rifle, Colorado, USA - Groundwater D2 (SPAdes) (version 2) | ecosystem: Environmental > Aquatic > Deep subsurface > Groundwater | place: Rifle, Colorado...
ATCAATCAATGCGAGAATTTGAGTATAAAGAGCATCAAAGTTAACTGATATTTGAACATAATTAACTGTTGAGGAAGGCAGAGAAACCTCTGTACCCGCTCTTGCCACAACATGGATGGTATAAGTACCGCCCGCTAAATTCAATGTGTTCAAATCAAATGTGGTTGTTGTAACTGTATAACTGTCTGTTCCAACAACAACGACGTATTCTGTAGCATCTGGGACAGCGGTCCATGTGACAATACCGTTATTCACAACTACGTTTGTTGGAGTGTCTAACTCCAACGCAATTTCCTCATCGCAACCTACAAGCAAGAAGACTGTAAGAAACAATAGGACGATACGAAGAAACTTACTCATATAGAATCCTCCTTTTCGAACATGCGGTGTAGGAAACGATGTTCCTATGCAGTTCGTTCTATTTGAATCTTTCAAAATCATTTCATTTATGATAGTTAATAAGTAAAAAAGCAGCAAACAATGCCTAGTCGTCTATAATGCAAGATTATATTGTACATTGTCTCATTTATTATTATACATATGATTTGTCAAAATATGCATAATTAACGACTTATTAGTTAAATTAATGTGTTTATTTAATAAGATTTTAATACGGAGGAAGCATCAATGACGCTCACACCTCTTAAGTAAAAATATTTTGTGAAGATGAAGACGACCAAGATGATCGACCAACCATAAATCAAGGATGATTCTCTAAAATAGATATTCTCATAATCTCCTGAAATGATGACGAGACCCCTGAGTTGAGCGGAGAGCATGACAAATGAGATGGTAGCCGAAAACAGAAGAATAACGAACATCATCAATGACTCCTTAAGAATCAATTTTGTCAATTGATTTTTAGAATAACCAAGCACATTCAGTCTTGCGTAAACACTTTTCATCTGTCCCAAGAGCAGGATTGAATGATTGAAGATCGCCAGGATGAAACAAAGAATGATGACGGATAGGATGATGGTCATATATTCAGTGGTTCTTTTCATCTCATTGGCGTTATCGGTAATCAGTTCTTGGAAATCAATCAAGTAAACGAGGTTCTTACTATAGGAATCAATCAATAAATCTCTTAAGAAGATAGGTGAGTCAGCTGCATTTATTAGAAGAGAATTATAGGAGATATCCTGATAAATTGGGAATAAGTGGAGATTGATGAATGCTAAATCACCAATCTGTTTCTCAAAGAACCCGCCGATTTCAAAGGACTCCTCCGGAAATTCCGGGCTGATGTTCAAGAGGATGGAGTCACCAATCTGAAGATTATAAATATATTGGAATTTTGTGGGTAAAAGTATCGTCAATACATCAGTTCTTGATAATGAAGAAAGTGATGATTGATCAATCGGCAAATTGAAGAAATTATCAATTTCAACTGCATCGATGGAAATGACTTGATTTAAGCTCTTATCCATTTCAGCGAACGAAACGTTTGCGAAAAGTCCTGCTTTTGAAACAGATTCAACTTGTTCCATCTCTCCGATTTCAAGGAAGGTTTGATCATACCTGGTCACGAAATTGGTCAATCCGAAATCAAGCGTATATTCCTCGTGATAGGAATTGATGCGGTATTTCATGTGTTCATTGGTCAAAACCAGTAAAAAAATGCTTACGAAACAGACAAGCAGAACTGCTGTATATTGATAAAATGATTTTTTAGATAACAATATTTTCAAATGAAGGGAGAACGATAAAGCCTTTTCTTTAATTCCAGTCAATCTTGACGATAACTCAATCAACAAAAAAGCGATTGAAAACAGTAGAATGATGGAAATCAACGCTTTTGTAATTGCTTGATCTCCATTTGCCCGGTCAGTGACAACCTTCAAATTCAAAATGCCATAACCAATCAGTGACAACATCACGATTCCAGCTAGAAATAAAATTCTAGGTTTTTTATCTGCTACGGATTCTACAGTCTGAGATATGGACGAATGTTTGTTGAAATAATAGAAATAATAGAGCGAAGTGAAGATAAAGAGGAATGATGCGACGATCACACTGAGTAGGATGGATTCCCTATTTAGCTGATAGCCAGATGTCGAACCGATATATCGCAAGCCAAGCTTGATGACGAAGTTAGAGAGCAGGACGGAAAGAACTGTCGAGATGAAAATGAAAATAATCATTTCAATCAGAATCACTGAGTAGGAGAATCTTTTCTTTCCACCTAAAAGACTGATGACTGCGAAGGATTTACGTTTTTCATCGTAATAAAGCAAGAATGTGGTTTGCATCACGAGAAGAACAGCTAAAATGACAATCAAAATGACCAAATTGAATACGGATACGCTTCGATTGATCAATTGATTGAGCGCAGCAACATCAATAGACTCTTCAAAACTCAATGTGTCATAGGGGGAAATGGACTGAATTGTTTCTACAGCTTCTAAGACTGTGACTCCATCACTCAATTCAAAATAGACTTTATTATAAATGTTTTCCATCAAAGAAGAAGGAAGACTGCCTAATGCCGGATTTAATGCAGACAAGAAGAATGAAAGATTTTCAGATTTGTTGATGAAAATCGTTCCATCTCGAAAGAGACCGCCATCCTCGATGATTTCTGCGATTTGATAGATGTGATTGGATGAACCGACATATAAAGTGAGGGAATCTCCAACGCTTAAATCGTAGGATTCGGCCATGCTGGAAGTGATGAACACCAATTCTCCATTCAATTCAACACTTTCAATCGTTGATCCATTGGAAACCTTGTTAAACGCAGATAACGATGATGCCATCGTCTTCACATACACCTTGGTATCTCCAACCCCGATCAATGCATCCATTTCAAAAAACGGCATATAATCTTCAATGAAATCCTCAGGATCTTCGTAATTTTTGAGTTGTGTAATTGAAAAATACCTCAAGTTTCCATTGAGGGTTGTTGCCATCGTTAAATCTATATCTTGATACCGTTCTTCAAGTTCTCCATAGAAATAAGCTTGGATAAACGGTTTAGTTGAAATTCCCAGCATCAACGATGAAAATAAAGCAATGAAAGTTACAATCAAAAGAATGGAACGCAGCTTGAAATGAATAATATTTTTATAAGCGAAACGGAATGAGAATCTCAGACGGTCAAGTGTTCTGTTCATCTTTGATCACTTTTCCATCTAGCATGTGGAGTGTCCTGGTTCCATAAACGGTCGTATCTTCATTATGCGTCACCATCAAAATGGTTTTATGGTAGGTTTGATTCAGGTTTCTGAATAACTCCATGATCGCGATGCCGTTCTTGTGATCCAAGCTGCCGATGGGTTCATCGGCAAAGATGATTTTAGGATCATTGATCAAGCATCTCGCGATGGCGACTCTTTGTTGCATCCCGCCGCTCAGCTGATAAGGATAATAACTTGAATAATCCTTCATCCCCACAGTTTCTAATGTTTCCATGATCTTATCCTTCGTTTTTCCAGTGGATAATATCGCGGATAACAATATATTTTCATAAACAGTCAGATTGGGAATTAAATTATAAAATTGAAAAACGAATCCGATATCCTGAGATCTCATCTTGGATTTGGCGGATTCCGTGTAGTCTTTAAGCTCTTGATTGAAAAGCTTGACAGAACCTCCGGTATAGGGCTCAAGCCCCCCCAAAACATAGAGGAGCGTTGTTTTACCAGATCCTGAAGGACCGCAGATGGAAACGAACTCGCCGTCTTGAACAGAAAAATCAATGCCCTTTAAAACATCATAAGTCATCTTTTGGTTCTGATAGGATTTCTTGAGATTGCTGACTTGAATCTGTTCCATTTTGATTCCTCTTTTATTTTATTGTATCACAATAGATAAAATAAAAAGCAGACTCAGTTTTAACTGGTCTGCTGATCATTTTTAACGATGCTTTAGATGCGGGAATAAAATGACATCTCTGATATTTGGCGTATTGGTCAAAAGCATGACGAATCTGTCAATACCGATACCAAGTCCTCCCGTAGGCGGCATACCGTATTCCAAGGATTCAACGAAATCGACATCCATTTCGGACGCTTCATCATTTCCAAGTTCTTTTTCTTTAATCTGACCTTCAAAACGTTCTCTTTGATCGATTGGATCATTCAGTTCAGAAAAAGCGTTCGCGTATTCAGACTTCATGATAAATAATTCAAAGCGGTCTGTAAATCTTGGATCTTGATCGTTCTTTTTAGCCAAAGGACTGATTTCAATCGGATGACCGTAAACCATAGTTGGTTGAAGGATGACTTCTTCACAATACTTTTCAAAGAAGGCTTCAACGATATGACCATATCCAAAGTGTTTTTCAACATGGATTTCATGTTTCTTGGCAATCTTTTTCGCTTCTTCAAGCGTCATGTGCTGCCAGAAATCAACTCCAGACATTTCCTTAACTGCATCGACCATGTGCCAACGCTTCCAAGGACGTCCCATATGAATCACTTCATCATTGAAGGTGATATCATAGGTTCCCAAGGTTTCAAAGGTTACCGTTGACAAGCATTCTTCAACGAGATTCATCATATCTCCCATATCCGCGTATGCGAGATATGCTTCAATGGTTGTGAACTCTGGATTATGCTTGGCATCCATGCCTTCGTTTCTAAATAGTCTTCCAATTTCATAAACAGCTTCCAAGCCGCCGACAATCAATCTCTTTAATGGCAGTTCGGTAGCGATTCTAAGATAGAAGTCCATATCCAATGTATTGTGGTGGGTAACGAACGGTCTAGCTGCAGCTCCGCCCAGGATGCTGTGAAGTACAGGTGTTTCCACTTCGATAAAGCCTTTATTATCAAAGAATTTTTGAATGGATCTGATGATTTTTGGTCTGGTGATGGCAACTCTTTTGGCTTCTTCATTCACAATCAAATCCACATATCTCCGGCGTCTGGCTTCTTCCTTGTCCTGTAGTCCGTGGAACTTGTCAGGTAGAGGTCTTAATGCCTTGGTCAGATGGGTGAACTTGGTTGCTTTTACAGTTAGTTCATTGGTCTTCGTTCTAAAAACGATACCTTTGACACCAACGATATCCCCTAAGTCTGATGCTTTAAATACTTCATATGAATCTTCACCGATATTGTCTTGACGCACGTATACCTGAATTTGGCCATCACGATCTTGAAGATTCATGAAGCCTGCCTTGCCCTGACCACGTTTCAACATGATACGTCCTGCGATCGATACCTCTACATGCTTTTGTTCAAGCGTGTCATGGTCGTCATTTTGAAATAAATCAAAAAGATCCTTTGAGGAATGCGTACGAACATATTTCTGTCCAAATGGTTCAATTCCTTTATTTTTTAAGTCCTGTGCCTTTTCTCTACGCACAATTTGCTGCTCTTTTAAGTCTTCTGGATACATAGAATAGACCTCCTAATCCATGATATTATATCATAAGAAAAGCCATAATGTAAGTTATGGCTGTTTTTCTTCTTCTAAAAGCTCGTACATGAGCTGGTCTCTCTTCATCTCAATCGAAGTCACCTTGACTTTAATGATTTTTTGACCCAGATGCAGGGTTAATACATCATTTTCCTTCACAGCAGAAGAAGGTTTGGCAAGTTTGCCATTGATTTCAACCTTTTCTTTTTCAGCTGCTTCCTTTGCCACAGTTCTCCGCTTGATGATTCGAGCGACTTTTAAATATTTATCAAGCCGCATTTTTTTCTGATTCTTTTTTATCGTTCCACCAGGATAATTTGCCCGTAGATACGATTTCATCAATGTCGGCCTTCGTGAGTGTTTCAACTTCAACGAGATAATGCGCAATCAAGTCTAATAGTTCACGGTTCGTTTCAATAATATTCTTAGCTTTTTCGAAGCATTGTGTAATAATGTGTCTGACTTCCTTATCGATTTCGTGTGCAACCTGGTCGGAGAAGTTCTTTTCTTTGAAGTAATCTCTGCCTAAGAAGACATTTCCGCCGGATGATTCGTATTGGATTGGACCTAAATCGCTCATTCCATATTCGGTAACCATCGCTCTTGCGATTAAAGTTGCATTCTGGAAGTCGTTATATGCGCCTGTTGTTACGGTGTCAAATACGATTTCTTCAGCAACTCTGCCACCAAGGAAGGAAGTGATTCTGGCAATCAAGCCTTTTTTGGTTTCAAGGAACTTTTCTTCGAGTGGAACCATCAGGTTATAACCGCCTGTGCGTCCTCTTGGAATAATAGTAACCTTTTGAACAACGTTCGCATCCTCAAGCTTAATGCCGATGACGGCATGGCCTGCTTCGTGATACGCAACGACTTTCTTTTCTTCAGGGGAATATTTTCTACTCTTTTTAGCAGGTCCCATCATGACGCGGTCAATGGCTTCACCCATATCGACATCACTGATCAGCGTGCGGTTGTCGCGTGCTGCGAGAAGTGCTGCTTCATTTAATAAGTTTTCGATATCCGCACCGCTGAATCCTGGGATTCTGGTTGCGAAATCGCTTAATTTGATTTTTGGATCTAGTTTCTTATTTCTTGCATGAACTTTTAGAATCGCTTCACGACCTCTGACATCCGGCAAGCTGATGGTGATCTGTCTATCGAAACGGCCTGGTCTGAGTAGTGCAGGGTCCAACACGTCTGGACGGTTGGTAGCTGCCATGATGATGATACCCATGTTGGTGGTGAAACCATCCATTTCAACGAGTAATTGGTTTAGTGTTTGTTCTCTTTCATCGTGTCCGCCGCCTAAGCCTGCGCCACGTTGACGACCTACTGCATCAATTTCATCAATGAAAATGATACATGGGGAGTTTTCTTTCGCTACCTTAAATAAATCACGCACACGTGAAGCACCGACACCGACGAACATTTCTACGAAGTCGGAACCGGAAATCGAGAAGAAGGGAACATTGGCTTCGCCGGATACAGCTCTTGCAAGTAAGGTTTTACCTGTACCTGGAGCACCAACGAGGAGAACGCCTTTAGGAATTCTAGCACCCATGTCGATATATTTTTTAGGAGCTTTCAGGAAGTCGATTAATTCTTCCATTTCTTGTTTTTCTTCGTCACAACCAGCAATATCCTTGAAGGTTACTGATTTTTCACGGTTTAATTTTGCTCTATTTTTAGCGAAGTCGAATGCTTTGCTATTCTGATTGTTCGCATTTTTGAAGATGATGAACAAAATGACAAGCACTAAAATCATTGGGACTAAATTGATGAGAACGGTCCAAATGGTGATACCGGATTTAGCGACGACTGCGGTTGTTCCACCGTAACCATCAACGATTAACAGAATTTCTGCTGCTTCATCGATACGCATGATGCGTTCAAATCCAACGATATTATTGTATAAGGCTTTATGTTGATCGTAGATTTTTCCATTGACCTGAACCAAGTCGAAGTTATCTCCGCCGATAAGCGAATATTCAATCGATTCGATATGTCCGAGATCTGCTGCATCTTGAATTTCTGAAGTTGTTAACTCCTGAACTTCACCTTGAAGCGCATCCCTCAGGAATAGAAATACCCCGATCACGATGACAAGGGTGAAAAGCATGATTAGATAATCGGGTTTTTTACGATAATCGATTTTTTTCTTTTGATCTGGTCTGTTTGGGTTTTGATTCATATAGATACCCCTCTTTTATTTTCTGCTGTATACTTCTGGTTTTAATACGCCTACATAAGGCAGATTGCGATAATACTCGTCATAATCTAGTCCGTAACCGACGACAAATGCTTTTGGAATTACAATTCCGATATAATCAGGCTGGTAGGGTTTCAATCTTCCTTCAGGCTTGTCTAAAAGCGTGCAGACTTTGACAGAAGAAGCGCCTCGGTGTTTGAATAGTTCAACGATGGTCACGATGGTGTTTGCCGTATCGACGATGTCTTCAACGATCAACACGTCTCGATCCTTGATGGAAATATCCAAGTCCATCTTGATTTTTACGTCCCCAGAGGATGAAATGCCTCCATGATAACTACTCACTGACATATAAGCCATATCGAAATTCAGGTCGATTTGTCTGGATAGATCGGAGAGAAAAGGAACACAGCCCTTAAGAAGACCGACAAGAATTGGTTTCTTATCCTGGTAGTCGATGGTGAGTTGCTTACCGAGTGTTTTGCAAATATCCTTGATTTGTTTTTCTGAAACTAAGATTTCAGCGATATCATTGTGCATTTGGTTTTACCTCTTTAACCTTGAAATAGATTTCTTTTTCTTGACCAAGTGTTTGGTTGACGTAATGGTTTTGGACCCACAGGATTTGATTATCACTATCAGTTAAAACCCACAAATTATTTCTATCTTCATTCGATATTTTGAGATCAATCAATAGCTTTTTAAGCTTTTTATGACCGTAATCATATGTGAGCAGATCTCCGTCTTCCCTATGTCTTAGCCGTAGTGGAAACGCTAATTTATTATAACATAATTTAGAGAATTCTTCAGTAATGGCATTTGATTTATATAATAATGTGAAAATAGCCATATTTTCCAGTTTATTCTCACCCTCTTTAAGTTCATATTTGACTTTAGAAATGGGTTTGTATGTCTTGATAGATGCTTTATTATATGACTTGACGAATTCACAATTTTTAGATAAACGATATGTTTGGTTAGGACGATTGGATAGAATCATCTTTTTAATCTTCTGAACAATTTCAAAGGAAAGACTTAAATCGTAATCTTCAATCAGGTAGGCAATGGCATCATCTTGAATGGTTTCATCCCATGTTTTGTAGAGATCGATAGGAATAGACATATCTTCTTTAATTAAAGATGCAGTCGTTTTTCTGATATAGTGGAATGCAGATGATATCTGATGATGGTACTGTTTGATTTGTTCTAAAAGGTTCTCGTTTTCTTGTTTCATAATCGGAACAACAGCATGTCTGAATCTGTTTCTCAAGTAGAAATTCTCTTCATTGGATGCATCATCTAAAAAAGGAATACTGTGTTTATCCACATAGGTAAGAATGTCTTCTTTGGATGTATAAAGAAGAGGCTTGATGTATGTGAAATGGCCGTCTGAGTGCATCAACTGCATACCCGCATATCCTAAAAGATTGCTGCCTCTCGTCATCTTGATCAAGATGTTTTCAAACAAATCATCCAAGTGGTGCGCAGTTAGGATGTATGGTGTTTTATAAAGGTGAGCCACTTCAATCAAGTAGTGTTTTCTAAGCTCGTGTGCCTGGTGATGGAAGTTTCCTTCACCCACTTCAATGGTGTAATAATGAAAAGGGACATCGTGCTCCTTGCAGTAAGTCTCAACAAGATCCGCTTCAATGACAGATTCTTCTCTCTTCATATGATTAAAATGTACGACCGCAAGTTTATAGGGTCCATCGATCATCATGGACAATAAAGCCATGGAATCAGATCCACCGCTAACGGAGACAATCAATGGGAATTTGGTGCTGATCTTCAGTTGGTTCTTGAGAATGCTAATGATATTTTTCATTCGAGCCACATCTTTTCTATAGTCTAATTATACCATGTCTAAACGTAAAATATTGAAGATTTATCAAAGGGCTTATGTTATAATAATGAGAGTAAAGGAGGCGTCACAATGTTGATATTGGCAAGCAGTTCGCCAAGACGCGCAAAACTACTTAAGGATGCAGGGCTTAATTTTATTGTGGAGCCCAGCAATCAAGATGAAGTCATCGATCTAAAGATGAAACCTCAAGATATAGCTTTAGAACTTGCAAAGATGAAAGCCATTCATGTTGCAGCTAAGTATCCGAATGATGTTGTGCTTGGTGCAGATACGATTGTCGTATTTGAAGAAGAGATCCTTGGGAAACCAAAGGATGAAGACGATGCATACAGAATGTTGAAAAAACTCTCTGGAGATCGTCATGTGGTCTATACGGGAGTTGCTGTTGTCAAAGGAGACACAGTGAAGTCTTTTGTATCGGCAACCGAAGTTTCAATGAAAAAATTAAGCGATTTGGAAATATGGAATTATATTAAAACCGGTGAACCCATGGATAAGGCGGGAGCTTATGGAATTCAAGGTGACGGTGGAAGTCTTGTAGATCATTATAAAGGAGATTTCTTCACCATTGTAGGTCTTCCACTTAAAGATGTTTTGGATGTATTGAAAAGCTTTGAAAAGGAATGAATTTGTTTCTACACACATGTAGGAACATTTTTTTATTTTATTTAAATAGATAGAAGTTTTGGTGTGTTTATTTATACCTTGAATGTTATATAATAATAGTAATAAAAGCGTTTACAGGAGAGTATCCCATGGAAGAGATAAAATTGTGGAAAAAAGGCGTTGTTTATCAGATATATCCAAGGAGCTTCGTGGATAGCAATGGTGATGGCATCGGCGATATTCCGGGGATCACTTCCAAATTAGATTATTTGAAGGAACTGGGTGTGGATATCATCTGGCTTTCTCCTGTTTATAAGTCTCCAAATG
>Ga0209000_1002390_pt1 | contig 10332 bp, 9 predicted proteins | sample RifGroD2_FD_183998 | JGI IMG/M metagenome (GOLD analysis project Ga0209000, IMG submission 183998) | Groundwater microbial communities from Rifle, Colorado, USA - Groundwater D2 (SPAdes) (version 2) | ecosystem: Environmental > Aquatic > Deep subsurface > Groundwater | place: Rifle, Colorado...
GCGCATCAGCACCCACCAGTCGTTGTCCAGCACGATCTTGAGGCCGTCTATGGTGTTGGTCTCGGTGATCTTGTGGCCCAGCAGCAGCTTGGGCAGCTTCTTCTTTATCTTTACGGCGAAAGAATGCTTGTTGGGGATGGGTTTGTCCATCTTGAAGTCCCTGCGGACGAAGCAGGACTTCCCGTACTTCTTCTCTATCTCCGCGTACATGGCCGAGACCGTCTTGCCGGTCTTCACCGCCATCTCCATGATGAAAAGGGCCGTCAGGGCGCCGTCGCGCTCGGGCAGGTTCCCCTTCCAGGCGTAGCCGCCGGATTCCTCCACCCCGAAAGTCACGTCCTCGGTAAGCATCTTCTCCGCTATGTACTTGAAGCCCACCGGGACCTCGTCGAAAGGCAGGTTGGCGGCGCGGGCTATGCGCTTGGTCAGGAAGCCCATCGACACGGCCTGCACGATCTTGCCTTTGTACTGGCCCTTGGAAAGCAGGTATTCCAGCATCAGCGGGGCGGTCTGGCAGGGGGTCATATACTGCCCCTTGTCCGAGACCAGGGCGAAGCGGTCGGCGTCCCCGTCCAGCGCCACGCCCATCAGCGCCTTGTTCTTTTTCACGGCTTCAACCAGTTCCTGAAGGTTCTTTTCCACCGGCTCGGGAGAGATCCCGCCGAAAAGCGGGTCATGCCTGTCGCGCAGTTTTACGACGTTCTTGGAATTAAAAAGTTCCCCGGCCGTCTCGGCCCCCACTCCGTACATAAAGTCGATCACGACCTTGCCGGGAAGCTTGGCCAGGACCTTCGGGGAGGATACCTTGGAATTGATATATTCGACATAAGCCGGGCGGAAATCCTTTACGGGGGTAGGAGTTCCGGTGGGCTTCATCGGCACGGCCTTGGCCACGTAGTTCTCTATCTCGGCCGTAACGGAGGGCGGGGCGGAACGCCCGTTCTGCTTCACCTTGATGCCGTTGTAATGGTGGTTGTTGTGGCTGGCCGTGATCACCACCCCTATGCCGTAGCCCTTGGTGGTAAGGAGGCTCACCGCCGGGGTCGCCAGCGGGGTGGAGCTGAGGGTGACCTCGAAACCGTTGGCGGCGATGATATCCGCCAGGGTCCTGGCGAAGCGGTCCGACATGAAGCGCCTGTCGTAGCCCACGGCCACGGTGGGCTTATCGGTGCGCATATATTTGTAAGACAGGTAGTCCGCGGTGCCCTGCGCTATTTTGCGGACCACGTCGTAGGTGAAATCCCTGGCTATGATGCCGCGGAAACCGTCGGTGCCGAAAGAAATGTGGTTTGACTGGTGGGAACTCATTTAGGCCTCTCCTTAGAACAGACTCCGCCCGGCCCCTGCCAGGTTCGCTTCCAAAATGTTGAAGTTATATATATTATTAAAATTAAAGGGGAAACTCAACCGGCAGGCCGGCCGGCGCTCAGCCCGGGAGGCCAAGCAGGCCGGGCAGGTCCCTCCTGACCGCGGCTTCCACGGCCGCGGCCGGGGAAGGGGAGAGGCCGGTTTCTATCAGGCCGAGCACCCCGCGGCGCCCCAGTTCCCGCTTGTTTTTAAGCCGGGAAACCCCGCAGACCACTATTGCGGGCTTGCCCAGGCGGGCCGCCGCCGCCAGCGCCGCGCCGGGAGCCTTGCCGTAAAAGGTCTGGCGGTCGAAGCAGCCCTCGCCGGTTATGAGCAGGTCCGCCCCCGCGAGTTTCTTTTCGAAGCCGGTCCGCTCCAGAACGAAAGCCGCCCCGTCCTCCAGCCCGGACCCGAAAAAAGCCGCCAGCCCGGCCCCGAGGCCTCCGGCCGCGGCCCCTCCGGGCAGGGACGAGACGTCCAGTTTAAAAGCTCCCTTGATGACGCGGGCGTAATTCAGCAGGGCTTTCCGTATAAATTCCACTTCCCGCGGCCCCGCCCCTTTCTGCGGGCCGAAGACCCGCGCCGAACCCAGCCTGCCGCAGAGGGGATTCCGCACGTCGGCGAGGCCGGTGACCTTGACTCCCTTAAGAAGCTCCCGGGTCTTCCCGGGGGAAAGAGAGACCAGAGAAGCCAGGCCGCGGGCTCCACGCGCTATAGGCCGTCCGCGGGAGTCCAGGAGGCCGAAACCGAAAGCTTCCGCGCAGCCGGCCCCGCCGTCGTTCGAGGCGCTGCCTCCCAGGCCGACTATGATCTCCCGCGCGCCATTGCGCGCCGCCGCGGCCATCAATTGCCCGACCCCGCGGGTGGTGGCGTCCAGCGGGCGCAGCCTGCCGGCCCCGAGCAGCCGCAGCCCGGAGGCCTCGGCCATTTCTATCACGGCCGTCCGCCCCGCCATAAGCCAGCGCGCCGTCACCTTTTCGCCCAGCGGGCCCTCTACCCTGGCGCGCATCACCTTCCCGCCCAGGGCCGGCCGCAGCGAATCGAGCAGCCCGTCCCCGCCATCGGCTATGGGGAGCACTTCCACTTCCGCGCCGCAGACCCGCTTCACCCCCCTGGCGGCGGCGGCGCCGGCCTCGCCGGCGGTCAGCGTGCCCTTGAAAGCGTTAGTGGCTATCAAAATCCTCATATCTAAATGATAGAATAATAGAAAGCGAATAGCGAAATACCGGCACTGCGACCAATAAATGGAAACCCAAAAAACCACCGTGGTTTACCGCTACAAGAACGGGCTTTACGTGAACCTCACGAACCGCTGCCCGACGGCCTGCGTTTTCTGCGTCAAGAACGCCTGGAAGATGGACTACCGCGGCAGCGACCTGAACCTCGGCGGCGCGGAGCCGTCCCCGGCCGAGGTGATAGCCCTGGCCAAGGCGCAATGGGCGGAGGCGCCTTTCGAAGAATTCGTTTTCTGCGGCTACGGCGAGCCGACCATGCGGCTGGAGGCCATGCTTACCTGCGCGCGCCTGATCAAGAACGGCCGCGCCGAGCCGCTGCCGCGCACCCTGAAGGTGCGCCTGAACACCAACGGCCTGGCTAACGCCGTCTGGGGGCGCAACGTGGTCCCCGAAATGAAAGGCCTCATCGACTCGGTGCACGTCAGCCTCAACACCGCGGACCCCGCCCAGTGGCTGGCGCTGATGCGGCCGATGGAACCCTGGGCCGCCACCGGTTTCGAGAAAGTGAAGGAATTCATCAGGGAGTCCTCCATGCTCCTGCCCGAGGCCTACGCCACCGCAGTGGAGGGCGAGGGGCTGGACGCAGAAAAATTCAAGGCCCTCGCCGTGCAGCTCGGCGCGGAGCCGCGGCTGAGGCCCAGGCTGGAAACGGAGAAAGCGCCGTGATAGAAAGGAAAGCCCTGCTCCTGCTCCTCGCGGCGGCCGCTTTCGCGCTGGTCAGCGTGCCCAGCGTGCTCTTCAACAACGCCATCAAGAAGTATTTCAGCTTCGTGGGCCACTGGAGCGTGGCCAATATAAAACCCTCCCGCACCGGAGTCCTGCCCCCTACGCGGGTCCACGCCGAAAGGCCGCACGAGCCGCCCCAGCCTGAGCTGCGGTTCGCCAAATTCTCGATAAAAATAGCCGGCGCCAAAGAAGTCAAGATCGCGGGCGATTTCAACAAGTGGAACCCGGACGCCCTGTCCCTCGTGAAAAAAGACGCCAGGACCTGGGAAGCCCTGGTGCCGCTGCCGCCCGGCCGCTACAGATACCTTTGCCGCATCGACGGGCAGGACGTGCTGGACCCGCTCAACCCCGATACGGAAATGGAATCGGGCAGGAAGGTCTCCGTCCTGACCGTGAAATAAAATGCAGAAAATCCTGGCGCTCCTGGCCCTCTCCTTTTTTCTCCCCGCCCCGGCGGCCGCGCAGCAGGCCCTGCTCTGGGTCCCGACCGACGCGCCCGGCATGGAAAGCGTCCTGGCCGCGCTGGAATCGGACGGTGGGCTGAGACTCACCGCCGCTTTCCCCTCCATCCCGAAGAGCCTGGAAGAGCGGGTCAAAAAACTCGAGAAGGACGGCCGGCTCGAACTCGCGCTGCGCCCCGCCGGAGACCCCCCGCTGCCGCTGCTTTATTATCCCGCCTCCGGCCAGGTGAAGTGGTCCGGCAAACCCTCCACGGCCCCGCTCCCGACCGACCAGTATTTCCTGGCCCTGCGGCTGAGCCTGGCCAGGGACGCCGCCCTGAAAGTCTTCAAGAAAGCCCCCGGCGGGCTGGTCAGCCCCCCCGGCGGCGTCGTGGCGGATTATTTCCCGCTGGCGAAGGCCCTGGGCGCGACGTGGCTGGCCTGCGGGCCGCTCGCTTCGACAGCGGCGGCCGTACTTGAAGCGGGCGGGGTTTACGCCGTGCCCTTCGTCAATTTCTCTACGGCCCCGTCCTACGCGGCCGGACCTTCTTTTATTATTTTCGACGAGACCTCCGCGCCCGATCCCGCGGTCCTGCGCGCCATGCTGGCCGCCGAGCTGAAAGCCCCGGCCCCGCAACAAAGGCTGACGGTTTCGGCGGCGCTTAAAGTCGCCCTCTCCTCCGCGGCGGCCCCGGCGGAGATAGAGGCGGCCGCCTCGCCCTGGAGCGGGGACTACACGCCCTGGGCTTCCGGCGCGCTGCAGGCCGGCGCGCTCGCCGCCCTGGCCCAGACAAGGGCGGACCTGATGCTCCACCTGAACGCCGCGCAGGGCAACTATCTCCAGGCCGCCCCGGCCTTCGAGGAATATTTCTCCGCGGAGGAAGGCGGGAAGCTGCGCGCCCTCGCCTCCGCCGACGCCGAGGCGGCGAGCGAGACCGAAATAGAGGTCCGCAACGCCCTGGGCAACGCCTACCGCCTGATGCAGAAGGCCCCCCCGCCCTGGGTATTTTCCAGCCTGGCCGACGCGGCCTCAGGCCCGGCTCAGGCAGAAAAGATACAGGCAACCGCGCTGCCGGGCGGCTTCGAGCTCAAGAACGTCTCCAGGCCGCCGCAGCCTCCCGCTAAAACCGCGAAGCTGCCAGAGGCCGCGGACCCGAACCGCATCTGGAAGCTGGACGGCCTCAGCGTCGTCTCGGACGCTGAGGGCATCCTTTTCCAGTTCGTTCCCCTCGCTCTGGATAACGCCCTGAATAAGCCTTCGGGTTTCAGCCATATCAGGCTGGACCTTTACATCGACGTGAACCACCGCCCGCGCGCCGGCATGTCCCGGCCGCTCGAGGGCCGCCCCCTGCGGTTCTTCCCGGAAAACGCCTGGGAATACGCCCTTGAAGTCACGCCCGCCGGGGCCTCTCTTTACAAGGTAACGCCCAAGGGCCCGGCCGCCGCCGGCGCCCTGCAGGTAAAAGCCGAAGCCGGGCGCATAACAGTGCGAGTGCCCGCGGCCCTCCTCAAGGGAAACCCGGCGCTCTGGAGCTACGCCGCCCTGATGCTTGCGCCGAAGGAAGGCGGCGGCTTCGCCATCACGGATTATATAGCCGAGGAAATAGCCAACGGCTATATCTACGCCGTACGTCCCGGCAGAAAGTAAGAAAGGAGAACCAAATGGCCGACAGGGATAAAATAGTCGCTTTCACAAATTCTTACCTGGGCTCGAAGAGCGTAAAAGACGCTTCTATGAACGGTCTCCAGGCGGAAGGCGGGGCCGAAGTCAGGAAGATCGCCTTCGGAGTTTCCGCGTCCCTCGAATGCATAAAGCGCGCCGCCGCCTGCGGCGCGGACATGCTCATCGTCCACCACGGCCTGCTCTGGGGCCGCTCGCAGCCTTTCACGGGCCCGCTCAAGCGCAAGCTGGAAACGCTTTTCGAAAGCGGCCTCTCACTCTGCGCCTGGCATCTGCCGCTGGACAAGCACCCTGTCTGCGGGAATAACGCGCGCCTGCTTAAAATTCTCGGCGCCGGGAATATGAAACCTTTCGGGACTTACGACGGAGAAACCATCGGCTTCAGCGGAACTTTCGCCAAGCCGCTCCTGATGGCGGACATAGCCGCCGCGCTGGCCATAAAGCTGGACGCCGAGCCCCTCTGTTTCAGGTTCGGGAAGGAAAAGATAAAGACCGTCGGCGTGGTAAGCGGCGGCGCGGCCCGGATGTTCGAGCAGGCCGTGGAGGCCGGGCTGGACCTCTATATCACCGGCGAGGCCGGGGAGTTCGTGCAGGAATTCGCGCGCGAAAGCCGCGCCAACTTCGTCTCCGCCGGCCACTACAATAGCGAGAAGCCCGGAGTGCAGGCGCTGGCGGAAGTGCTCGAGAAAAAATTCAAGGTAAAGACCGAGTTCATAGACATACCCAACCCCGCTTAAGGGGCCGGGGACGCGGAACGCGGAGAAAAGCCATGGAAACAAGAAATATCACCATCATGCTGACGGATATTAAGGGGTTCACCTCCAAGACCGCCGGCTTCTCCCGCGCCCAGACCCAGGAAATGCTGGCCAAGCACAAAGAGCTGGTCCTCCCGGTCATAGAAAAATTCGGCGGCCGCCTGGTCAAGACCATCGGCGACGCCTTCCTGGTGGCCTTCAACAGCCCCACCGACGCGGTCATCTGCGGCGTAGAGGTACAATCCGTCCTGCGGGCGCACAACGAGGACAAAGCTCACTCCGAGAAGATAGAGATCCGCATAGCCATAAACTCGGGCGAAGTGGTCGTCCACGACGACGGCGATATCTACGGCGACGCCGTGAACATCACCTCCCGCCTGGAAAGCATAGCGGAGGCCGGCGAGGTCTTTTTCACGGAATCGGTCTACCTGTCGATGAACAAGAAGGAAGTCCCCTCCAGCGAAATAGGCTACAGGCAGTTCAAGGGCATCCCCGAAAAGATCAAGGTTTTCCGCGTGCTCAGGGAAACCCCGGTGGGCGCCCAGCCCCCCGGCGAAGCCGGCGCCGAAGCCGCCGGGACCGTTCCCGCGGATACTCCGGCCGCCGGAATTCAGGCCGCCGGGCAGGCGGACCCTGCCGGCTTCTGGCGCCGCCTGGCCGCGCTGGGCCTGGACGTGATCTTCTTCTTCCTTATCACCAGCACCCTCGGCCTGCAGTCCTGCGGCGGCGAAGCCAAATTCGACACTCCCAGGCTCCCCTCTATCGAAGGAATGAAGGTCAAGGACGTGAACATAAGCAAACAGGGCCTGGAGATAGCCGGCAAGGAAGGGGAAAAAGTTTTAATAACCAAGGAAGGCACCAGCCTTACGGGGCGGGACGGGAAAACGGTAAAGACCGAGAGGCGCCTGAAGCTGGAGCGGGAAAAAAGCAGGGTCCCGGTCGGCATGCTGCTCTGGGCGCTGTACGGTTCGCTTTTGGTCTGGCGGTTCGCCGCCACTCCGGGCAAGATGATACTGAAACTGAAGGTGGTGGACTTCGCCACCGGCGAGAAACTGGGCGCCGACAAAGCTTTCCTGCGGGCCTTCTTCTCCCTGGTCTCGCTTTTCCTGCTGCTCGGCTACGCCTGGGCGCTCTGGGAGAAAGACCGCCGCACCTGGCACGATATCATCGCCGGCTCGCGGGTGATCAAGGTCTAGCTACTCCCCAGTATCCGCCTTATTGCCGTCATGCGTTTCCGCGGCTTTCTGATAAGCGGCGGCCGCCTCTTCCGCCTTCTCCACCTTTCCCTGCATCCCTCGCATATAGTTGCCGGGCGCGTTGAGCGTGCCCCCCAGCGCGCTTCCCGTCGACACTCCCACCTGAGTGGCCGCGTCCACATGCTCCCCGGGCTCGGGTTTTTTCCCGCAGGCGCCCAGCGCCAGGCCCAGACAAACCGCCGTTATGATCCTGTAATAAGGCATTATCCCTCCGCTCCTTCCTGTTTTGTCTATGATACAAAAATCGCGGCTTTTCGCGGCTCCCGGGAGGCGGCGGCGCTGGCCTCGTGGAACCGGGGGAAGGTTGAACTCTTTTGCTCAGCTCTTCTCCGCCGCGCCCACCCTGGGGATCAGCAGAGCGAAGAAGGAAAGGGCCAGCACGGCCGAGGCGTTCAGGGCTATGCAGAAACCCACCGAGAATTTCTCGGCCAGCAGGCCGTTGAGCATGAAAGTCGCGGGCAGCACCGCGTAGGCCAGCGTAGTGAGCACCGAGAAGAAGCGGCCCTTCATCGCGTCGGGCACGGTGGTCTGGAAAAGGGTCAGCACGACGGCGTTGCCCGCCCCCAGCGCCGCCCCGGCCCCGAAGAGCAGGGCGCAGATGCCGTATTTGTCGGCGGTGAAATAGAGCCCGCCGAAAGAAACTCCCACCGCCAGCAGCGAGCCGAAGAACCACCAGTAGATATTCCCGTAGGCTTTCTTGAAGCTGAGCGCTACCGCGAGGGCCGAGGAGCCCAGCGCGAAGAAAGTCTCGAACACGGCCAGCCAGGTCACGGACTCTTTCAGCGTGAACTTCACTATCATCGGGATAAGTATCAGGATAGGCCCGACGAAGAAATTGAAGGCCGCGAAAGACAGGATGAGCCAGAGCACGGGCTTGTTCCCGTAAATATAGGCCAGCCCCTCGTGGAACTCCGCCCTGAACGAGCTTTCCGTCCTCGCCTCCGGGACCAGCGGCGTCCTTATCCCCCAGACCGCCGCGAAAGAGGCGGCGTAGCCCGCCGCGTTAAAGAGGAAAGCCCCGGCCACGCCCGCGGCCGCCATCAGCACGCTGCCGAGCGCCGAACCTATCACGTTGGAGAACTGCATCACCGAGGAATCCGCGGCCACGGCCTGCGGCATTTTCTCTTCCGAGGTCAGCCGCAATATCGAAGCAGCCACCGCCGATTCGAAAAGCGGGCCGAAGCCGGAAATAAGGAAACAGATGGCGTAAAGCCAGTAAAGGTTGAGGCGGCCGCTCCAGAGCAGCCCGGAGAGGAGCAGCACCAGGCCGGACCGGGCGGCGTCGGCGGCCAGCATCACTTTGCGCTTGTCGGACCGGTCGGAGAGCGTGCCCAGCAGCGGCCCGAAGACCACCACAGGGATCACGTTCATGGCCATGATCAGCCCGAGATGGAACTTGGAGCTTTCCCCCGCCTTGGAAAGCACCCACCAGGCTATGGCGATGGAAAAGAACTTGTCGCCGACCGCGGAGATCACTCGGCCCAGGAAAAGCCTGCGGAAATCCGCGAAGAGCGCAAGCGGGTGGGACCTGACCTCGGACATTATTTCGCGCATTTAACTCCCTTTGCGGCGCAAAGCGCCTTTAGTTCCGCGGACCATTACCTGGCCGCCAGCCTGTTCCAGGAAACTCCCGGCTCTTCCCACTTGGCTTTGCTGGCTTCATTAAAAAGGAAGGAGGGCTTGCCGGAGCCGTCCACCCAGACCGCCGCGGCCCCCTTCATCCCGCCGAGCAGCTTGAACGATTTTTCCTTCCCCATCACGGCCAGGGAGACCGAAGCCAGGAAATTCTCGTCCTCCACCCCCGGGTAATAAACGGCGAAGGTGGAAAAATCCTTTATGGGGTAGCCGGTCCGCAGGTCCAGGATATGCGAATAGCGCTTCCCCTCTATCTCCACGAAGGCGTCGCGGCCGGAAGAAGCTATTACCATCCCCTGCTCGAAAGCGAGCATGCCGAGGAGCCCCCCTTCTTTTAAAGGGTGCGGCACCCGGTACTTCCAGTCCCTTTTGCCGTAAACCAGCATATTGCCGCCCAGGCGCAGCTGCACTGGGTAGGCCGGCGCCCGCTCTTTCAATATCTTGTAGGCGCGCTCGAAACAGTAGCCGCGCAGCATCCCGCCCAGGTTTATCTGCACGGGCCGGGTGAACCGCACCATTTTCCTGGCCGTGTCCACCTCCACGTATTTGGAGCCTATGCCCTGCAGGGCCTTCTCTATCTCCTCTTTGGCCGGAAGCCGCCTGCTCGAGGCCGCCTCTTTCCAGATGGGCCACAGCGGCGCGAAAGTGATATCGAAAGCCCCTTCGGTGATCCGGGAATAGTCCAGCGCCAGCAGGAGCAGGCGCATGAATTCGTCGGTGACCGGCACCCATTCCTTTGCGGCCTTCTTGTTCACCACCGAAGTGAGGCTATAGGCCTCATTGTAGCTGAACTCTTCCGCGATGCGCTTCCATTCCGCGAAGATCTCGTCGGCCAGCTGCTTCGCTCCCGGAGTATGCGGCCCGTAGCCCCTGAACTGGGCCGAAGTGTTGAGGATGAAGGTTTTCTGGTTGAAGGTGGCGGTGCTTCCCCGCCTGGAGCAGCCGCCGGCGAACAGCGCCAGGACCGAAACGATAAGAATTGTTCTCTTCATAGCCTTCTCCCCTCCCCATATTATACAAATACGCCTTTCCCGCGCTGAAAGCGGGCGGACTTTTATCAAGCCGGGCCGGACGGTGAAAATGCTAAATTATCCCCATGGAAAGATTTTTTAAATTCGGAGAGCGCGGCACGGACCTGAAAACCGAGCTCCTTTCCGGCGCGGCCACCTTCCTGACGATGGCCTATATCATCTTCGTGAACCCGGGGATCCTGTCAGCCGCCGGGGTCCCTTTCGCGGGCGCGGTCACGGCCACGGC
>Ga0209000_1002391_pt1 | contig 10329 bp, 18 predicted proteins | sample RifGroD2_FD_183998 | JGI IMG/M metagenome (GOLD analysis project Ga0209000, IMG submission 183998) | Groundwater microbial communities from Rifle, Colorado, USA - Groundwater D2 (SPAdes) (version 2) | ecosystem: Environmental > Aquatic > Deep subsurface > Groundwater | place: Rifle, Colorado...
CTTTTTTAACTCCGTTGTCAATACAACCAAAAATATAAAGCATTTCAGAATATTCTTTACCTTTGATTATTTTAGTACAAATACCATTTTTTCTTTTCTTTAGTATTGTAATTGGTGTCATTCGCTCTGCACCTCCTGTATAATCCATTAACCTATTATAGCACGTATTTTTATTTTTGTAAAGTGTTATTACTGTTCATGCAGTCTATCCTTCCAGTATTCACTTATCAATTCCCTGCTATACCCTTCTATATACTCAATAACGGCCTTTATATCTAATATAGTTATTTTATTCTTTCTTAAGTCTGATATAATCTGAGTAAAGTCATAGGACAAAATATCATATATTATAAGAAATTGCTGATAATTAAAAGGGTTATTCTTCTGTAAGGATAAAAATATTTCATGTTTTATATTGTTAATCCTTTGCTGTCTTTCCTCTTGCTCTATTCTTTCTTGTTCCTCCTGTTTACCCTTTGCAATATAAATTGCTTCTTGAAATTTTTCTGTTCTTGCTTGCTGTTTTTTTCTTTCGGTTGCTTGTTGTTTATCCTTTCTTTTAGATTCCATTTTCCATTGTTTAACAATTTTAATATATGACATTTTGTTCGCTCCTTTTAATCATATTCATTAATCTATTATACACAATCTTAATATAATTGTAAAGGTATTAGTTAATTTTAAGCAAAAAGAAAAGGCCAATTATCAGCCTTTAAGTTTTATATATTTGATTACCTAAAATCCTATAATTAAATTCTGGTAATTTCTTATATGCAATATTTTTACATTTTGTACAAATTAATATTAATTCATTCCCTACAACTTCTAAAGGTTTATAATTATGTTTTATACAAATCATTAATATATTCCTTCTTTGCTATTTATTTTCAATTTCTACCATAATATCACTAGGCACGATATTATAATTTATGTAATTATCTACAAATTTAACTGCATCTAAGGTATTGTTAAACCAGTAAAACACTTTAATACTATTGTCAGGATGATAAATGCGAACAAACTTTTTATTTTCTTCTACACAAAAGTTAATATAAATATTGTGGTTGTTTTTACGGCCTTTATGATACAAATATTTACTGTCATACGAATATTTGATTTCTCCTAATTGTTTCATTGGTTCAACCTCCTTAGTATTTACCGGATAACTTATTATACCCATTATACACAATAACAATATAAATGTAAAGTTTTATTTTGATATTCGGGTAAAAAAGAAAAGGCCGTTTTAGTGGCCTTATCTCATGCTTACATATTCAATTTTTAATTGCTTTGCTAATTCTTTTGCTGATTCTTCAGCATCATCATAATTATCTAATGTATCAATTATAGTTCTGTTTACTTCTGTATTATATTTCATAATTTTAATTATAACATCAAAAGTAAAATTGTTATTTACTTCAGCCATTATGTATTTTTTAGTCATTCGGTTACACCTCCTCCATTATTAATTCTGGCATATTCTTATAAACTCTATATAGCGCATCGTCCCAATCAATTTTATTATTAGAGTTAAAAATAATTCCTCTAATAATATTTTGAATTGATTTGTCCTCAATTTGTGTTAATACCTTTTCACTTAATAACGATTGAATTTCCTGTGCCAACATTCGCTCCACTCCTTTAAGTGTTATGCTATTAATTAATAGTATACAGAATGTTATTATAAATGTCAAGTATATTTTTTGCTTCAATAAACAAAAAAATAAGACCGTTATGGTCTTATTCCTCAGCAATTTTATAAATTTCAGTTTTAATTGTACCTTTACTATAATGACTAAATACTAATTTTCCTTCTTTTATTAACTTCTCGGCTCTTGCTTTAGCTATTATTGGTTTTGTAGCGTCCCATCCATTGCCTGTTAGTCTAGTTATTATCTGATAACAATTGCCATTGTACATAATGTTATCATCTCTAGTTAAATCATATTCTTTTCTTCCTGCTTTTATAATCATATAATCCACTCCCTATGTATTTATTAACTATCTATAGTATACACAATATAATTATAAATGTCAATCACAAACTTAAAATAAATTGAAGTTTTCATTATGATATTGTTGTTATGATTCTATAAAAAATAAAAACAAGCTAATTTTATATATATCTTGTTCATGCACAACACCATCACTCCACTTTTTCTTGCTTGGTATAAATACCCTTCCCGGACACAACCAATTCAACAATATACTTTTCATACTTGCAGGATACAATATACCCTCCCTGTTCTTCCTTTCTTTGAAATACCACCTTACAATAGAATCCTTTGCTTTTTATGTATTCGCTTGCAGGTACACCTGTTCTATCGTCCTGCGGATTAACTTCTACTAGAGCGTAACCTGATTTATTAGTTGTATTTAGAGCCTCTTGCTTATTACGGAAAATATATACGCCTTGAGGCAGTTCACCACCATTTTTTGCATGATTCATTATTTCATTTGATATGTATTTTACCGGATCTATTATTTCTTCAGAAAAAGCATTAAATGACCTTCTAAGTGATAGAGATAGATTTTTATGGTTATTATAAATGATTTGCTTTTGTTCGTCCGTGTGGATGTCTTTTGTTATTGTCATTGTGTTCGCTCCTTTATTTATTAATTTATTTTTATATTGCTTACTTAATAGAATATCAAAATAATTGCTATATGTCAATAAGCAAAAAGAAACCGCTTAAATAGCGGTTTAAGATACATTCTCCCATATAGTTTCTATAATATTATAGATTCCTTCAGGTATCCGATCTTCTTGGTACATCTCTTTTGCCAAATAATAAAACTCCTCGAATTCTTCATCAGAAGTTATTTCATGCCATGTTATATTGTACTGAGCGTTGATTTCATTAACTTTCTGATAACCTTTTAATGATAATCTTTTCATTGTGTCAGCCTCCCTGTTATATGTAATATTTTTAATTAATCTATTTTAACACAGTATTAATATAATTGTCAACTACTTTTTATACTCAATCAAAAATAAAACCCTCTAATTGAGGGTTAATTAGTCGCATACAATGGTATTCCCTTAGTTTTTCTACTGTAATATTTCTTGCCTAAAATTGATAATCTTCCGTATATTCGACCATCTGACAATAAAAGGTATTCGTTATGTTTCAAGAATCTAGCCCATGTTTCCGGTCTATCAGGTGTTTTAAAGTCTCTTAACACTCTGCCTTTTTCATTGACAATTTTAAACCGTTGCATCATATATGATAACCTCCTAAGTATGTTTTATTTTGTGGTTTTGTCAACCTGTTGCACATAAGCCCTAGTTAATTGATTAATCATTTGCGCCGTAACCTGATTGTTATTGTTATTTTTCATATGTATTAATAACCTCCTTGGATTTTATTATTATGTGGTTCTGTTCTGCTACTGTTGATATTCTAACACAATACAAAAATAAATGCAAGTTTCTTTTACATAAAAACAAAAGAAAAAGGCTAATAATTAGCCTTTTATATCAGATTTATTTAATTTTATATATTGTGCTAGTTCATCAAAAGAATTAACAAGGTTATACACTTCTTTCATAAATTTGCCAATATCTTCAATTTGTAAGTCTTTGTACTGTTTTTCTATGTCTGCGTATTCGTCCATGTTGTTTACTGTTTCCTGCATCCGTTCAACTTGCTTTTTAATTTTTTCCATTATAATAAAACCCCTTTCGATATTTAATATGTATTTGATTATTAATAGTTTATCACAATATAATTATAAATGCAACATCTATTTTAGCGTGTTTACGGCCTATTTAAGCGATTAAAATGTCTCAGTGATAGTTTGTATAGGTGTGGAGGTTTAAAGGGTGATAATGGAGTTTATATGCGTTGTGGTGGGTTATAGGGAAAGAAAAAAGAGGCTCATTGTCGGCCTCTTAAAGTTTATATTATATAACTATATTACCATTTTTAATATCATCTAATATCTCTTTCCTGCTATTTTTAACAGTAATACATTCAACTAAATTTCTTTTTTCATCATAAATCCATAACTCATGTTGCCAATAATATGTACCATCTTCATTATATATTCTTTTTCTTTTTATCTTATAAGACGGTTTTTCTTCTATGTATTTTTTATAATCTTCATTAATCCATTGAATTATTTTATTATATTTATCTTGTGTAAACCCTTCAAGATACCCTAATTGAAATAATTCTTCTATAGTCTTTGCTCTTTTTGAACTATTACATTGAGTACATGAAGGAACACAGTTTCTAACATCATTATAACCCTCATGATCAACATGTTCTTTATGAAATTGATGTTTATTTTGTTTATATTGTTGCTCTAATGTTTTACCACAATAAGCACAAACATAATTAAAATATTCTTGACATGCGATCCATTCTTTTGTTGATATATCATGATTTCTATGATTTTGTATATATTGTTTAGTTTTTTCTGGATGGTCTTTTCTCCACTGTATCGTTAAATCTTTTGTTTTTATATAATTTTCCTTTTTGTATGCTCTCCATGAATCTGTTTTCATATATCTTTTATATGCTGCTTTAAAATTTTCTGGATTATTTTTAATCCATTGCCCTGCTTTTATTACATCACATTTTTTACAACTAGGATATAATCCATCACTTTTATTATGTTTATTTTTATAAAAGTATTCTTCAGTACATGGTTTCCATTCGTTACAAATATTGCACTTCTTTTCCAATACTCCTTCCTCATTTAATCTGTGATTTTCTTCATACGGTATTCTTTGACCTCTTGGCAATAAATTTTCCTCCTTTAAATTTAATTTTTATTATACACTTGTATTATATTATATTTATATTCTATTGTCAATGATTTTTTATAGTTATATTTGGTAATAATTTGGATATTATGATTCTGTTATAGAGGAAAAAGAAAAAGAAGGTTTTACCCTTCTTTAATCTTCACAAAATTGTTCTGGTGTTAAATATTCAAATAATTCTGTTACTCTATTATGACTATCATTAGCATATATTACTATTAAATCTTCCTCGTACTCAATTTTTAAAATAATATTTTCTCGTTCATATTCAAAACCGTAATAATATTCCATACTTCCAAAATAATCCTTATTCATTTTTAAAACCATTTCATTATATTTTGTTGTACCATATTCAAAACGGATCATAGTATTATATCTATTACTTAAACTTTTCTTTTGCTCAATGGTTAAATTGTTTAGTTCTATACCTTCAAGGCATTCCTTAATAGATTCTAATATATTCAACATATTATTACCTCCTGTTATATGTATTATTAATTTTACTGGTAGGAGGTTTTTGTTCGGATACCTCCGTAAACCGTTGTAAACGATCTGTTATGCTTCTTCATACCTAATAATTTTTTCCAATCCACCCATTTTATCAACAATGTATTGAATAGCATCATCTAAAGTATCAAAATATCTATTATTATCTGTCGTGTATCCTCCTTCCTCACCTCCTAAATAATATTCGCTTGGGTGTACTTCCATAATTAATTCTTCTGATTCTACCTGTAAACCTTCTTCAATCTCATAAACTTCTATTAAATCCTGAATAGTTAAATTTCCCATATGTAATATGACCTCCCTTTATTATCTTAATTCTATCTGTTATTACTGTTATAAGCAATATACAAGCACAATTAAGATAATATATTTATATAATTTTTCTGATAACCTGCTAACTTTTAACCCTAGTAGCCTTTGTTAAGGTATTACTTCCATATTGACAGTTTACCCTTTAATTCCTCCCTTTGCGAATTCGCCCGCTAGTGTTTGAATAAGAAAGGGAACAAGTCACCGTCATGATGGCTAGTTTGGATAGTTAAATTTGTGTCAGCAGGTTTTACTTGATGTCTGGTGTTATTACTTTACTTCCACAATTAAGAATATAAGTTATTAACCTTTCCTCCCTTTGTCTTATCCTTGGTGTACCTCTGGATAACTTCAGATTCAACCAGGAAAGGAAAAGTAAAATAATTATATTCATTCCCATATTATAGGTTATGGTGTACCTTTGAGAATAATTTTTCTGCTATTCTCTGACATAGATTAATTTTTGGGTATTAATCAGACCGTATGTATAATTTATTTTCCTACTCTATAAAATTCCTCCTTTTAGTTGTCAACCTGTGCAATAAACGCCCTGTTAACGTATACAGTCACCGCAAATTTAATTACATTCCGCTTTGTTCCATGCCATCGCCATATTAATAATATGTTCTTGCAATGGTCTTTTGCTTGCGTTGCTGTTTAGTAAGGTTTAGCATACCTTTTTATGACTGTCTTATCGTGGCTCATAAATACCACTAGCAACATGTTATATGTATTGATGTAAATTATGGTTGTGTTCCAGAGGAAACACTTTTAATGATATAGTTGTTGCTTGGTGTTAACGAATTGTTACGGTAATACTGAATTAATGTAAATCATGGGTATTCTTGCATCTTACATAGTTTAGGGATATTGTGACTGATAGTTAAGTTCTGAGTGACATTTAAAACAATCTAGGGATCGCCTCACCTAGTAGCTTGATGTGTTGTTGCTTATGTCCGTTTTTTAAGTTAAGTTATTCTACCATAGGGGGATTAGTATGTCAATAACATTTTGAATATTTATTTTTTGATTCTGTAAATTATTTTAACATATATCAGCTTAAACCCTGTCACATATTTACCTAAAATCAATTCTAACACCTCTAACAGCTCCAAGAAGCAAATATAGGTATGATTATACTTGATTTAATTTTTATCGGCATTGTAGGGGATTCTGTGAAGATGTTCGAAGGTTGGAGGTGAGAAAATTTATAGAATAGAAAAATAAAAACCCTTTGCAGGGTCTATAAATATTTTACAATTATTATATTTAATGCTTTCTTTAATCCGTCAATGTGGCCTTGTTGATATTGGTTAGGTGTTTTATCTCCTTCCTTGTAAGGTTTCTCTGCTTTGTCAATTTCAGCTTGTAACAAATTTTTTAATTCTTCAAATTTAATCATTCAAAATACCTCCTATAATTTATTATATATTTGATAATCAATATACTACACTAATAGCTTAACATTGTCAAGCATATGTATATTATTTATTTTTTACTTTTGTCAATAGTTTTCTGAGTTGTGGCTCAGATATTTTTCCGGTGATGAATAGGGAAATTAATGTAGTTTGGGACATGGCGATCGCTCCTTTCTATTTAATTTATACTATACTATACTATACTATATTACCTTAAACTGGGATAGGTAATATTTAATCCCATTAATTATAATATACTGTTGATTGTTACTATCTGTCTGAATATCGGCCTTAAATTCTTTGTCGGCAATTGTTCCTGTTACTTTATCCGGTGAAAATGACATTTTAATGATAATAATATTTTTATATTTAGCTAACAAGTTGTGACCTCCTTAATTGTTTGACTGCTGCATAATAACCTATATTGTTAAGTTTTGCGTATTTCTTTAACTGCTTTGTATAAGATTTAGTGAAGCAAGCTGTAATAACTGTATTAGTGTTAGGATTAAGTATAACATAGATATTATCGTAAGTGTAGTAGGTTAAGTTATTTTTTGCTGGTGTAGGAGTGCCACATTTAACCGCTGTGTATATGTCTTGAAGAGTTATTATGCGTTGACTCATGCGTTGTTTTGCATGTTTGGTTAGGGTCATTTGTGGTCACTTCCTTTTATGTATGGATTAAATTTGATAAGGTATTATTAATACTGAGGATATTGTAGCATATTTATTTTATTATTACAATAGGATATAGGTAAAAATGACAAAATAAAAAGAGGGTCATTAGCCCTCTATTTATATTTAATATATTGACCTTCTTTTATTTTCTGTCTTGCTTCTTTTGTAGTATATGCTAATACTTCAACAACTTTTTTAATTCCATTGTCTAAGCATCCGAATGTATAAATAATATCTGTGTAATTTTTCCCATTGATATTTTTTATACAAATGCCATTTTTCTTTTTATTTAGTATTATAATAGGTGTCAATTGATACACTCCTTTTATTATTCCTTTCGGAATATTTTTATTTATTTGATTTATGAAACATATAAACTAAAGATATTATATAATAATTATATTAATATTGCAATAGGGAAGTAAAAGAAGAATAAAACAAATAATAAATATTAATTTGGACGGGTTAACTTTTTCGCCACAAGCGAAAAGTTAAGCAGGACAAAAAACCGCTGCAAGCGGAATAGTATTGTTGGAGGAAGTATAAGAAAAAGAAAAACTCACACTTTGAACCCTGTTATAATAAAACATATTATTACTATTCAAAGTGTGAGTTTTTAAATTTTACTATAATTTTACTATTTCATTTACTTGTTTGTTTATTGATTTTCTTTTCAATCTATCATAAGTTGATATACTGTCTTTTAAATCTTTAGTTTGATAATTTATTACAGTATCAATTATTTTATTAGTGTCATCTATATATTTATTCTTTGACCTTCTTATATATTTTCGTTCTTCATATGTTGCACTCATTAAATTTCTTTTGCCGAAACAAGGGGTTAATTTACTTTTTGCTTTTTGCTGTCTATGTTCTGCATTTTTTAATAATTGTTTTGATACTATGCCATTGATAGTTATTTTTACATTTTGCCGTTCTTCATACTCAAGTAAATATTCATTAAGTTTATCACGTTCTTTTATTACATCAGGGTGAAATGTTACATCATAACTTTGATAGTAATACAATATGTCTAATCCTTGTTCTTGTAAATGTTTACATACTCTTTTTATAAATTCCATATATTTGCCATATAAATATATTTCTTGCTTATTTTCAAATCCCATTTCTTCAGAGACTATTTTTTCATATGTATTTATATATTCTAATTCTAACGGCCCTGCGGTTATATGATTTTCTTTAAGTTTTATTTTTCTTCCGTCATCGTCTATTATTGTTACTTCTTCAGGTATTGCAATAGTATACGATGACGGACATATAACTAAAAATTTATTTTGTAATCTGTTTAAGGCTCTGTTAACTGCATCTGTAAAATTTTTATTATTTAGATTGAAGAATTCTTTTAAATTATCATTATCAGTTTTAATAAAATCGGCAGTTTTACCAGTATTAAATTTTACATAATGATAATTAATATTAACTATATTAAGTGCTTGTAACATATTATCTTTACTGAGATATAACCTTCTACTGCTATTTTTCGATTGATATTTTTGCACTAATAAGTCAAGAATTAACTTTTCTATATATTTTCCATATATGTTATTATTATCCTTCCTATTGTCTACCTTTGGCAATGGTACATCATAAATAATTGTCACTATAAATTTTTGACCTTTCTTTTCCCAGTCAAAAAACCTTTTCCAATTAATAAACTGATAGTTTCGACCTTTGCCGTTTTTCTCTTCATCCTCTAATAATTCACACATTAATTTATAATTTTTAATAACTAACCCTATATATAAATTATTCTTGACTATTTCATATAATTTATTTGACAAATTATTTCCTCCTTTTCTTATTTTTCTTATTCTTTTTCCTTGTTTTTTCTTCTTGTTCATACTTTTCGAATACTTCTAGCATCCTGCAAATGCCTTGATAATAAATTTCTACTACTAATTTATCTTTTGTAGTCTCAATAATTTTTATGGGATCATCATCTCCCATATATTGTAATAAATGAAAAAATCCTTCATCACTTTTTGCAGGTTTACCATTTGTCATTTTATATGGTATTTGTAAACTTTCTCCCTTTTCTTTTTTTACCGTTCTTAAGATGTCGATAAATTGCTTTGGTGCTTTTTTCATGTTGATATATCCTCCCTTTAATTTTAATTAATTTATTATATTAATTAACTATATAACCAACCTCCAACACCTAATCTTCCGCATCTCCTTTCCATAAATTTTATTATACAATTGTATCGTTGGTTGTCTATAGTATACCATAGGTTATTGTTATATGTCAATAATTATTTTTTGATTGTGTTGTGGTTTTTGTGTTGTTGGTATGAGTTGTATAAGTGATTATATGGAAATTGTTATAGGGTTATTTGTTATAGAGTATTAGACAAAAAGAAAAGCCCCTTGCTGGGACTATTAACTTTCTTCTATATATTTTACCCTTGCTTTATGACATTTATTTTCTTCTTCTGTAAACTCCCATTGCAATTCTTCATAATATATGTTAATTTCTTCTAAATTATAATTGATGTATGTATTATATTTTGCAAATGTTTCAAATATCATTTTATACATTTCTATGACCGTTATTTTTAAGTTATTTGTTTCGGCTATAATTTCATTTTCTACTTGATATGATTCTTTTTTGAGGTTTAGAGA
>Ga0209000_1002397_pt1 | contig 10305 bp, 9 predicted proteins | sample RifGroD2_FD_183998 | JGI IMG/M metagenome (GOLD analysis project Ga0209000, IMG submission 183998) | Groundwater microbial communities from Rifle, Colorado, USA - Groundwater D2 (SPAdes) (version 2) | ecosystem: Environmental > Aquatic > Deep subsurface > Groundwater | place: Rifle, Colorado...
CCAGTCCTGATTTTGAGGAGAAGAAATGTCTGACCTGTTAAAAAACATTGATGCGCGTACCAAGCTGGCAGGAACCAACAAGCTGGAGATATTGATGTTCTCGCTTGGATTGGACAAGCGCACCGGGCGCGAGGAAACCTTCGGCATCAATGTATTCAAGGTGCGCGAGGTGATGCGCATACCGGAAATTACCCGTGCGCCGGAAATGCCGGCATCAGTGGAGGGTATGGTGAGTTTGCGCGGGGCTCTTGTTCCGGTGATCGATCTGGCCAAATATACGGGGATCGAGACCGATGACCCGGCTGGCATCATGATTGTCACGGAATACAACGGGCATACGCAGGGTTTTCTGGTCAAGGCGGTGGACAACATTCTGCGCCTGGACTGGTCGGCGATGCGCGTTCCGCCGGAGATGCTGGTTGCGGAAATGGGCGGGCTGGTAACGGCGATTACCGAGCTGAAAGATAAACGCCTGGTGATGATGATAGATGTGGAGAAAGTTCTTTCCGAAACCAGTCGTTTCGATGCCGATGAGATGATTTTCAAGAACGTGCAACCGCTGGGCAAGGAACGCACGGTGTTCTTTGCCGATGATTCTGCGGTGGCGCGCCATCAGATTGCTCGTACGCTGGATGCGATGCAGGTGAAATATATTTCCGCGATCAACGGCCGTCAGGCTTGGGCCGAGTTGGTGAAGATGGCGGACCTTGCCGAGGCTTCACATACACCGCTCAAGAGTGTGGTGCAGGTGATTTTGACCGATGTGGAAATGCCCGAGATGGACGGATACATGCTGACGCGCAAGATCAAGGCGGATAAACGGTTTTCCGGCATACCGGTATTGATGCACTCGTCATTGAGTGGTTCATCCAATCAGCAACTCGGTAAAACTGTTGGGGTGGATGAGTATGTGCCGAAATTTGAACCGCAAAAACTGGCGCAGATACTGGCGCGGTTGTTGGCTTAAGAACCAGGAATGAGGTATGAGGTATGAGGTATGAGGTATGAGGTATGAGGACTGAGTTCAGAGGCAGGATGGTTTTACTCAGCCCTCAGTCCTGATTTTAAGGAGAGAAAATGACTTATACAGAAGAAATGACGAACAACAATCATGACGGTTTGATGGGCCAGATTGACGCGCGCGCCAATCTGGCGGGCACCAACAAGATGGAAATCCTGTTATTCAATCTGGGCGGCGGTGAAAAGTTCGGCATCAATGTGTTCAAGGTCAAGGAAGTTTGCCAAGTCGGGAAAATCACGCGCACGCCGAATATGCCGGCCGGGGTGGACGGTATTGTGTCGTTGCGCGGGCATGTGATGCCGGTATTGAATCTGGCGAATTTCATGGGGATGCATCCGGCCGGGACGCATCAGACCATGATGGTGGCGGAATACAGCAATCACATTCTCGGTTTTCTGGTGCAAGGAGTGGATCGCATTATCCGGGTGGACTGGGACAAGGTGCGTGCGACGGAAGGAATGCTCTCCGACAAGGGCGCGCTGATTACCGCGATTACCGAATTGCCGGATGGAACGCTGGTTTCAATTCTGGATGTGGAGCAGATCCTGGCCAACGCGTTTGGCGATGCCATTGTCGGAAATGTCGAGCGCGTGGAGTCGGATCATGACCTGTGTGTTTTTTTCGCCGACGACTCGATGGTGGCGCGCAGGAAAATTGCCGAGGTTCTGGACAAAATGGGCGTCAAGCACATTCAGGCAACCAATGGCGACGATGCATGGGTCAGGCTCAAGGCGATGGCAGACGCGGCGCAGGGCACCGGGGCAAATTTGCACGATCAGTTTCAGGTGATTCTGACCGATGCAGAAATGCCGGAGATGGATGGATATGTGTTGACTCAACATATCAAGGCCGACCGCCGTTTTGACGGCATTCCGGTGGTGATGCATTCGTCGCTGTCTTCCGATGCGAATCGTGCCATGGGGCGGCGTGTCGGGGTGGATCATTATGTGCCGAAGTTTGATTCGATAGTTTTGTCGTCAACGCTGAGACCGTTGTTGACTTGAAGCAGGACTGAGGGAAAACAGGACTGAGGGCTGAGTAAAGCCATCCAGTCCTGCCTCTGGCCTTACTCGGCCATCAGTCCTCGGTACTCAGTCCTGTTTTTTTGGGGGTTTGTTATGGAAATAGAAGATACAAAATTTCTGGTGGTGGATGATTTTTCCACGATGCGGCGCATCGTGCGCAATCTGCTCAAGGAGCTGGGTTTTGTCAATGTGCAGGAGGCGGAAGACGGGGTGGAAGCCTTGAAAAAACTGCGTGCCGAAGCTTTTGATTTCGTCGTGTCCGATTGGAACATGCCCAACATGACCGGCATCGAGTTGCTGCGGGCGATCCGTGCGGACGATAAGCTCAAGCACCTGCCGGTGCTGATGGTGACGGCAGAGGCAAAGAAGGAGAACATCATCATGGCGGCGCAGGCTGGCGCGAGCGGTTATGTGGTGAAGCCGTTTACGGCCGCCACGCTGGATGAGAAGTTGAAGAAAATATTTCAAAACATGCAAAAGTGAGTGATGCCATGACTATCAATACAGCAACTCAGGATTCCGATGATCTCGAAGCGTTATTCGATAGCATCGTGGCAGCCAATGCCGCCGAAAACGAGCCGAAAGCGAGTTTCGAGGAACGGCCAACCAATCCTTCTTCCGCCGCAGCGAATAGCGCGATTGCCGGCAATGAAGCCGGCTCAGGGAAAGTAATCAATCAGATCGGACAGATGGCGCGGACGCTGCATGACGCGTTGCGCGAGCTGGGGCTGCACAAGGAAATCGAAAAGGCGGCATCGTCCATCCCCGATGCGCGCGATCGTTTGAATTATGTGGCGACCTTGACACAGCAGGCTGCAGAACGGGTGCTGAATGCAACCGAAGCGGCACAGCCGGTGGTGGAGAAGATGGAAGTCGAGGCACACAGGTTGTCCGGGCAGTGGCAAATGCTGTTTGAAAAGAAACTCGACGTGGAGCAGTTCAAAAATCTCGTCACACAAACGCATGCTTTCCTCTATGAGGTGCCCAAACAAACCAAGGTAACCAATGCCTATCTGATGGAAATCATGATGGCGCAGGATTTTCAGGATCTGACCGGACAGGTCATCAAGAAAATAATTGCGGTGACACAAAGCATGGAGCAGCAGTTGTTGGCGTTGCTGGTGGAAAACGCGCCAGCCTCGGTCAAGGCAGAGTTGGATGAAGGTCTGCTGAATGGTCCAGTCATCAATACAAAGGGGCGCACGGACGTGGTGAGCAGTCAGGATCAGGTAGATGATTTGCTGGAGAGCCTGGGATTTTAATTGGTAGGGGCGATTCATGAATCGCCCCTACAGATTGGGAGAATGAAATGAACGACTTTGCCGGCATGGAAGAGTTATTGAGCGACTTTTTGCAGGAGGCGGGCGAGATGCTGTCCGATGTGGATAGCAAGCTGATGGATTTGGAGAAATACCCTAATAACAGCAATTTACTCAATGAGATATTTCGAGGTTTCCACACCATCAAGGGTGGAGCGGGGTTCCTCAATGCGGGTGAATTGGTGGCTTTGTGTCACCTTACCGAAAATTTGTTCGACAAGCTGCGCAACCGTGAGTTGTCATTAAGTGTCGAGCTTATGGATGTGATTTTTGCGGCAACTGCCGAGGTGCGCAGGATGTTCGGCGCGCTGCAGCAAAGCCTGCAACCAGGCGCAGCGCCTGCTCAGATGCTTGAAGATTTGAGGGCAGCGTTGGCTGGAAAGACAGGACTAAAGGTAGGACTGAGGACGGAGGGAAAAGGACTGAGTTCTCAGTCCTCGAATCACAGTCCTGCTTTTGCTCAGTCCTCGAACCCTCCCGACGGTGTGGATTGGGACGCTTTATACAGCGCGCTGACCGGGACGGATATCGTTGCGCAAGTGGGCGCAACGCGCGATCCGGAAAAAATCGCCGAGGCTATTTCAGAGGAGGAGTCCACCAAGAAGGTATTTGGCCGACGCGCCAGTGATGTGCCGGGTGCTACCGTCGGCCGTCGCGATGGCGACGTCCCAGCCAAGGAAGCCAGGGAATCAACAATCCGCGTGGACACCGACAGGCTCGACCAGGTGCTCAATCTTTCCGGCGAAATCGGCTTGACCAAGAATCGGCTGACGCATTTGCGTTCCGACATCCTGCAGGGGCGTAACGATGTGGATGTCTTGCGCGATCTGGATCAATCGGTCACGCAACTGGATATGCTGGTGGTGAATTTGCAGAATGCAGTGATGAAGACGCGCATGCAGCCGATCGGGCGTTTGTTCAAGAAATATCCGCGCCTGGCGCGCGATCTGGCGCGCTCATTGGGCAAGGATGTGGAGCTGGTGTTGTCCGGCGAGGAAACCGAAATGGACAAGACCATGATCGAGGACTTGAACGACCCGCTGGTGCATCTGGTGCGCAATGCGGTGGATCATGGCGTGGAGACCATCGAAGCGCGCATCGCCGCCGGTAAGCCGGAAAAGAGCCTGGTGGAGTTGAGCGCGCGCCAGGAAGGTGATCACATTTTGATCACCATTGCGGACGATGGGCGCGGTATGCGCCCCGAAACGATCCGCAACAAAGCGATCGAAAAGGGGCTGATCACCAACGAGGTGGCGAATACGCTGGATGAAACGCAATGTCTGGAATTGATTTTTCTGCCGGGCTTCTCGACCAAGGACGAAATCTCCAGCGTGTCGGGGCGCGGGGTGGGCATGGACGTGGTGAAAACCAACATCCAGAAACTTAACGGTGTCGTCAGTATCCAGTCCGAGCCGGGCAAAGGAACCGTGCTGACCATCTCGCTGCCGCTCACGCTGGCGATCCTGCCGGTGCTGATATTGCGCCTTGGAGACCAATCCTTCGCGGTGCCGCTATCCATGGTGCGTGAAATTCTGTCTGTCACACCGGAACAATTACAGCAAGTCTCCGGCAGGGCGACCATGGTGGTGCGCGGCGAAGTGCTGCCGGTATTGCCGCTGGCGCAGTTGATCGGATGGGAGCAGGGCGCTGTGCCGGAAGTGGGGGTATTGATGCAGCTTGGCAACAACAGCTTCATCCTGTCGGCGGATGGTTTTGCCGGGCATGATGACGTGGTGATCAAGTCGCTGGATACCTTCCGCCCCAAGGGCGTGGCAGGCGTGACCATGTCCAGCGAGGGAGATATTGTACTGATCCTTGATATCAAGGAATTGCTCAGCGACGTGCGCGGACATTAGTTATGGGCACGGCGTGCCGTGCCTCTGCAAGGCTATAAAAAACGCAGTTGAATTTTGTAGGAGCGTACCCTGCACGCGAACCGTCCAGTCGCGTGCAGGGCGCGCTCCTGAACGGAAGGTGATCCGCATCAAAGACGTTAAGAATCAATCACCAAGAGTCGGGCTTGCATGAAAATGCAAACGGTCAACAATGATTTTCATAATAAAACAAAAAGGGGAATAAATGACACATTCGACCATCGTGCAACGCCTCATCCTGCTGGCGGCGGTGCCCATCATGGCGCTGGCACTATCTTCGGGCAAGCTGATCTGGGACAGTTTTGATCGTTACCAGAACGCGGGGCAAGCGCGCAGTATCATGGAGTTGGTGGCGGCGGCGGGCGATTTGATGCACGTTTTGCAGGTTGAGCGCGGCATAACAGTCGGCTCCATCCAGTCTTATGATCAGGCGTTTGAGGCTGCGTTGACGAGCACCCGCGCCAAGACCGGCGAGAAACTGGAGTCTTATAAGCATCTTATCGAAGGAATCGATGCCGGCGCAATGCCAGGAGTGAAAAAGGCTGTAGATGAATCGCTGCATATGCTCGATGGGTTGGACAAGGTGCGCAACCAGGTCGATCAATATGATGTTTCTGCCGAGGATGCTTCCATATTTTACGCCGCCGCCATCGCCCCCCTTTTGGAGGTGATGAGCACTTCATCTGAACACAATAGTGACCCTGCAATTGCGAGAGAGCTTCTTTCCTACCATAATTTTGTAAATGCCAAGGAAAACGCAGCACAGGAACGGGCATTGGCCTTGCCCGTATTTATCGCAAACAGGCCTGTTGAGACCGTTAAATTTCTCGCCATTCTGGAAAAAATATATAAGCAGGAGGCCTATCTGGATTCATTCACGGATTCGGCGAGCGAACAGGAGAAGGCAGCGCTGAAATCGGTTCTCGACGGCGATGCGGCTCAGGAGGTGCAGCGCATGCGCAACATTATGGCTGAGCGTTCTGTACTGGGTATATTTGATGTGGCTCCGAGTTTGTGGTTCAAGCGCAGTTCCGACAGGATCAATGAGTTGTATGAAGTCGAACAATTGATCACGAAGAATATCGATGCCGATGTCAATCATCTGCTATCAGCCAGCCGCACGCTCCTGTTGACGCAATTGATTCTGGCGGTGCTGGCGATCGTCATCGCCATAGCGGTATCTGTGTGGGTGGCGCGAAGCGTGAATCGCCCGCTAAAGGCTGTCGTGGATGCAGCCGAATATGCGGTTGCGCATGACGATTTTACTCGTGGCATTCCCGAGGAAGGCACGCAGGAAACGGCGCGTGTCGGGCAGGCGATCAATCACCTGATGGAAAAATTCCGCGACATTATTTCGTACACTACCCGTTCCAGCGAAGGCATTGCCGGCGCATCCGGCGCACTGGCTACTTCAAGCGCTCAGGTTAACAGGAGTTCGTCCGCACAGGCGGACGCAGCCTCATCGGTCGCCGCCACTGTCGAGGAAGTGTCGGTGAGCGTCAGCGAAACCGCCGCAAATGCCCGTACTGCGGGCGAGATTGTCGAGAAATCCCGCGCCGGAACCGAAACGGCGCTCGCTGTCATGACCGAGACGGTGCAAAACGTGAACGGCATCGCCGCACTAATCCGCGAGTCGGGTAGCAAGGTGGGGCGGCTCGACGAGAGTTCCAAGAAAATCGGCGGTATCGTTCAGGTGATCAAGGAAGTTGCCGACCAGACCAACCTGCTGGCATTGAATGCCGCGATTGAAGCGGCGCGCGCCGGCGAGCAGGGCAGAGGCTTTGCGGTCGTGGCGGACGAAGTGCGCAAGCTTGCCGAGCGTACCTCAAAAGCGACCACGGAAATTGCCTCGCTTATCGGCGATATCCAGAACCACATCGGCGAGACCGTCACGGGAATGCAGCAGGCCAACACCCAGGTTGCGAAAAGCCTTGAACTCGTCGGCAGGACAGAATCCGCGTTGCACCGTATAGGCGACGATTCGCGCGAGGTGGCGGGCAACGTTCAAAGTATTGTTGATGCGGTACGCGAGCAGGATGCCGCGATTCAACAGGTCGCGGCAAACGTCGAGAAAATCGCCCAGATGGCCGAGGAGAACAGCGCCGCGGCTGCATCGAACAGCGACACGGCGATCCAGCTTGACGAGTTGTCCGGCGCGCTCAAGGACTCGGTCACCCGTTTCAAAGTCTGAAAGGCCATGGCAAATGAGAAGATCAGGAGGTAGGGAGTAGTTACATCAGTGCCGTTCCACTCTCCGCTTCTCAAATACAGGAGGAAACATGTTTTGCGCAAGATCGAGACAGGAAAATAAGGCATTGCAAACCAGATTGGTTCGGGTCGACCAGGAAATTGCCGCGCTGCGTGGTGATTTGTCCGGGCTGGAAGACGAGCGGGACGCGGTGCGTGCCGAACTCGAAGGCATTCAGGTAGAGCGGCAGACTACGACGCAACTGTATGCCAATATGCAGGGGTTCGGCGATTCCTTTGTGGAGCTCCAGAAATCCCTGGCTGCGGCGGCACAGGCATTACGGGAGGAAAAGCAGCATGCCATCGAAGCGGCCGGCGTTTCGGCGAGCAACCGCGAGGCTGTGTCGCGGATTGCGCAGAGCCTGGACGCGCTGTCCGGCGATACGATACAGACTTCGCGGAACGTGCAAAACCTGACCAAGCGCGCGGCGCAGATCGGCGACATCGTCCAGTTGATCAAGGAAATTGCCGACCAGACCAACCTGCTGGCGCTCAACGCGGCCATCGAAGCAGCGCGCGCCGGCGAACAGGGGCGCGGCTTTGCGGTGGTCGCGGACGAAGTGCGCAAGCTGGCCGAGCGCACCGCGAAGGCGACCAGCGAAATCTCGACGATCGTGGTCGCAATCCAGGGCGAAACCGACCGCACCAGAACGCAGATGGAAGGCTGGGCGGAAAAGTCGCAGGTGTTCAGCCAGGATGTCGGCAATGTGATGGGCAACATGAAGCACCTGCTGGGATTGTCTCATCAGATGGAGGGCACGATTTCGGCGGCGGCGTTGCGCAGCTTTGTCGAAGTCGCCAAGATCGACCACATCCTCTATAAATTCGAAATCTACAAGGTGTTCATGGGCATTTCGGATCGCGAGGCGGACAGCTTTGCTTCGCACACCGAATGCCGGCTGGGTAAATGGTACTTTTCCGGCGAGGGCAAGGAATGCTTCTCCAAACTGGACGGCTATGCCGGAATCGACATTCCGCACAAGGCCGTCCACCAGCATGCACGGGAAGCCATCACGGCATTCTATTCAGGCGACCCCTTGCGCGGCATCAAACTGGCCGGGCAGATGGAAGTCGCCAGCATGGAAGTGCTCGCCGCGCTGGAACGAATTGCGGTGGCGGGCGAGGAAGATAACAGCCTGTTGTGTCAATCCTCAGATGAAAAATGAGCGTCGAGCCTACCCGTGAATTTCATTTCACCACGCAGGATTTTCAGCGCATCCGCAAGCTGATCCATGAGCGCGCCGGTATTTCGTTAGGCGAGAGCAAGCAGGAATTGGTGTATAGCCGCCTCGCACGGCGGTTGCGTGCCACCGGCGCCAGGACTTTCGCGGAATATCTGGATTGCTTGCAGCGGGGTGATGAGGCGGAATGGGAGGCTTTCACCAATTCGTTGACCACCAATCTGACCTCGTTCTTTCGCGAGGCGCATCATTTTCCGGTCCTGGCCGAGCATCTGCGCAAACCGGGCAGGACTCATCCGGTCGTGTTGTGGTGCTCCGCCTGCTCGACGGGTGAAGAGGCCTATTCAATGGCGATGACGGCGGTGGATGCGCTTGGCAGCTTTAGCCATCCAGTCAGAATTATCGCTTCAGATCTAGATACCAAGGTGTTGCAAACCGCGCGTGCCGGACGTTACAAGCTGGAGTCGGTTGCCAGGATATCCGCACAGCAGGTCGATAAATTCTTTGTGCGCGGCAAGGGCGAGGATGCGGGTTTTGTGCAGGTGCGCCCGGAGTTGCAGAAGATGATCAGCTTTCAGCGCATCAATCTGCTGGAGGCGACCTGGCCGATTCGCGAGCAACTGGATTCAATTTTCTGCCGCAATGTGATGATCTATTTCGACAAGGAGACACAACTGGAGATACTGAAGAAATTTGCTTCTTTGCTGCGCAGCGATAGTTTGTTGTTCGCCGGGCATTCGGAAAATTTTTATCACGCCGATGCATGGTTCAAGTTGCGCGGCCATACCGTGTATGAATTGGCAGATGGACTGAAGCCGGGGTGCGGTTGATGCCGGTTCAAAGCATGGCGTTGCCTGTGAGCGGTCAGCGCGTCATCGTGGTCGGCGCTTCAACCGGCGGTACGGATGCTCTCAGGGATTTCTTGTCGGGCATGCCGAGCCATGCGCCCGCTGTCCTGGTTGCGCAGCACATGCCGGAGTTATTCACCCATTCGTTTTCCATGCGCCTGGATAGCTTGTGCAGGATGAGGGTCAAGGAAGCTGAGCACCACGAAAAAATCCAGGCGGGAAATGTGTATCTCGCGCCAGGCCATTCGCACTTGTCGCTAGAGCGGTCAGGCACGGGGTATCAGACGGTGTTGAGCAAAGGTCCTCCGGTAAACCGTCACCGTCCCTCAGTTGAGGTGCTGTTCAGTTCCGCGGCCAGGCAACTGGGTGCGAATGCCGTCGGGGTGATGTTGACCGGCATGGGTAAGGATGGCGCAGCGGCGATGCTGGAGATGCGTCAGGCCGGGGCATACAACTTCGCGCAGGATGAGACAAGCTGCGTGGTATTCGGAATGCCGCGTGAGGCCATCGCTTTGGGTGCAGTAGATGAGGTCATACCGTTGGCAAAGATGGCGGAGCAGGTACTTGCCTATTTGGGTGTTGCCAAATAACGTTAATTTCACTTTGAATTACAACGATTGATGAAGGATTCAAGAATGTTTACACGTTGCTTTTTCGCCTTAATGGTAACGGCTTTCATTGCCAACGCCAGCAACGCAGCCGGAGAAGAAAGCCCGGGCTGGAATACGGAAACACTGTCAGGCGATTGGGGCGGGGTGCGTTCCAGTCTCTATGACAAGGGCGTTGCGGT
>Ga0209000_1002400_pt1 | contig 10294 bp, 5 predicted proteins | sample RifGroD2_FD_183998 | JGI IMG/M metagenome (GOLD analysis project Ga0209000, IMG submission 183998) | Groundwater microbial communities from Rifle, Colorado, USA - Groundwater D2 (SPAdes) (version 2) | ecosystem: Environmental > Aquatic > Deep subsurface > Groundwater | place: Rifle, Colorado...
TATGGGATGCTATTGGTTTAGAAAAAATTAATTTAGATGCACAAGTATTATTATATCCATCATCGACGATGTCAACATATTACACAATATATGGCAATGCTTATAATGCAGTATATACCTATCTTTTTGTAACTATTCTTCCTAATAATACTAGTAATCCTACGCCAATTTTAGGTGATTTAACAAAAACTACAAATATTACTAGAGATGAATTTGATGATAAGTTTAATGATTATTACAGTGCAAGAGGTGAATTATTACAGTTTATTGCATCTTCAGCAAAAACATATGCCGATACTAAAGCCTCCTATCTTCATATTGCCTTTGCGGAGAATTCTACTGGAACATCTGGTTTTAACTTTGCATCAGGAACATATATAGGGACTTATTCAGATAATAATTCTAGTGCTTCTTTAACTCCTTCAATGTACATTTGGAACAAAATAACAGGGACGGATGGAATTCCTGGGACTCCAGGGTCAAATGGTTTAACTCCTTATTTCCATGTTAAGTATTCTGACGATGGCGGATCAACATTTACTTCAAATTCTGGGGAAACTCCAGGCTCTTATATAGGGACATATACAGATTTTACCTCATCTGATTCAACTTCTGTTGCTTCTTATACTTGGGCAAAAATATTAGACACTCAAGCTATGGCTTTATTAACCGATATGGCAAGTGACAGTAAATTCACTCCTGCTGAAAAAAAAATTATATTAAAAGAGATGAAAGCAATCTTTGAGGAAAAAACAGAACTTTTATGGAGAGCTGGAAAATATGGAATAACAGCAACAGCTTTTAATAATGCAAGTTATGAATTATTGTATTATGTAAACAATACCTTGCTTTCAAATATGGCTGTAACATCCACAATTAATGGAACTGAATTTTTGGAAAAATTTCAAACATATTATGCTGAAAAAGAATTATTAACAAATGAATTTGTACAATATTCTAACGTTACCACCAATGGTAAGTTTGACAAAACAACATCTGCTCCATCAGGAACAACAAGATTAAATTATTCAGGAAATTTCTATGCAACTAAAACATTCAACGCTGTCTTTAACGACTATGCAGAGTATTTTTTAAAAGATGAAGAAATAGAGGCAGGAGATGTAATTTGCAAAAATCCTAATGGTATTGGATATATTAAATCTAGATATGCTTATGATAATTTAGTTGTAGGAATTTATTCTGATGATTTTGCTCAATGTATTGGAGGAGAAGGAACTGAAGATGATTCTATAAAATTTGCACCAGTAGGAATGGCAGGAAGGGTTAGAGTTAAAGTTACGGGTGAAGTAAAAATTGGAGATTTGCTTGTAGCATCTTCTATGTATGGAATTGCTATGGCATCAACTAAATACATTTCTGGAACTATAATTGGAAAAGCATTAGAGAATCATAGTAGTCAAGATATAAGTAGGATATGGATGTTAATAATGATTGCTTAAATAAGGAAGGGAAATAATATGGAAGTAATTAGAATGGCAAGTTTGTGTTCTGAAACTCAACTTGCCTTTTTCATTAGAGAATTAAAATTAGAAGAAAAAGAATATCAAGGATTTCAGATTGGACTTAGAGGAGAGGAAGAAGATTATACATTTATAGATATTCAAGTTTCAAACAGTGATTATCATGAAACAAGAATAGTAATTTTTAATAATCTTCAACCATTTACAGTATATGAAGTAATTGGTCAAGTTTTATATAATAATGAATGGTTTGATACATTTGGTAGATGTAAATATATCACATCTTCAAATAATAATGATGTTCCTTTACCTCTAAATAGGAAACATAATGGTGGAGCAATCGTTGAGGAGAGTGAATTTATAAATGCCTACCCCACCTTCAGTTAGTTCTTCATATTCATATGATGGAAATGTTTATGGAGTTTCGGTAAATATATCTTATTCTAGTGCTAGTGCGATTGATATAGAAGTAAGTAGAAATAGTGGATATATCAAAGTTTATAATTTTAATTTACCATACACTACTATTAATTTTAGCAATATGAAGTCAGAAACAACTCATTATTTTCGTGCTAGAATTACTTTATCTGGTGTTACATCTGATTGGAGTAGTTATACTTCAGTTACTACTCCTGCTTATCCAACTAGTTTGCCAACTGATTATTATCCACCTTATAAACCTCAAGTAACACATCAATGGGTATGGAATGTGGCGAATAATACTTGGTCAGGTGAAGCAGATAACTGTGTTGCAACAAGTATAGCAACAATGAAAGAAATTCATGAGAAAAGAGAAAGAGGAACTTCTTATTTGTCTTATTCTATAGGATGGATATATGGGAACAGAATTCCGACTGACCTTTTAGGGGAAGGAATGGTTGTCGAACAAGCTTTAAACAATTTAAAAGCAAACGGTGTTCCACAATGGAATTTACTACCTGAAAATAGTTTGAGATATTATCCTGATAATTATTATTATTATGATAATGTTGTTGGAACTTATAATTCTACTCCAGTTTCTGTTGGAGCAAGAACATTGGTTGAAAATAATAAAAACACTTCTTCTATTACAAATGATGCAATTAAACAAAAGATAGACTTATTTACTCAATATGGTAGTAATGACTGGACAGGAACACAAAATGGATTTGGCAAAAATATAATTGAAAATATAAAACAAAGGATAATTAGTGATGGTACTGTATTATTAAGTATTGGAATGCCTCCTGCATTTGATCAATTAACAGTTGATGCTGTTGGATATATTTCTACAGGTTATGTTCCTGATACATTTAGTTCGACTATTCGTGGTTTTCACGCTGTAAATATTTTAGGCTGGAAATTAGTCAATGGAAAAACTTATTGGATTATACATAATAATTGGGGTGCTACATGGGGTGATAGTGCTGATGCTGGCAGAGCATATATTCCCATCGAATGGGATTATATTTATAGTTTTTATACTGTTCTTGATTATGTTGACCCTAGTATTTTTGCATGGAGCATAACACCTGTTAGTGGTGGATTTTTAAATATTGCGACAGACTGGAATTCTTTAACCTCTAAAATAAATTTAAAAAGAGTGTCTAAAGGATTATCTACAATAGCATTCACAAATGTTGTAGCAGGAGAAACCATTTTAACAACTTCGATAGTTAATGAGGCAATTAATGGTTTTACTGGGCTAACATATAGTGATAGTTTACCAAGTTTGCAAATTCCAGGTAATCCAATATATGCAAATTTTTTTATCGCATTACAGAATTGCTACAATTCAATTACATAATATAATATTAATTTTTAAATAAATGGTTTATAAACTATTTAACTTATTTTTAAATTTCAAAAAAGGGGGTTAGTTTATGAGTATATTACCTTTCAATAATCCAATCTTGTCAACTAGACGTAGCGGTAAAATAGAAGATCCATTTATACCGCTATCTCAGTCTATATTAGTAAAAGACAATAAAGTATTATTATCAGAAATCCCAGACCAATTTCAACACGTAACTGTTTCTGGTTTGGGAATTACATGGACAGAAATCTATAAAGATTTACCTACTGAAAATCAATTTTTAGTAGATTATGGTCTTGGTTTGGTATATTTTCATGCAAGTAGAAATAATTCACAATTGCAATTCTATTTTCTAGGGACTGGATGCTTATATTTTCCTGCATCTCGTTGTTGGACTGAAAGTGATGGTTCTACGGTCACAGAAACTCTAGGAGAAATTATTGAAAATGGAAAAACAGCTATTGATGCAATTGGTGGACTTACTGTTGCGGTAAATTTAGCACAAACATTAGAGAGTAGTTTAAATTCAAAAATTTCAACAGGAAATTCTTTACATACAACTTTAACAAATGATATTCCACTTGTAGATCCGTTAGTTTCAAGTTTAACAAATACAATTTCAAGTGCAAATTCCGCAAAATCAAGTTTAGATGGAAGTATTTCATCTTCTACTACATCAAAAAATAATCTTGATTCGAGTATTAGCCAAGGGAATTCATTAAAACTAAGCCTTGATTCTGATATATCTGCTGGAAACACTTTAAATACTACTCTTTTAGGAGGTATTGATACAGGAAATATTTTAAATATAACTTTATTAGGAACAATATCAAGTGCTGATACGTCTAATACAGATTTAATCGCTACTAATGTTGTTGCAGATACTAAAAAATCTGAATTAGAGGACAGTATTTCCAACTCCTTCACAGCAAAATCCAATCTTGATGGAAGTATAACGACGGGGAATTCTATAAAATCAAATCTTGATTCATCTAACACCGTAGCATTGGGAACAAAATCTTCTCTCGATAGTTCAAATACTACAGCATTAGAGACAAGAAATTTGTTAGATTCCTCTAATTCTACAGCAAATATAACCAAAAATAATCTCGATTCATCTGTATTAGATGGCAATATTCTAAAAACTAATTTAGATAGTTCTATTTCTTCAGGAAATATAGCTAAGTCAGATTTAGATAGTAGTGTAAATTCTGCAACAATAATAAATGGAACTTTAGATGGGACTATTGAAACAGGAAATACTTCAATAGATGAGTTAAATGCTACTAATACAGCTTTCCAACTAATAGAACCATACAATCCTTCTCACCCTTATATCCCTTTAAATAAAGTAACATATTTAGGCAGTACATATCAATGTATTCTTGCATCAACAGGTAATCTTCCAACCAATTCTACTTATTTTATATTAATTGCTCAAGCAGGTTCAGTTACTAGTGTAACTTCTGCAAATACTGATATATCAATTACAACATCAACGACCACTCCAGTTCTGACTTTAAATAGTGGTAATTCTGGTGCAAATAAAATATTAAAATTAGACAATAATGGTCAAACTCCTGCTACAGTTATTTTAAATGATTCAACTCATAGATTTGTTGCAGATACAGATACAGCAAATTGGAATAATTTATCGGTTGTCGCTCAAGCACAAGCAGGAATAGTTCAAAATTCTATTTATTCAGGAGTAACATCTTTACCTACTGTAACAGGTTCAACTTCAAATCTTAATGGAGTAACAATATCTGCATTTGAAGCATTTATAAATGGATATAAAATAACTGTTCCTCAAACTGTCGTAACATTGCCTATTTCAGACATTTCAGGATATAGAGAGGATTTAATATTTTTAGAAGCATATTTTCCAACAACAAATTCTTATCAAATGTCTTACAGATTCAGAACAGTTGCTAATGTCAATTTTAACACTTATCCTGAAGGAATAAATGACACAACGAATGTAAAATCATGGGGAGGAAATTCTGTAGATACTGCTTTGACTTATACTAAGTCTACTACGGATAGTGGATTATTTTCGAGTGGGTCGGGAAGTACAGCAGATAAAACGACTTTAGCTTCATTTGATGGATATTCATATACAATACCTTTATTTAGGATTCCAAGACGTAATTCCACTCCTTATTCAAGGTTAAATCCTAATGGTGCAAAATCATATTATTCTGCTATTAAAAATATAGGCACAGTAACAATAACACTAGGAACTCCATCTCAATTAACAGTAGATAGCACAGCAAATATGAATGTTGGAGATAAAGTATTTGCATCTAATGCTACAACTGTTTTATATTCTATTGTTTCCATTGATAGTGCTACAACATTTACAGTTAATTTGATATTAGCAACTGGAACTACAGGTTCAATTACTGGAAGTGCAACTATTAAACCATATATTTCTGATAGGCCAGATGGTTTATATGTTAACGTCATTGACGCTAGAGACATCATCCCCCTTCGCCATAAAGTATCTTTAACAGGCAACAATTATCAGCAACTCATGAATGATGGGATTCAGAAGTTCATGACAGGTAAGTTAACTACTATGGCAGGGAAGAGAATGGTTAAGGAGTATATTGGACGGTTTAAGCAGTTTGGGGTTACTGGGGTTAATAAGAGTGATAATACAGGATTGTATGGCCCTCAAAACTGCTGTGTGGATTCTTCTGGAAACATCTACATTGCAGATCAAACAAATCAAAGATTAGTTAAATTAAACTCTTCTATGCAGTATGTATCTCAGTTTGGAGTAACTGGAACACAAAAGACTGATAATACGGGTTTGAACTATCCTAGTGGTTGCACAGTAGATGCCTCTGGAAATGTCTATATTGCCGACACAGTAAACCATCGTCTAGTTAAATTAAATTCTTCATTACAATATGTATCTCAATTTGGAATAACTGGAATATCTAAAACTGATAATACTGGATTGAATCAACCTATAGGTTGTGCAGTAGACTCTTCTGGGAATATTTACATTGCAGATTCTAATAACTATAGATTAGTTAAACTAGATTCTACACTTCAGTATGTAGGTCAGTTTGGTGTAACTGGAACTTTAAAAACTGATAATACTGGATTATGGAATCCTAGAGGTTGTACAGTAGATTCAGTAGGCAATATTTATATAACAGACACAAATAACAACCGTTTAGTTAAATTAGACTCATCCCTTTTATATGTTACTCAATTTGGAGTAACGAATACTCCAAAAAGTGATAATATAGGTTTGAGCAGTCCTAGAGGATGCGCTGTAGATTCGGCTGGAAATGTTTATGTCGCAGATACAAGCAATCATCGCTTAATTAAGTTAAACTCTTCTCTTTCTTATGTAGGTCAGATTGGAGTAACAGGGGTAACTAAAGTAGATAATATTGGAGTTAGTGCTCCTTATGGATGTGCAATAGACTCTTCTGGTAATCTCTATATCACTGACACAGGAAACCAACGCATAATCAAAATAACCAATCCACCAGATGACCTATGGATGCAGTGGAATGAAAAATATCCTAGTGCTATCATGGGTACACAAAACATGGATGGGATTCAAAGCATCTACGGAAACTCTTCAATGCCACAAGCAACGACATTTGAGCGTACTGTTTCACAGAAGAAAACAGGAACTCAAGAACAACCTTGGGCAGCAAATGATACCATTGAAATCAAGCTTTTATCTGGTATTTTAACAGGTGTTTTAGATGCTGATACTGTCTATACAAATGTGACTAAATCAGTAACTTCCACAGTAATTCCTGTAGTAAGTGTAACTGGATTAGCTGTAAGTGACACTGTGAAAATCTACTATCAAGCAACAAATACTGTATCTGCTGATTTAACCATTTCTGCTGTTGATTCGACGAATTTAACGATTACTGTAGGATCTTCTGTAACGGTTTCTCCAAGTGATTTAATTATAGAGAATACATCTTCAACTTCTGTACCTGTTGTAAAAGCATTTGTTGATATTAGTGGCACTGCAACGGCAGGGAGTTCTAATACAATAACATTAGATGTTAATGCTTCTGCAATTGATAGTTCATATAATGGATTAAATATCAATATCACAGAAGGAACAGGAATAGGACAATCAAGGACTATTACTTCATATGTCGGCTCAACAAAAGTGTTGACAGTTCCAGCATGGACAATTGCTCCTGATGATACATCAGTTTATCAAATTAGTGGAGTAATCACTGTTACAGGAACATGGACTGGATTAGCTACTAATACTGCTGTATTTACAGTAGGGGCATTGACAGGTGCTAATGGTGCTTTAGGAAGTGCAAAATTAAATGTTTTGTCAACTGTCATTTATCCACAAGGTCAAGGACTTCAATATCTTCCTGAGAATAGTCAGGTTTTAAGTGTTGAAATTGGTGGAGTTGATACTACTTGGAAGCAGTTTGGTGTAACTGGGACTTTGAAGCAAGATAATACTGGGTTGAATGGCCCTTATGGTTGTACAGTCGATTCAACAGGAAATGTCTACATTGCAGATTCTAATAACTATAGATTAGTTAAACTCGATTCTAATCTAAATTATGTATCTCAATTTGGTGTAACTGGGACTTATAAAACAGATAATACGGGGTTATATTATCCTTATGGGTGTGCAATAGATTCTTTAGGCAATGTTTACGTTGCTGATCTAAGCAATCATCGTTTGGTTAAATTAAACTCATCTTTGCAATATATAGGACAATTTGGAGTAACTGGAATATCTAAGACTGATAATACTGGATTAAATGGGCCAGTTGATTGTTCAGTAGACGCATTAAACAATATTTATGTAGTTGATCAAAGTAACCATCGTTTAGTAAAATTAAATTCTTCACTTCAGTATGTTGGTCAATTTGGTATCACTGGAACTTATAAAAGTGATAACACTGGACTTCGTACTCCTTATGGTTGTAAGATAGATTCAACAGGAAATGTCTATATTACTGATTCAAGCAATCATAGATTAGTTAAACTGAACTCTTTACTACAATATGTAGGTCAATTCGGAGTAACAGGCATACTTAAAACAGACAATACAGGATTGAATACTCCTAATAATTGTACAGTAGATTCAACAGGAAATGTCTATATTACTGATTCAAGCAATCATAGATTAGTAAAATTAAACTCTTCGTTACAGTATGTGGGTCAATTTGGAGTAACAGGCATACTTAAAACAGATAATACAGGATTATATGGGCCTCATGGTTGTACTATAGATTCAACAGGAAATGTCTATATTACTAATAGTAATAGTCGTCTAATCAAAATCTCCCCATCTCAAACCTACATGACAGACCAATACACCAGAGAAATCAAACTTCTATCCCCAAATCCAGACATCGCAGTAACCTATGAATACATCCCCAGTCAACGCTTAGTACCTACAGGAATCACAAGTGCTGATTATCAAGTTTTAGCAAAACCTGAGAGAATGTATTTTACTTGCTGTGGTTCAGGTGGGAAGTATGCGGTAGTAGGAGAACAAGTCTTGAATGTTTATGATAGAATTTATAATTCTATTGTGAATCAGTTTGGTACTAATGCTGTAACTGCTCCATATAAGTTGAATCCGACTGATTTAAAGGTATTGGATGCTAGGTATAAAAGTGGATTGATTAAGGCAGGATGGTTTGACAGTTCAGATGGCAATATCACATATGAAGTATATAGGGATTTAAATAATTTATATCTTGGTAGTGATGGTATTACTTTAAAACAATATTTGACTTCTGATTTAGTTCTAACAAATACTGTAAATGGTTGTTCATTATTGCCAGTTATTGTAAAGTATAATAATGAACTTATTTTAGTAATAACTGGACAATTAAGTAATCTTGTTACTCCAATTATTAATCCATCTGCGCAAAATAATAACTACTTCTACATCCCACTACGCCTAGACGGAAGTATCTTAGAGAAATAAATTGAATAAGGGATTCATCTTGTAGTGAGTCCTTTATTCGGAAGGAGGAAATAAATGAATAATATGTATATACAACACGTTAAAGACAATTTAATTTGGGTGTGGTATTGTAAAGATTCGCTCTTGTATAGAGTTGAAGGCATTGTAAATGATGGGATTACAACATTTGGAGAACCCATGCATATGACTGCAGAAAATCTTTAGCCAAAGGAGGAAAATTAATGAATAATGTTGTGTTTGAAAGAAATACAAATTTATGTTTAGGAATCAATCGTGAAGCAAAACTTTATGAGTATGAAGTAAAATTGCCTTATCCTATAAATTTAGCAAAAACAATCTCAGAAAAAACAGGGGAACAGACCCAAAAAACTGATTCAGATGGAAGTCTATTATACAAGTCAAATGTAATTATTGATGAATTTGGTAATGAAATTTATGAAGAAACAATTGAATCTTATATTTATAATGAAGGTGAAGAAAATAATGAGGATAGTGAATTAGAATTAGTGCAGTTAGAACCAATAATGATTGATGAATTTGTTGATAATCATTATAGTTTTGCGGAAAATTGTACGGTATTTACTTATGAGGAGGTTCTGCAAGGGAAGATTGAGTCGATAAATAATAATTCATTAACCAGATTATTCTTCTACGATGAAGATTTTGACTTGAATGATGAATTAATTTTATCAAACTGTAGCACTGGCGATGGGATGGTAGTTATATATTCTGGAGGAAGTTTATCAACTCAGATTATTAATTTACAAAATGATAAAAATATTATTGAATTATACATAGAAAGTCAAAAAGGACTGGTATTTGAAGTCAATGATATAATTGTAACTAATTGTAGAGTTAAATTAAGTGCTTTAACAAATAAGATAATTATTAAAATATACAATCCTACAAATAAGAATTTAGAACTTTATGCGTTAGGAGGTTTGTGTTGATGGATAAGGATTTATGGTCAATCGTTAGAAAAGATGTTGAAGATAATATTGGAGATCCTTTGAATTTAATAAGTTATCTTGAGCATTTAATTGATTTACAGAG
>Ga0209000_1002403_pt1 | contig 10291 bp, 9 predicted proteins | sample RifGroD2_FD_183998 | JGI IMG/M metagenome (GOLD analysis project Ga0209000, IMG submission 183998) | Groundwater microbial communities from Rifle, Colorado, USA - Groundwater D2 (SPAdes) (version 2) | ecosystem: Environmental > Aquatic > Deep subsurface > Groundwater | place: Rifle, Colorado...
GGTGCTTTCGTCTACGCACTTCACGTACGTCGTAGTTCTCTCTTCCACCATATTCATTCACATGACGAGAGACCGAACCTGGATCTCTTCCTAGTGTACGAGCAATCTCACGAATGGAGTATTCAGCGCGTAACAAGCGAGCAATAACTGGCCAATCTTCTGGTCCAATATGTTTGTGTGCCATATGGACGGAGTATGGACCGCAGTATAGGTGTTGCAATTAGCCTGCAAACTTTGTTGCGTTTAGCGTGACAATTCACCCCGGTATGTTTGACAGGAGGAGTCCGTATGGTACTCTTTATGTATCTGAAATGTCCCCGACGGGGGCACTTTTTATTAAAACAGTGAGGACGTACACAAAAGGATGCAGTTCAAGGCGCACAAACAAAATAATACGAGGCGTATAGATAGTACGATGAGGATTATTTTGTGTAGTGCAACGAAGAAATGCGCCGTTTGTGTAGGTCCTAAAGACAATTAAATACACTGATATGCTAGATCTAAAAGTAATAAACAGCGTTTTGAGCGAGCTTGAAGAAGACCGTGGTATACCTCGTGAAAGCGTTATTGAGGCTATCGGAACATCACTCGCGACTGCCTACAAAAAAGAGTACGGCAGAAGGGGCCAGGTGATACGTGCGAAATTCGACATGGCTACCGGAACGACTGAGTTTTTCCAAGTGAAATTTGTGGTGGACGATACCCGTGTGTGGTTTCCGACAGAAACAGAAGAAGGCAAGGAAGAGGGTGAAAATCACGAACGTGCAGTAGACCCAAATGCTCCGGTTTCTGAAGAAGATGAGCGAGTACGATATGACTCTGAAAAACACATGCTCCTCGAAGATGCTCGACGTATCAAGAAAGACGTACAGGTAGACGATGAAATGATTTTCCCACTGGAAACACATGAAGATTTCGGCCGCATCGCTGCGCAGACTGCAAAGCAGGTGATTATTCAAAAGATTCGAGAAGCGGAAAAGGTCTCTATCTTAGGTGAATTTGAAGGTCGCGAAGGTGAAATAGTTTCTGGTTCGGTCCAACGAGTGGAGCGAGGAAACATCTTTCTCGATTTGGGACGCACCCAAGCTATCATGCCGTATGATGAGCAAATCCCTGGGGAGCGATTCCGACAGGGAGAGCGTGTACGAGCGTACCTCTACTCCGTAGAAGAGGGGCCTCGTGGCGTGATGATACGTGTTTCTAGGAGTCATCCACGTTTCTTGATGAAACTTTTTGAAATTGAAGCGCCTGAACTTGCTGGAGGGCTGATTGAAATCAAGGCTATAGCTCGTGAACCAGGTAGTCGTTCAAAAATAGCCGTACATGCGGTAGATGATCATGTGGATCCGGTAGGCGCACTTGTAGGTCAAAGAGGTGTGCGAGTATCGACTGTTATGAGTGAGCTTGGAGGTGAAAAGATAGATATTATTGAATGGTCTGAAGAACAGGCCCATTTCATAGAAGATGCGCTCTCACCTGCAAAGGTTCTCGATGTGGTGATAGATGAAGAAGAACACCGTGCTACAGTGGAGGTGGTAGAAGATCAGCAGTCACTTGCTATAGGAAGGGGAGGTCAAAACGTGCGTCTTGCCGCGAAGCTTACTGGATGGAGGATAGATATCCACTCCATGCAAGGAGAAAGTGCCTCAGAAGAAACAGACGGGGAAGATGGTGGTGTACTGCCCGAAACAGATTCTGTGTCAGAAACTGCTCCAGAGGAAACAGAGGAATCTGCATCGGTAGAGATTGAGGAGACTGAACCAGCTGTCGAAGAATCTGAGGAAGCAACGGAGACTGAAGCACCTACTGAAGAAAAAGAAGCTGCAGATACGAAGTAGTTTTGTGTAGTTATTTATAAGAAATAGGATTTTCACAAACGGATGCTGTTCAAGGCGCACAAACAAAAATGGAATGAGTTGTATGAACAATACTACGAGAGACATTTTGTGCAGTGCAACGCCTGCCTGCGCAGGCAGGAAGAAAAGTGCCGTTTGTGAAAGTCCAAGTAAAATAAAAAAAATATATGAATCTATGGCACGACATACCACTAGGTAAAAATGCTCCGGAGAGTATCAATACTATTATCGAAATACCCAAAGGGTCATTTAACAAGTACGAGATTGATAAAGAAACAGGCCTTATAGCTCTTGACCGAGCGAATTATACTGCAGCACCGTACCCATTTGACTATGGATTCGCTCCACAGACGTATTGGGAAGACAATGACCCTCTTGATGTTATTGTACTTACCTCCTTTCCATTAAGCCCAGGGATTCTGGTACGGGTACGTCCTGTTGCGGTGCTTGATATGATAGATGATGGTGATTCAGATATGAAGGTGATAGCGGTACCTGCAGATGACAAACGATGGGACGACGTCAACGACCTTCAAGATTTAAACAAGCACGCTCTCAAGGAGTACGAACACTTTTTCCAGACGTATAAGAGTCTCAAAGGTAAGCCTGCCCCTGTGGAAACACGTGGCTATAAGGGAAGAAAAGAAACACTTGAGATAATCAACAGAAGCGTCGAATTATACAAAGAAAAATTTGGCAAATAGTATCTACGAAAAATATCTTTTCAACAGACACACCTCACTAATGAGGTGTGTCTTGGTATACTTTAACTAACGGCACATAAAGAGCTGTGTAGTTTACTCAAATATTCTTAACCCGTTTTTGTATGGATCAAAAAACTAGTACTGAGTCTGTTCGTTTTGCACCACTAGCACTTGCCCTCGCGCTTCTAGCGTTACTTGGCCTTGTGGCAATCTCTGCACATGCTCAGGTGGAAGAAACTGATGATATCGCGATTGCTCAGAAAAAAACGCAACCTGACGCACGACAAGACCGAAACATTTTTAGCGAAGCAGGTACTGATGAATCCGAGGAGGTCATGGTGTTGGACGAATCTGACGAGTCCCAAACTATAGAGAAACGTGAGGAGAAGCAGGTACTACTCGAAGAAGAAAAAACAGCGTTTGCTGAGGATAGGGCAAAACGACTAGAAGCCTACAGATCATTTCTTGAGAAAAAAAGAAACTCGATTACCGTGCGTGCTAAGGAACATCAAGAAGAAAGACGATTGAGACAAACTAATTACAGAGCTGCACTGAGCCTCTCTGCCCAAGTACGACTCGGGCAATATGCAGAGCGTATCGTGATACGCATGGACACTGCTCTTGGGCGACTTGAACAAATAGCGGATCGTATTGCAACACGTATAGAAAAAACTGAAGAAAAGGGAGTAGATCTCTCCGATGCAAAAGTGGAGCTTGCAAACGTGCGGGTACTTATAGAAGATGCACATGAGTACGTGTCCCTCATTGGGGAAGTGTCAACCGAAACACTTACTTCAGAGACACCAAAAGAGCAAATGCAAGATATACGTGATGCGGTAGAACTTGCGAAAGACTGCATTAACTCCATACGAGGAGCTCTTACCGAGACGGTCAAGCTTATACGTGTAGGAATAGAAACAAGAGTAGATGAAGAAGTAAAAGAGGATGATGTCGAAGATGACGACGAGTCTGCTGTAACATCTACAGAGTCCGAGACAACAAGTGACACTCAGTAATTATTACTTAGAAACAACTCTATGAACGAAGAAAACAATCAGAATTCGCAACAACCTCAACAAGGAGGAGTAGAAGGTGTGCCAAGTGTTCAAGATTACACAGATCCTGAGGTATCGAAAAACACAATTATTGTTGCAGTACTAGCAATTATTGTTGTTGTACTGGCACTTATGTACATATGGGGTTCAAATAAAGTGATGCGGATTGAGGAACTGCCCCCGCTTCCTCCTGATGAACAAACTGAACAACTTAAACAAGTGAGCACATCAGACGAATTGGACGCTATAGAGCAAGATTTATTGACCACAGAACCTGAGACGCTTGATACAGGTCTTTCAGACATGGAGGCGGAGCTTGAGGCTGAAAAGTTGAGTGAGTAAAGCGAGTAGCGAGTTCTGAGTAACGAGTAGCGGGCTTCCCCCGCATCGGGCAGTGTGAAAGCCTTGAGAACAAAACCGCGCATGCGGGCTTGTGAAGTACTCGCAACTCGGTAACTCGATTTGCACTTCGTGCAATATCACGTTATGCTCTCGTGCATACGTGTCCCGTTAGAGACGAGAAAATGTAAGATCACCGAAATACATTTAGTATCATGAAAGACAAACAAGAAAGAAAAATTATCAAATTAACCGACGGTCACTTCGTGACCTGTCTAACGGGATGAACGAAACAACACAAAAACCCTCTTCCGCTAACCAGCCCGGCGAGGTAGGAGCTACAGCGGGCAAGGAAAAAACATACCAAGAACTCAAAATAGAGACCTTGCCGGGTTCCGAAATAGAGATTTCAGGTGAAGTACCTGTCTCGGTAGTGGATTCGTATCGCAAAAAAGCTTTACAAAAACTTATTAAAAATATTGAACTTCCAGGTTTTCGCAAAGGTCATGTACCCGAAGATGTTGCGCTAAAACATGTTGGTGAACAAGGGCTTATGCAAGAAATAGCCGAGCAAGCACTAGGGAAAACCTACGCGGATATTGTTGCTGACAAGGCACTTGAAGTGGTTGGACGTCCAGCAATAACGATTACCAAACTTGCTTCAGGCAATCCTATTGGATTTAAAATCAAAAGTGCGGTCTATCCACATATCGAGTTACCCGACTACAAGAAAATAGCAACAGAGGAAGGAAAAAATCTTAAAGACCCAGAGGAGGTAACTATAGAGGATGACGAAATAGAAACAGAACTAAAGCGCATACATCTTGCACTAAACCAGTCTGCAGGTAAGGAGAGTGAGGGCGAAAAGGCAGAAATGCTACCTCTTGATGATGCATTCGCCACAACAGTTGGAGACTTTAAGGATTTGGCAGACCTTAAGAAAAAAATGAAGGTGCAGATGTTGAGAGATAAAAAGAACAAGGAATACGATAAGCGCAGACTTACCATCGCAGATGCAGTGATTGCGAAGAGTAAGGTTGAAGTTCCTGCAATTTTTGTCGAAGGAGAACTTGACCAAATGGTTGCTAGCTTCAGTGATAGGGTGGCACGAGCAGGTATGGAACTAGAGGCTTACCTCAAGCAGGTAGAAAAGACGATAGAAGACTTGCGAAAAGAATGGCGTGTAGATGCGGAAAAGAGAGCAAAACTGCAATTGATTTTTAATGATATTGCGCTTAAGGAAAAACTTGTGCCTGATGAAAAGAAACTGACGCGTGAAGTAGCACATATTAAAGAGCACTACCCTGATGTAGACGAGGGAGCAGTGCGTACCTACGTGAGTGCTCAGATGACAAATGAGTTAGTCTTTGAGCTTCTTGATGGTGGTAGGAAGCCGAGTAAGCCAAACGAAGAACCTGCTCATGAGCATGATGAGCATTGTGATCACGAGCACTAAATAATTACTCAGGTATACAAAAATACGGCTATGAAAAGCCGTATTTTTGGTTTAACTATTGACATCGTCTATAAAAAGGTGTATTCTACTAAGTAGAGTTACAAATTGGCAGAAATCAAAAATGTGTATAAAGCACAACACAAGGAGGAAGTTATGTGTAAAAAAATGTTCTCTTCATTCATCTTTTTACTGGCGCTGTTGGCAATATTTTCTCAGCCTGTTTTGGCTGAAGGAAAATACAAAATTATGACATTTCAAACTTGTGATTATGCCAGCATAGCTCAAGTAACAGATGATGTGAACCGTAGAGCTGAACAGTGGATGAATATTGTAGCCTCCAAGGTCAAAATAATAAGCCACGCTCTTTCTGTTTCCCATACTTCCTGCGCCGTACTCACCATATTGTATACGGAAGAGGAAATGAAGTATGATATCCCATTTAAATAGATCCTTTTCTTCTAAAAACCCGCACGTTTTTAGTGCGGGGTTTTGAGTATATGTTCTCCATACAGCAAAGGGCTTGCCCGCACACTAACATTGTCCCTGCACTGCTTTGCAGTGCGTGCCCTAGGCACAGGGACAATGTTAGTGTGCGGGCTTGCATTCTCTACCCGAGCGTAGTACAGTACTCCCACTGTGCCTTAGCACTATGTAGGTTTTGATTTGCCTGCAAAACGAAGGCAAGACAGATACATGCCAACAATAAACCAACTGATAAAGAAACCTCGAAAAGATCGACCTACAAAGTCGAAGGTTCCTGCTTTAAGCAAAGGGTTCAATACACTCAAAAATAAACCGACCTATTACCCGGCTCCATTTAAGCGTGGTGTTTGCGTAAAAGTGGCTACCAAAACTCCCCGAAAACCTAACTCCGCTATACGAAAGTATGCTCGTGTTCGTCTTACTAATGGTGAAGAAATCACGGCATACATTCCTGGAATGGGACACAACCTCCAAGAGCACTCAGTGGTACTCGTGCGCGGTGGTCGTGTAAAAGACGTTAACATTCGATACACAATCGTTCGTGGAAAACTCGATGCATCAGGTGTAGACAAGCGTACACAAGGACGTTCACGATACGGTACAAAGAAACCTAAGAAAGCATAATCACTCATCCTAACTATCTATGCGAAGACCAATAAAAAAGAAACCCCGTATTTCACCCGACAGTCGTTACAATAGCGAACGTCTTGAGAAGTTCATCAACAACGTTATGTTTGACGGCAAAAAAGAGACAGCGCGTAAGGTTATCTATGAAGCCCTTGATGAAATAAAGAAAAAGGTAGAAGGCAAAGAACCTCTCGAAGTATTTGAAGAAGCATTACGTAACGTAGGACCTTCAGTGGAAGTGCGATCTCGTCGAGTGGGTGGTGCAAACTACCAGGTTCCTCGCGAAGTACGTCCTGAACGTCGCCAAGCTCTTGCAATGCGCTGGATTATCAACGCAGCTCGAGCAAAGTCTGGTGGACCTGCATCTAAATTTTATGCTGACGAACTTATAGCTGCTGCAAACAATGAAGGAACTGCTTTCAAGAAAAAAGAAGATACTCATCGAATGGCCGAGGCCAACCGCGCCTTCGCGCATTTTGCCTGGTAATTTCAGAGCGAAGCGAATGAAATTCCAGATGCAAATGCGGTGATGCCCCTTGCGGGTACGCGCATTTCGCTTGGTAAAAAAATAACGCCCTCAGGGCTTATTTTTTACCTAGCACTCGAGAGTATCTAAGAAAATCTATACCAATACTCAGGCACGATTTTTTTATAATCTGCAAAAGCCCTTTCGTCTTCAGCAATACAAACCTGCCTACGCAGGTTTGCGAACTTTCAACTTTAAACATTTAACTTTCAACTCAATTCCGTTTGCGATTTACTCAAAACTTATGTATAGTATGCGCACTTATAGCGACGCGCACTTTGCCTGTAATTTCAGAGCGTAGCGAATGAGATTACAGTTGCAAGTGCGGTGATGCCCCCTGCGGGTACTACGCGTTTTTTATTCATTAGTATCCTAAACCTAACAGCATGAACAGAGATTATCCATTAGAGCAAGTACGAAATTTTGGTATCATTGCGCACATTGATGCAGGTAAAACGACCACATCTGAGCGCGTGCTTTTTTACACAGGAATGAGCCATAAGATAGGAGAGGTGCATGACGGTGGTACCGTGACCGACTGGATGGAGCAAGAACGTGAACGTGGTATTACCATTACGTCTGCTGCCATTACTTGCTTTTGGACAAAAATAGGAGAGGATACTACAGATACAAAAAAGAAAACTCGTTTCAATATTATTGATACTCCTGGACACATTGACTTTACCGCTGAGGTACAACGTTCTATGCGTGTGCTCGACGGTGCAGTTGTCGTGTTTGATGGTGTTGCTGGGGTGGAACCTCAGTCAGAAACAAACTGGCGTTATGCGGATGATGCCAACGTACCTCGTATTTGCTTCATCAATAAACTTGATCGCACTGGAGCGTCTTTTGAACGAAGCTATCAATCGATCTTGAATCGTCTTTCGAAAAAAGCTATTCGTATGCAAATTCCTATCGGTGAGGAAGATGCTCATGAAGGAGCTATTGATCTTCTGACTCGAAAGGCATATCGCTATACTGGCAATATGGGTATAGAGGTGCAGGTGACGGACGATATTCCAGAAAATCTCAAAGCGGACATAGAGGCATACCGAAGTGATCTCATAGAGCGCATTGTTGAAAATGACGATGCTATGATGAATGCATATCTTGAGGGAAACGAACCATCTCTACCTGAACTCAAGGCATTGCTTCGCAAGGCAGTTATTGCAAACAAAGTATTTCCTGTGTACTGTGGATCAGCGTTAAAAAACAAAGGTGTTCAGCCAGTACTTGATGCGGTTGTCGACTACTTACCTAGCCCAATCGATCTTGATGCTGTCAAAGGTACCAATCCTAAAACAGAAGAAGTGGAAGAGCGAAAACCCTCAGATGAAGAACCATTTTGTGCACTTGCGTTTAAAATTCAAACAGACCCATTCGTGGGAGCGCTTACTTTCTTCCGTGTATACTCTGGTACACTTGAGGCCGGAAGCTATGTCTACAACACTACCACAAACACTAAGGAGCGTGTCGGGCGTATTGTGCGACTACAAGCTGACAAGCGTGAGGAAGTAAAGAAAGTGTTTGCAGGAGAGATAGCAGCAGCTGTGGGGCTTAAAGATACTAAGACAAGTCACACACTTTGTGATGAGAAAGCGCCTATTGTGCTTGAGCAGATACATTTCCCTGAGCCTGTCGTATCGGTACGTATTGAACCTAAAACAAAAGCTGACCAAGAGCGACTCGGCACTGCGCTCCACAAACTAGCCGATGAAGACCCGACGTTCCGAGTTGCAAGTGATGAAGAAACAAATGAGACTATCATCAGTGGCATGGGTGAGCTTCATCTCGATATTCTTGTTGATCGAATGAAGCGAGAATTTAACGTTGATGCTAACATCGGGCGTCCGCAGGTGGCATATCGTGAGACTATTCAGAGAGCGTCCGAAGCTGAGTGTAAGTATATCAAGCAAACAGGAGGTCGTGGACAGTACGGACATGTGAAGATTCGTATCAAACCACTTGAGGCACTTGTTGAGGGTGCAAAAGTTCCCAAGAATGTCTATCGTGAGGATCACTTTGAGTTCATCAACAATATCAAAGGAGGTGTTATTCCTGCTGAATTCATTGCTCCAGTACAAAAGGGTATCCGAGAGGCAATGGATAGAGGAGTTGTTGCTGGATTTAAAGTCGTTGATATTTCAGTTGACCTCTATGATGGCTCCTCCCATGATGTGGACTCAAGTGAAATCGCTTTCAAGATTGCGGGTAGTCAAGCGTTCCAAGACGCTGCAAAAAGAGCAAACGCTGTACTCCTTGAACCTATTATGAAAGTTGAAGTTGTTATACCTGAGAAATTCATGGGTGATATCAACGGACACCTCTCAAGTAAACGCGGACAGATAGAGGGTATGGAATCACGAGGTGTAGACCTCCAAACCATTCATGCTAAGGTACCACTTTCAGAAATGTTCGGTTACACGACGACCCTGCGTTCAATGACAGAAGGTCGTGGACAAATGACAATGGAGTTTGACCACTATGCAGTGGTACCACCAAACGTTGCTGAGGAAATAAAGACCGCGAGAGGGTAAGCTTGAATAACGAGTAAAGCGAGTAGCGAGTTCTGAGTTACAAGAAAAAACGCGCTAAAGTAAAACCATCCTTGGAAGATAAATCTCCAAGGATGGTTTGTTGAGGTTAGGTATATTTAAAACTCGGCTAGTTTTTCGTTAGCCATCCGTGATTCGTCGGTATTCTTTGGCACAAAATTAACAACAAATTGTGCTTTTTCTTTTGAATCTGCGTACTGCAATAACTTTTTAAATACTTCCAATCTTTCTGGAGATTTGGGTCTAGATAGGGTATACAATTCATGCGCTTCCTCAAAAGAAGAAATCGAACTGAGTTCTTCGAGTACATAGTAGTTCCACACTATGACTGCAACTCTTTCCCAAACAGAGTCTGGTGGTGATGTAAAAAATAAATTTTTTGCCCAGCGGAGTAATTTTCTTGGTGCACCACTTGGCATATTAATTTTCAAGTTCTTAAAAACATCTTGCAACGAATTGCCCCACAGTATTAGACTCATACCCCCCTCCTCAATTTAGGTGATAAAAACAGTTCCTCTTTATGTAGCGTACAAGCAAAGATAAAAATGTCAAAGCACAATATAGGTAAATTCTCTACCGAAATGCAACTACTTTTAATAATGAGATTCTTGGAACTTTTGTAATAATACCTTGTTCAAGTGCAACCTCATAGGAACTACGGTACCCAAGCGATTTACGGTACTTACTGTT
>Ga0209000_1002404_pt1 | contig 10287 bp, 11 predicted proteins | sample RifGroD2_FD_183998 | JGI IMG/M metagenome (GOLD analysis project Ga0209000, IMG submission 183998) | Groundwater microbial communities from Rifle, Colorado, USA - Groundwater D2 (SPAdes) (version 2) | ecosystem: Environmental > Aquatic > Deep subsurface > Groundwater | place: Rifle, Colorado...
TTCAGTTTTACGGAATGCGCTTTGAAGGAGCGGCTTTCCGCCAGGCTCTGCTCGGCCTACGGGCGCTGGCTGGGCGGCTTCCGCACGCTGGAGCTGCGCAGCGGCAAAAAGCGCGAGGGGTTCGAAATAGAGGCGCTGGGCGGCGAAAGGACGGTGCTTGCCTCCAGGGCCATAGTCTCCCGGGTCTCCTTCAATAAATACGCGCTTAACCTCGCTGCGCTGGAGGGCACCGCCCTGCCCGCCCTGGAGAAGGCGGCGGCGGCGGGGAAGGTCCTGTTCTTAGACGAGCTCGGGCCCATGGCCATGAAGTCGGAAAGGTTCAGCGCGCGCGCCGTGGAGCTGCTTTTCTCGGCCTCGCCCTGCCTGGCCTTTTACCGCCGCGGCTCGGAAGTGTTCGAGGACGCTTTCTCTAAAATGAGCGATACTGTTATAATTGAACTGACGGAAGCCGGCTGGGCGGAGGCGGTGGCCGCGGCCGAGGCCTGGCTGGACCGCCTGGCCGGGGAGATGGAGCTAAATAAAAAATGAACTACACCGAAGATTTTTCCATAGCCGAAGTTAAGAAAGCGCATTTTATCGGGATCGGCGGCATAGGCATGAGCGGGATAGCCCGCCTGATGCTGGGCCTTGGCTACAAGGTCAGCGGCTCCGACGCTAAAGCCTCCGAGATCACCCGCGCGCTTGCGCGGGAAGGGGCCGAAATAACCGAGGGCCATTCGGCCGGTGCGCTGGGCTCCCCGGATATAGTGGTCGTCAGTTCCGCCGTGAAGCCGGACAACCCGGAGCTTATAGCCGCCTTCAGGCGGGGCCTCCCGGTGGCGCGCCGCGCGCTGATGCTCTCGAAGCTTGCCGAGCTGAAGAAAACGGTGACTATCGCGGGTACGCACGGCAAGACCACCACCACCACCATGACGGCCGCCGCGCTCGAAGCCGCCGGCGCCGACGCCACCGCCGTGGTGGGCGGGATCATAAAGGGCGCGGGCTCCAACGTGAAGCTGGGCGGCGGGCACTACCTCGTGGCCGAGGCCGACGAATCAGACGGCTCCTTCCTTTATTTCTCGCCGCTGGTGGCCTGCGTCACCAATATAGATTCCGACCACCTGGACCATTACGGCAGCATGGAAAACCTGAAAGAGGCTTTCAGGCGCCACCTGGGCAGGCTCCCTTTTTACGGCCTGGCGGCCCTCTGCTCCGACGACCCCGTCATCCGCGGGATCATCCCTTCGCTGAAAGTCCCGCTCGTCACCTGCGGCCTGGGCGCGGGAGCGGATTGGCAGGCGCGCGACCCGGAATTCTCGGTCTCGGGGGCCTCCTATAAGGCTTTTTTCAGGGGCAGGCTCAAGGGCCGGGTGCGCCTGCGCTGCGGCGGGGCGCATAACGTGCGCAACTCCCTGCTGGCCCTGGCGGCTGGCTCCTACCTTGGTTTCGAATTTGAAAAACTCGCGGCGGGGCTCTGGAACTTCGCCGGGGTGAAGCGGCGCATGGACAAGCTCGGCTCCGCCGGCGGCATCGAGTTCGTGGACGATTACGGCCACCACCCGACGGAGATCCGGGCCACGCTGGACGCCGCGCGCGGCCTCTTCCCCGGCCGGCGGCTCGTAACCCTTTTTCAGCCGCACCGCTACAGCCGCACCTCGCTGCTCTATAAAGAGTTCGGCAAAGCCTTCGGCGGCGCCGCCAGGGTCTACGTGGCCCCGGTCTACGCCGCCGGCGAGAAGCCCCTGCCGGGGGTGGACTCGGGCCTGATCCTCCGCCAGCTCCTGAAGAACGGGGCGCCCGCCTCGGAGTTCCGGGGCGTGCTCGAGACCATGAAGGAACTCAGGCCCGGGGACGTTTTCCTCACGCTCGGCGCCGGCGACGTCTGGAAGCTGGGCGAGGAAATACTCAGGAAGATTGAAACGCTCGCCTAAAACCAATGCCTAAATTCAGCCAGGTATTCCTGAAGGACAAAGAGATCTGCGCGCGCATCGCCGGAGCGCTCGACGACGCCTCTTTCGACAGGCTCATAGAGATAGGGCCCGGCGGCGGCGCCCTGACCTCCTTTCTTTTCCCGAAATACTGGTCGCTCATGAAAGCGGTGGAGATAGACCCGGCGCTCCTGCCCGCCCTGCGGGAAAAGTTCAAAGGCCTCGACCTGGTCAACGCTGATTTTCTCCAGACCGACCTGGCCGCCCTCGCCGGGCCGGGGCGCGCGGCCTTCATCGGCAATTTGCCTTATGAATGCGCCACCGCGATCCTGGAAAAGACGCTCCGGTTCGGCGGCCTGGCGCTGTCCGTCTTCATGTTCCAGAAGGAGGTCGCCCGCAGGATAACCGCCGCCCCCGGCGACAGCGACTACGGCGCGCTCACCCTGCTTACGGCTTCGCGGGCCTCGGCTGAACTGCTTATGGACATCAAGGCGGCCAGCTTCACCCCCGTGCCCGCCGTGGATTCTTCGGTGCTGGTGTTCCGGCCCAAAGTTTTCTTCGGCGTCCCGGCCGAAGAGGCCGCTTTCCGCTCCCTGGTCCGCAAGGCTTTCTCGCACCGCCGCAAGACGCTGGTAAATTCGCTGGGGCTTTGCGGGGTAGACAAAGCCGCCGCGGCGGCCGCCGTGGAAAAGGCCGGGTTCAAAGCCTCCGTGAGGGCGCAGGAGCTCTCCCTGGAAGGCTTCGCCGGCCTGGCCGCCGAACTGGGGGGGAAATGAAAAAGATCATAGTGCTGCCCGCCTATAACGCGGCCAGGACCCTGAAGGAAACCGTAGACTCCCTGCCAGCCGGGACTTTCGACGAGGTCCTGCTCGTGGACGACTGCTCTTCCGACGGTACCTATGAGCTGGCCCTTCAACTGGGCCTTAAGGCCGTTAAGCATCCGCGCAACAGGGGCTATGGCGGCAACCAGAAGACCTGCTACTCCCTGGCGCTGGAGCACGGGGCGGACATAGTGGTGATGCTCCACCCCGATTACCAGTACGATCCCCGGGTGATACCTTTCATGACCGGCATTATAGAGGACGGGATCTGCGACGTAGTGCTGGGGAACCGCATCCGCACCCGCGCGGAGGCCCTGTCGGGAGGGATGCCGGTCTACAAGTACCTGGCCAACAGGTTCCTGACCATGGTAGAGAACCTGGCCGCCGGGCAGAACCTGGGCGAGTGGCACAGCGGCCTGCGCGCCTACTCCCGGGCGGCGCTCGAGAACATCAACTGGGCGGATAACTCCGAGGGTTTCGCCTTCGACTCCCAGTACCTCTTCCAGGCGGCCTTCAAGGGGCTGCGGCTCGGGGATATCCCGGTCCCGGCCAGGTATTTCCCGGAGGCCTCCTCCATCGCTTTCGCCGGCGGGATGCGCTACGGGCTGCAGACCCTCCTGGCCGCCGGGGAATTCCTCCTGAACAGAACCGGCCTGCTCCGCACCGCCCGCTACCGATAGATATCGTAAAATAGTATAATTAAGAAGTTTCCGATGCTATGCTAGTGCCGTATCAAAGGGCTATGCCCCTCAGACGGCCGGCAGCGCCGGAGGCATATTCCATTTTACAGGGAGCGTCATGAACATACACGCCAAGCGCATTAAAGACCTGCAGTATATGCTGAAACAGAACGGCCTGGACGCCCTGGTCCTGGGCCGCACGCTGGAGATAGGCTTCCTCACCGGCTTCCACCTCGACGGCTGCGCGATGGTAGTTTCCCGCTCCGGCGCCTGGGTGTTCATGCCCAAGATGCTGCTGGAACATTTCCGTTCAAAAGTTGATTTCGTGACCGCCGTGGCGCCGGAAGGCACCATGGAAGCGGCGGCCCTGGCCCGCGTCAAGGAACTCAAGCTGAAGCGCGCCGCCTTCGAGCCGGAGTCGGAGACCTATGTCCGCGGAACCGCCTGGCGCAAAGCCGGCCTGCTGGAAAAGGACGGCCTTACAGGGGCGCTCCGGGCCGTCAAGGAAGGGGAGGAGGTGGAAGTCCTCCGCAAGTCCTGCCGCATCGCCGCCAAGGCCTTCGGCCTGGTGAAGCCCCGCATAAAGACCGGCTGCACCGAGCTTTCCATCTACCGCGAGCTCGAGGACACGATGCAGGCCATGGGCGCCAAGGGCCCCTCTTTCAACCTGATAGTAGGCTTCGGTCCCAACTCCGCCATGCCGCACCACGAGACCTCGGAGAGGAAGCTGAAGAACAACGAGGCCGTGCTGCTGGACTACGGCTGCGTCTACGGCAACTACTGCTCGGATATGACGCGCAGCTATTTCCACGGCAAGGCCACCGAGGAATACAAAAAGGTTTACGCCACGGTCGCGGCTTCGCAGAAAGCGGGCCTGGCCAAAGTGCGCGCCGGCGTGAAAACGCGCGACGTGGACGCCGCCTGCCGGAATTATATCTCCGACGCGGGCTACGGGCAGTATTTCATCCACGGCACGGGCCACGGCATAGGCCTGGAGATCCACGAATTCCCCAGGCTTAACACCACTTTCGAGGCGGTGCTGCGCGCCGGGATGGCGGTCACCGTGGAGCCCGGCATCTACCTGAGCGGCAAGTTCGGCGTGCGCATAGAAGATTCGGTGCTGGTCACGAAGACCGGCTGCGAGATACTTACCAAGACGGCTTAAAGAACAAACTGGAGGAAGAATGATCGTATTAGCTATCGTACTTTTGCTTCTCGGCGGTTGGCTGGTGATGACCTTCAACGGGCTGATAAAGCTGCGCAACCAGGTCGCGAACGCTTTCCGCCAGATAGACGTGCAGCTTAAAAGGCGCCACGACCTGATCCCCAACCTCGTCGAGTCCGTCAGGGGCGAGATGAAGTTCGAGAAAGAGACCCTCGAGCGCGTGATCCAGGCCCGCGCCGCGGCCGTTTCCGCCGGGCAGGGCGGCAATACCGGCGACATCCTGGCCAAGGAAGGCATGCTCACCCAGGCGCTGGGCCGCCTGATCGCCCTCTCCGAGAACTACCCGAACCTGAAGGCCAACGAGTCCGTCAAGAAACTGATGGAGGAGCTGACCCACACCGAGAACCAGATCAGCTTCTCGCGCCAGTTCTACAACGACGTGGTCACCAAGTTCAATACCGACCAGCAGGTGTTCCCCACCAACCTGTTCTCCGCTATGCTGGGCTTCACGCCCTCGGCGCTGTGGGAGCTCCCGGCCGACTCCCCCGAGAGGGAGAACGTCAAGGTGAACCTGACGATATAAACGAACAAAAATCGAGGATCGAGGATCGAGAATCGGAAGAAATATTTTTTCTGCTCCCGATTCTCGATTCCTGATTCTCGATTCTTAAAGATGAATATTTTCGAACAGCAGGCTGCCAACAGGCGCATGACGGCTATGATCATAGCCGTGTTCGTGGCTTTTTTCCTGTTCATCGGCCTGGGTTTCGATTATTTCTACCTGAACTTCAACCCCATGGGCGCCACCCAGCTGGGGATGAACGCGGACGGCTACTACGAGGCACGGGCTCCCGGGGCCGGGACGAGCATCCCCTTCGGCACCATCATCGCTCTCCTGGTAGGCCTTGGTATGTCCATGAACAGCCTGATCAACGGGCCGGGCATGGTCCTGCGCTCCACCATGGCCCGCCGCGCCGTCTCCTCTAACGAGAAAGAACATCAGTTCCTGAACATAGTAGCCGAGATGTCCACGGCCTCCGGCCTGCCGGCCCCGGCGGCGTACGTAGTTCCGGACTCGGACCTGAACGCTTTCGCCACCGGGACCAAGCCGGAGAATTCGGTCATAGCCGTGACCGAAGGCCTGCTGGGCACGCTGAACCGGGAGGAGCTGCAGGCGGTGGTGGCGCACGAGATGAGCCATATCCGCAATTATGACATGCGGCTGATGACAGTGACGGCCGCCCTGATGGGCGCAATAGCCCTGCTGAGCGACTATGCAGGGCGCAGCATGCGCTACGGCAGGCGGGGGCTGTCCCCGGGGAGCTCCTCCTCGCGCGGCTCCAGCCGCAAGGGCGGGGGGGCGGCGGCGCTTATAATTTTCGCGGTCTGGATCCTGCTGGTGATCCTGGCGCCGCTCATCTCGCGGCTCCTCGCCATGGCCATTTCGCGCCAGCGCGAGTTCCTCGCCGACGCCAGCGCCGCGGAACTGACGCGCAACCCGCTTTCCCTGGTTTCCGCGCTGGAGAAGATCCGCCGGGCGGTGATGCCGACGAACGCCATCAATAACGGGGTCGCGCACATGTGCATCGCCGACCCGCGCGGCAGCCTGATAGAGGAGAAGATGGGCTTCGCGGCCGACCTGCTGGCCACGCACCCGCCGATGGAAAAGCGGATCCTGGCGCTCAAGGTGATGGCCTACCAGGCCGGGAAACCGCAGGTATAAGATTTGGTTTCGGACTTTAGACTAACCAACAGGAGACACACATGATACTCGCCAGCCAATTCAAAGAAGGGAACATGTTCATAAACGAGAACGGCCAGACCGTCGAGGTTATGACCGTGCAGCACCACCGCAAATCGCAGGCCCGCGCCGTGGTGCGCGTGAAGCTCTGCAATATCGAGACGGGGTCCATCATAGAGACCGCCTACCGCCCCGAGGACAAGTTCAAGGACGTCTCCGTGGAAAAGCGCGCCAAGACCTACGTCTATTCAGACGGCGGGATGGCTTATTTCATGGACAACGAGAACTACGAGCAGACCGGCCTGCCGGTGGACAAGCTGAAAGCCAGCCTCCCTTTCATGACCGAGAACATGCAGGTCGAGGGGCTCTACCTCAACGGCGTCTTCTTCAATATCCAGCTTCCCGCCAACCTGATCATGGAGATCACCGAGACCGTAGACAGCGTCAGGGGCGACACCGTCTCCAACACGCTGAAGGCCGCCAAGGTCTCCACCGGGCTCGAGATAAAAGTGCCGATGTTCATCAAAGAGGGCGACAAGGTCCGCGTGGATACCCGCACCATGGCCTACGTCGAGCGCTATACGGAACCGAAGAACAAGTAAAGGACAAATGATCAAAGCCGTTATTTTCGATATCGACAACACGCTGATGGACTTCATGCGCATGAAGCGCGCCGCCGTCGACGCGGCCGTGGACGCCATGATAGACGCCGGCCTGGGCATAAAGAAGCAGGAGATGGTGGACAAGATCTTCAAGGTCTACTGGGCCGAGGGGATCGAGGACCAGAACATCTTCGACAAGGTGCTGACCAAGGAATTCGGCCAGATAGACTACCGGATCCTGGCCGCCGGCATACTCGGGTACAAGCGGGCCAAGGAAGGCCATATGACCATGTACCCGCATGTGCGCCTGACGCTCACCGACCTGCTTAAAAGGGGTATCCGCATGGGCGTGGTCTCCGACGCGCCGCGGCTCAGCGTCTGGATGCGCATCGTGGGCCTGGGCCTGCACCATTACTTCGAGCACGTGGTGACTTTCGACGACACCGGCGAGAAGAAGCCCTCCCCCAAGCCTTTCAAGAAGATCCTGGACCTGCTCGGAGTGGAGCCCGGCGAGTCCCTGATGGTGGGCGACTGGGCCGAGCGAGACATCAAGGGCGCCAAGGCCTTCGGCATGCAGACCGCCTGGGCCAGGTACGGCAATGAGTTCGACACCAAGGTCTCCGGGGCCGACTACGAACTGGACGATATCCACGACATCGTGGCGATAATCAAGAGGATAAATGAAAAAGTTCATTAGCGCCCTGGCGCTCTGCCTCGCCGTCCAAACCGCTGGCGCGCTGGAGATCACCGCGGTAAGCACAGCCTCCATAAAAGGCGCGGCCAAGGCCGACTTCACCTTCGGCTCCGTCGCTGTTAAAAACATCGCTTACGAAAAAGGCGGCGTGGTCATGCCCGTCACCGAGAACAAGGGAAAGATCTATACCGACATAAAGCTGCTGTCCAAAGGGCTTTATCTGAAAATAGAGAACTGCTTCAAGAACGGCTTCACCAAACCCGCCAAGGCCCCGGCGGCCCCGGCGGTAAAGATCGAGTCCTTCAAGCCGCTGAAGTCGCCGGCCCGCGTGGCCAACGCCGAGATAGTTTTAGACGGGGACCTGCTGGTTACGGCGGGGGTGATGGCCTCGAAAAAAGAAGAGGGGACTTTCTGGGTGGCTTTCCCGCCCGCGCTCTCCTTCCCCGACGGGGCTTTTAAGAGCGCCGTTGAGTCGGCCGTGATAGCGGCCTGGACCAGGAAAGAGAAAAAATGAGATACACGCGCGGCGCGGCCGCCTGCCTGACTTTCCTGCTCGTTCTCGCGACGGCCGGCCCCGCTTTCGCCTTTAAGATAGAGCGCCTCGCTCATTTCTCCCCGGCTTCCGGTAGGAGCGGCGCGATGGAGGTGGTGGCCGGTTCCGCCCTCGTCAAGTTCAAGGTTGGGGTCTCCTCTTCCGCCGCTTCGGCTTCCCTCGCTTCCGCGGGTTTTAACATAAAGCGCAGCTTTGAGCGGTTCAACTGGTCCACGGTCGCCCTGCCGGAAGGTATGGGGGTGGAAGCCGGCCTCGCTATCCTGAAGGCCAACCCGCTCGTAGAATGGGCGGAGGCGGACCGGGTATACCGGGCCAAAAAAACTTCCAGCGATATCTATCTTTCGCGCCAATACGCCTTGGCCCAGGTCCAGGCTTTCGGCGCCTGGGAATACGAGACCGGCTTCTCGAGCCGCGCTACGGTCGCCGTTATAGACACCGGGATAGACGGCACGCACCCCGAACTCTCCGGCAAGCTCGTCGGAACCAGCCGCTCTTTCCCTCCGGGCGGCGGCGCCGGGTCAGATAACCAGCCGCCCACCGCGGCCTGCAACCACGCTACGCGCGCCGCCGGGGTAGCCGCCGCCGCTTCCGATAACTCGGCGGGCGTGGCCGGGATGTCCTGGGGGGCGAAACTGCTTTCCCTCAAGGTTTTCTCCGACGCCAACTGCAATAATGATTGCTCGGATGAAGCCGGCTTTTGCGCAACTTCAGGGTCCGCCATGGCGGACGCTCTTAACGACGTAATACCCCTGCAGAATACCCCGGAAATAGGAAGGCTGGTAGTGAATATCAGCCTGGGCTGCCCGGTCCTGGACTGCGGAACCTGCTCGGGGGCGATGCAGGCCGCGGTGAACGTGGCTACGGCGGCGGGGATAGTTATTTTCGCGGCGGCGGGTAATGACGGGGCCTCCTTCATAGATTCCCCGGCCGACTGCCCAGGCATTTACTCCGTAGGCGCCACGGACGTGGACGACAGCCTGGCCTCTTTTTCCAACAGCGACACCCTGATGATCACGAAGGGCCTGACCGCCCCGGGGGTCGACCTTTACACAACAGACCTGAACAGCGGCTACGCCTCGGCTTCCGGGACTTCCTTCTCCTCCCCGCTCACGGCCGGCCTGGCCGCGCTGCTTTGGTCCGCCAGACCGGACAAGACGGGCCAGGCGATATGGAACGATATGAAGAATTCCGCCGACGATCTGGGCTCGCCGGGCCCGGACCGGGATTATGGCTGGGGCAGGATAAACGCTTTGAAGGCCATGCGCCTGGCCGTTACCGGCAGCAAGCAGTTCGCGGGCACCAATAAAGCCGTGGCCTATCCCAACCCCTTCCGGCCCGGGACCCACCGCCTGGTTTCCTTCACTATCCCCGAGGACATGCTGGCCCCCAATATGGAGGTCAAGGTTTATACGTCGGAGGGGGAACTGGTGAGAAAAGTGACGGGCTCGGCCTGGGACGGCAAGAACGAGGCCGGCGCCGCGGTGGCCAGCGGGGTTTATATTTTCAGGGTAAAGACGGACAAGGACGCCGCCGTCGGGAAACTCGCTTTGATCCGCTAGCAGGCCACCATGCAAGTATTCAACAAAACCAGGAATTTAACGGTAAGCGGCGCGGCCGCCCGGGCCGACACTTTCACGACGAGGCTGTTCGGCCTGATCCCGCGCAAGTCCCTGGGCGCGGAAGAAGGGCTCTGGCTGGAGCCCTGCGCCATGATCCATATGTGCTTTATGAATTTCCCGATCGACGCCGTTTTTCTCGGCGGGGACCTGAAGGTCCTGCGCGTGATGGAGGATCTGCGGCCCTGGAGCTTCTCTCCCTGGGTGCGCGGCGCGCGCGGGGTGCTGGAGCTGCCGGCCGGCCGCTGCGCCGGGCTCGTCGGAGAAGGCGACCTGCTGGAGTTCAGGGACTAGCGCGGACCGGCCCTCTCACCTTTTGTACACCGCTATCTTTTCTTCCTGGTATTCCCCGCCCTTGTAATTGACGCGGAGCCTCGCCACGTAGTCGTCCGGGATGGCCGCGGCGGGGACCACCAGGTCTATCCTGTCCCCGGCCCGGTACCCGGCGCCGTCGACAAAATCACCGTAGCCCAGCCCCTTCCCGTTGCGGTAAACCGCTACCTGCGCG
>Ga0209000_1002407_pt1 | contig 10283 bp, 11 predicted proteins | sample RifGroD2_FD_183998 | JGI IMG/M metagenome (GOLD analysis project Ga0209000, IMG submission 183998) | Groundwater microbial communities from Rifle, Colorado, USA - Groundwater D2 (SPAdes) (version 2) | ecosystem: Environmental > Aquatic > Deep subsurface > Groundwater | place: Rifle, Colorado...
AAGAAGCAATTGAAAAAGCAGAGGCAGAAAAAGTAGAAGCAGAATTGGCACAAAAGAAAGAAGATTTAAAAGTATTAGCTCAAAAAGGAAACTTCTTGACACAAGAAGACCTTGATACTCCTGAAATTGCTGAAATGATTGAAAATCTTAATACACAGGGAATTAAAGCCCTCATAGCTGAAAAAGTGATTGCTAAATTCGAAATTAGTGAAGCAGAAAAGAAAGCATCTGAGGAATTAGCAACAAAAGAATCTGCCACAAAAGAAGTAGATGTCGCAGAGGTAATTAAAGACAAAACGCCAAAAACTAATATTAATACTTCAACAAAAGATGATATCACAAATCCATTATCCATCATGGATAAATTTCTAAATAAGTAAAAAATAATTAATAAAACACAATTAAAAGGAGGAAATAAAAATGTTAAGAGTATTACAAGCTAATTCTGGTAAAATTATTGATTCCCAATATAAGGCTAAAGTTGCACTAAAAAGAGGTCAATTTGTTAATAAAAAATATGATACAAAAGAGGTTATTCTTCCAGTTACAGCAGGACTAACAGAAATTTATTTAGTAGATCGTGGATTGATTGCTGAAACAGCAGCTACAGCAGGTGGACAAATCCAAACGGATTATGATACAGCTTTGGAAAATATTGCAATTGGTGAATTTGTTAACTTAATTCCTTTGGCAACAGGAGAAAGATATGCAACCGATGCTTATACTGGTGATGCTGCAGATTTAGTGGCAGGAAAATATCTCGTAGTTTCTGTGGCATTAGATGCAACGTTGGGTCAGTTAGTTCCTAGTCCTACTAATACAAAAAGTAACTTTATCTCTCTTGGTTATTACACTGATGTAAATAATACATTATTAAGCTTCGAATTCGTACAATAATAAAATAAATTAAAAGGAGGAAAATAAAAATGTTAAATATTGAAGTCGCTGAATTAATGGAAACAGAAGGAAAACTCATGGAGTTCTCCCAAAAAGTAAAACATAATATCGTTCTAAATGCAGAGGAAAAAGAAATTGCATCTGTTGTAGATGCTTGGGCAAAAGAAATTGGTGATGGAAAAAGAGATGGTTATGAATTAGCTCAATATATCACAAAAGTCGTAGAACCAGAGGTTTATAATGCTCCTGACGAAATTCTTGATGCATTATTTGAAAGAGGTAGCATTGGAGAATTTGACAATGAGCAAATTGTGACAAATGCTAAAAATACTTTAAATGCAATTGAGTCTGCTAAAAATGGTAATGTAGATAAATCCTATATTGATTATACTGCATTAGCTCCTACATGGAAGCATTTTCAAATTGAAACTGAAGTTTCTATGGAAAAACTCCGTAAAGGTGGATATAAAACTGTTGCTGAATTAGTTGCTTTTTCAGAAGAATCATTCAAGAATAAAATGTTCTATACAGTATTTACAGCAATTGATACTGCAATTACAGCTCCTTCAGCACAAGGTTTTACATCTGCTAGTGCCGTAACTGTTTTAGCTGCTGATGATTGTGCTGGATATTTGCTTGACAGAGGTGATTCTCCTGTTCTTATTGGCCTTTCTACTTTGATTCGTCCTATGTATAAAATGACTGGATATTCTACATATCAAAGTGAAATGATGAAAGATGAGCTAAATAAATATGGAATTATCGGTATGTATAGTGGAGTAAAACTTGTTCCTATTTCTGCTGCTAAGAAATTAGCTGATGGAACTGCATTACTTCCTGCAAATAGATTAATTGGTATAGCTTCTAAAATTGGAATTTTAGATTTCAAGGGTGCTATGAGAACCCTTCAAACACCAGATAACAATCGTGAAGTTATTAATCTTAAAATGACTGGGTTTGAATTTGGGTATGCATTTAATACAATTGATAAAGCTTGCAAAATTGCTATTACCTAATTCTATTATAATTCAAATATAATTAAATTTCAAGGGAGAGTTGAAATATACTCTCTCTATAAAAAATCTTAAATAAGTGAGGAAATACAAATGTTAACTAATGAAAGTTTAATAGTTGTTTATAACGAAAATAGAGGAGCTGTATACGCAGAGGGTCTACAAGAACGTCAATATAAATTTGAAGCAATTGATGAAGATGAAGTTCCTTCAGAAACATTAATGTTGCTGTCAGAAATCAGATATATAAATAATAGATCATCTATTTTTAGAGATGGGATATTAAGAATTGAATCTAAGAATGAAGATGAAGTGCTTAAATTATGCGGAACTAATAAAAAACCAGAGAATTACCTTTCTATTGAAGAAATTACAGAAATAATTCTTACTCCATCTGCTGAAAAATTACAAAAATTTATAGAAGTAACGAGTCCAGTAACTATGGATAAAATTAGAAATACCTTAATGGAACTAAATAGTACAGATGAATATGATATTTCTGTTCGAGTATTTGATGTAATTAATGGTCGTATGAAAGAATTAAATGTAGGTAAACGAAAATCTGAAATAATTATCAAGAAAAAGAAAAATGAAGTTTCTGAACCAGAAATTAAGGAAAAGAAAATAATCACTAAGAAATCTGCCGAATAAGGAAGTGAAAATAAATGACTCTTTTTGAGGATATCTACAAGTTATTTTTCGACAAGATAGTACAAGATATAGATTTCTTTGAATACGGTACGACTGAAGAAGATGCTTTAGATATCGCAAAAAAGAGATCGAAAGCATATTTAATTAAAAGTATTGATAAACTTGTAAATCAATGCAATGTCGATGTAGATTTTTATAATAAAGATGATATATTGGAAACATTTAATTTTGTTTTAGTTGATAGAGAGAAAACTATTTTTTGTGACATGATGTATGAGATTTATTATGAACAAGATTTAATTAAATTAAGATTGTTTGAACAATGGTTCTCTAAAAAGGACATCAAGGTATTTGATCCAAATGCTCAAAAATCTTTATATCTAAATTCTCTTAAATTAATTAAATCAGAAAATATTAAGCAAATAAAAAACTATGAGAGCAGAGACAGAATTACTGGTAAACTAAAAGGTTTAGACTATACTGGGTGGGATTAATAATGACTATTGATATGGATTATTATAGAAAAATAAATGAATTATTTGGAACAATAGATAAGAAAGATTATCTGCAAAAACAAGCAATTAAAAGTATTAATAAAACTAATGATAGTGTACTTTCAACATTTGAGATACTTATAAATTCTAACTATGCGGAAAACATAATTGCTGATGGAATTTCTACAAAATGTATTTTTGATTACAGTAAAACAAGTCAAGATACAAAAACTGAGTTAGCGTTTTACACAAAGGAAATGTGGATTGAAGTTGGAATTACTAGTGTTGGAAGTGTTGTAAAATACACTGATAAAGTTAGTTTAATAGAAAATACATATATTGTTGTCTCTAAGCAAGAACATATAGATGGTTATGACGTTTGCTACATCCAAAGATGCAACAACACCCTCCAATTCTACGACTCATCCTCAATCCTCCACTCTATCCCATGCATAATCTCAAAAGGCTCAATAAGTCTAGATGAACAAAAAATAATATCAACATTAGATTCAGAAATTGCAGTACAAATAAGTGATACTGATATTACTAGACAAATTGAGATGAATTACATTTTCAAACTTGGATTGAGGTCGTGGCAAGTTACAAATATTGATGATATTACTGTGAATGGTTTGCTGATTTTAAGAATGGTATATAATGAGACTGAGCCACCTGTTCATATTTTTGGAATAACTATTCAAAATAGTGACGCTACATTATATGTGGGCAATACTATATCATTAAATATTATATGTACTGATAATGAAGTACAAGTTCTTTCCCCAACTCTAATTTATTTATCAAGTAATATAGAAGTTGCAACTGTAGCAAATGGAGTAATCACTTGTATTAGCGAAGGGACAGCAATTATATCTGCAATATACAATGGTATTTCAGATAGTATTAATTTAACTGTTCAAAATGAAATGATTGCTGATAATTATATTGTTGATATTGTGGGAGCAAAAACAGTAATACTCAATTCAACTATTACTCTTAATGTAAGTGTATTTAATAATGGAGTTACAGATATAACAAAGTCTGTTGTTTGGACATTATCTAATCAAGATTTGTCTAGCAATATTTATATCTCTATTATAAGTCAAAATGGAAGTAGCATCACTTTAAAAGCAACTAGTAATAGTGCTTATATTAATAAATATGTTGTGATTAAGGCGAATAAGTCTGATGACAATTTAGTTTATGATGAACATTTATTGCAAATAAAGAGTTTGTTTTAGTTAAATAAATATTTTTGGAGGATATGTCATGTCGTGAGACACACCTCTATCCCTCTTTTTCTATATTTTAAAATAGAAATAAGGAGGAGAAAATGGGATTAATTAGCAATATAGTAACAACAAAATGGATGCACAATAATAAAATAAGGTACGAAGAAAGAGGATATGTTTTTACAAAATATAAAGATGAACTTGAAGTTAATATTAAAGATTTAAGTAATAGTAGCCATGTTTTAGTAAATGTTAAATGTGATTGTGGTAATTGTAAAAATCCATATTTAAAACCTATGACATGGGTGAATTATTTAACTAATGTTCATAAAGATAATAAATATTATTGTAACGAATGTGCTAAAAAATTATATGGTGGAGTAAATATACAAAAATCACGATTAAAAAATGGTAAATCGTTTTATCAATGGTGTATTGAAAATAATAGGCAAGATGTGTTAGATAGATGGGATTATGTGTTGAATAATTGCAAACCTAGTGAAATAAGTTTTGGGACTCAAAAAAGATATTATTTTAAATGTTTAAGGAATTTACACAATAGTGAATTAAAAAATATAAAAAGTTTTACTAGTGGTCAAAATGGATCAATAGATTGTAAATATTGCAACTCTTTTGCACAATGGGGTATTGATACTTTTGGGAAAGATTTCCTTGATAAGTATTGGGATTATAATAAGAATAACCTTCTAAATATTAATCCTTGGGAAATTTCTAAAGCATCTAATATACATAAGATATGGTTGCTTTGTCAAGAAAAAGATTATCACGGAAGTTATATTGTTAATTGCAATAATTTTATAAATGATCATAGATGCCCATATTGTAATAATACTAAGGTTCATAAATTAGATTCTCTTGGAACGATATATCCAAATGTTTTTAAATTATGGTCATACAAAAATAATAAATCCCCCTTTGAATATTCTCCCATGAGTCATCAATATGTTTGGTGGAAATGTCCAGATGGAAAACATGAAGATTATTATAGACCAATATCTTCTTCGTCAATTAGTGATTTTAGATGTCCAGAATGCCAATGTTCAACAGGTGAGATTGAAGTTGGTAAGACATTGTTGAATAAAGAAATTTACTATATCCCACAAAAAACATTTGATGGTCTGATTGGTCTAGGTGGAGGTTTATTATCTTATGACTTTTATATTCCTAAAATAAATCTTTTAATTGAGTATCAAGGTGAAATGCACGAAAGATTTGTCAGAGGAATACATAAATCAATTAAAGATTTTGAAAAACAAGTCGAACACGACAAACGTAAGAAAGAGTACGCAGAACAAAACGGATATAATTTTCTTGAAATTTGGTATTATGACTTTGATAACATAGAAGAGATTCTTACAAAAGAATTAAATCTATTAGAGGAAGTGATGCTTATGATCTAGTGTTTGTAAAAGTGTGGATGAAGAAATTGTTAGTCAAAATGGAATGGTTATTCAAATAAAGAGTTTATTTTAGGGTGGTGATTAGGCAAAATGAGTAGATTTGCAGAACTAAACGACAATATTATGTCAGTATTATTTAAATTAATTGATAATCAAAATTTATGTAAACTTTTAAATTATATTTCATATGACCCACTTGCTGAAGCAGACATACAAAATACTACTACTCTTTTGTTTGATAAAATATATCCATTTCCATTTTCTCCAGATGTAAATAGCGAAGCAAGATCACAACTTAATGTTTTATTTGAAGATTTTAAATTAGGAAAAGATAATCCTGCTTTTAAAAATAATCAAGTAACATTTGTAATTGTTTGTCATAAAGATTTATGGAGAATAAATAATATGCTTAGACCATTTGCTATTATGAAGGAGATTGATACATTATTTAATGCTAAAAAAGTAATTGGAATAGGTAAAATGGAGTTTAGTGGTGGTAGTTTAGCATGGGTAAATGAAAAATATTCTGGATATAGAATTTCATATAAAGTTTATGATTTTAATTAATGTTAAGAAAAAAGAATTGATTTTGGGGAGGTGAGGCTCTGATTAAATGGACATAAAAATAGATGACGAATTACGTTTATTAAAAGGCAGTTCTTTTTTTGTGAATGGAATTGAAATAAAACCTTTTACAATTGGAGAAATTGTTGAGATTGGGTATGAAAAATATCAACAAATAATGAATATATTTGCTTTAGAGGTTGAAGATATTATAAAGGATATTCCTGAAGAATTAAATAATATTACCGTCCTTGATTTATTTTTAAAAAGTGGTTCACAAGAGTTATTCGAAGGATTTGTTAGTGCTATTAGTTTATTTTTAAGAATTAATAATACAAATGAATTTGGTATTGATGATAAATTCAATGTTGTTATTAATAAAGACAAAATAATAAATAAAGATAATTGGTGGAATATTTGTAATATTATTCAAATGCAAAATTGTGTCGAAAGAGAAAAAGGAAAAGAAGATTATAATCCTGCAAATGAAGAAGCCAGAAAAATTATTGAAAAAATAAAAGCATTAAAAAGAGAAAATCCAATAAAAGAATCAGTTACCTTATCTAGTATGATTTCAGGAATAGCAAATAAATCAAACAATCTAAACATCTTAAATATTTGGGATTTAACCATATATCAATTATATGATGCTTTAAATCGTTTAAATTTAATTGATAATTATCAATTTACATTAAACGGTATTTATGCAGGAACGGTTAATGGGAAAGAAATAAATATGAAAGACCTTAATTGGATGAAAACTTTAAAAACCTAAATATCAAAATTAACAGCAGATATTTTATCTGTTGTTCTTTATAATACCAAAATAATAAATATAAATTTAAAAAGAAAGAAGGAATTTAATAATGGCAACACCGAATCGCTGGACAATAAAAGAAACTCCATATGTTACGTTCTCAAGTCTAACATCCCCTTATAACGCAGTAGTAACTTTAAGAACTTTAAAAACTGCAGAAATTGATACATCCTCAGAAACAAAATACAGTACGGGCGGGCGAGGAGACGCCAAATTAATTGGATTTTCGAGTGGAAAATCTGTAAAAATCACACTTCAGGATGCCATCTTCGACAATTTAGCTTTGGCAACTTTGAGTGGCAATAGTATCACTACTGGCGTTCATGCAGTTGATATGATTTATGAAGCAACTATTTCTAATCTTGTTACTACTCTTACCTTACCTAAGAAACTTAAATCAATAACCTCTGTATACCTTCTTGATGCAGATGGCGTAACTCCTAAGACTTTATTGGCAGCAGATGCAGTAGCAGCGCAAGGTACTAAATATTCTATTGCTGCCCAAGTTTTAACGTTTGCAGAAGCAACTTCTATGGTTGTAAGAGTATATTATAAAGCAGATAGTGATGCAACGCTTAAGAAAATTGCTGTAACTTCTACTAGTTTTGGTGGAACATTTAAAATTACGATGGATTGTTTAGTGCGTGATGAATTCACAAAAATTGATTATGCTGGACAAATCATTGTACCAAATGCGAAAATCGAAGATAGTTGGAAAGTTTCGATGAATGCATCAGGTGATCCAAGTGTGCTTGATATTCCGATTGAGGCACTAAAGAGTCCTCTAAATACGGACATGTGGTATCTGTTGGTTTATGATGAAAGTCTTATTCCAGCTCAGTAATTAACATAAATATAATATTTACCAAGGAGGTTTAATATGGCAAAACAAGATGAAGAAACAATTGTTACTACAAAAACATTTAATGTTGCAATTGAAGATATTAAAGATACTTTCTGTTGTATATATTTAAATGGGTGGTATTGTGCAGTTAATTTTTCTGATCCTAAAGTACAATCTGTGAAATTTAAAAAAGGTGATATGATCACTATTGATTATGAAGGTAATTTGGATAAAGATACTGATAGATGTTTTAATATTAATATTTTGCCTTTAAAATAATCTATAAAAAAATTAAATATGGTTTACTATATTGGGTTCGAAACCAAATAGTAGTAATTAAAAGAGATTGTAACTCTGATTTATAGTCTCTTTTCCCATTTGTTCCTTTAATCAGAGAAGAGGAGATGATAAACATGGTACTAGATACAGAGGTTGAAATAACTATTGGGTCAATAAATAAAAATATTTATGAACAAAAAGGATATAAAGTTAAACTTGGTGATAAAATAATAATTCCTATCAAAGATTTATATGTTGGTAGTAGAACAAAAGTAAATGTGAAATGCCAGAACCCTGATTGTGGCATTATAAAACCAATGCCTTATGAAAATTATATAAGAAATATTAATTCAACAGATATACATATTTATTATTGTAACAAATGTAATTATCTAAAGAAAATAGCACTAACAAATATAAAGCAAACTAAAGGAACTCTGACAAGAGAAGATGCTTTTTATTGGCAACATGAAGAAAATAGAATAAAAGAATTTTTGAAGTATATTGAAGAAAATAAAAGTTTAGAAAATATGAATAAAAAAGATTATGGATTGTATAATGCAATTTTTGAATATGAGGGTGGAAGTTTAGAGTTTATTAAAAAACTTAATTTAGATATAGAATCTTTATTTGTATTCAAAAAACCTGATAATTATTATACTAAAGATATGGTAATTGACAGTATAAGGTTGTTTATAAAAGAAAATGACAGATTTCCTTTTCAACAAGAAATGATATCTTTTGGAATCCAATCTAATACATTTAATAAATTCTTTAAAGATTATAGTGAGTGCAAAAAAGAAATGGGATATTATAACAAAGATGATTTAATAGACAATCGCGGAGATGTAAACAGAAGTTTTTATGAACTTTATACTTCTAATTTTTTAATTGGGCATGGATTAGGTGATAAATATAAAAGAGAAGAACATCCTTTTAAAGAATTTGATTTAGCATTAAGTGGATATAGAAGTGACTTTTCTTTTTATCCTGAAAATGAAATTCCTATACATATAGAGGTATGGGGAGACAATGAAACAATAAAAGATACATCAGGATATTATAAGGATTATTTAGGAACTAGAAAAGAAAAAGAAAGACTATATGAGTTATATTCTAACAATATTACTTTAATTTCTATAGAACCATCAACTTTTACGGGAAATTTTAAATCAATTGACAATAAATTATATAATATTTTTAAAGATTATTTAGATTTGGAATATAAAACAATAGATATTGAATTACTATTACCTTATAATTCAATGACCGAAGATGAGATGTTTGTTAAACTTATGGAATGTTCTAAAGATAAAAATAGCTTACCTTATAGAAAAGACGTTTCAAAAATTAAAGGCGGATTCACATTACTTAAATATATTGATAAACGATATGGCGGAATGGGATATTTTGCTGAGAAATATAATTTGAACATCTCTCATCGAACAAATTATTGGACAGAAGAGAAAGTGTTTGAGTGTTTTGATTATATGATAGTCAAGTATAATAAAATATTTACAGGAAAAGATTACAAAGAATTAAAAGATAATAAATTAAAAGGACTCAAAGCATATCTTGATAACAGTGGTGGAGTCATTTATTGTTTATTAAATTATGCTCAATATATAGTTAAAAATAATGAGATTTTAAATAATATATTATACAAATATTTACTAGATATTTCACAAAATAAACTTTATCATTGCTATAATTTGAAACCACAACACCAACTCCTAGCAAAACAAATCATAGAAAAATACAATAACCAACAATTAATTATAAGTAATAGCTAAACTTATAATTACCCATCACAACATCAAAATAAGAGGAAGACAGACAAAACCAAATTGTCTTTCTTTCCTCTTATTTTTTACTAATTCCATCCATAAATATCAACCCTCTCTCAATCCTCTCCAACCACCATCAATCCAAATAAATCACTGATTTTATCCTAATTCTCAATATTTTTGACTTCTAAACTCCTTGATACACAAGGGTTTTATAAACCAAAAATATAAATAAACCCCAAAAAAGAAAGGAATGATAACTATGCCAGTAGGGAATCTCGCAC
>Ga0209000_1002412_pt1 | contig 10277 bp, 4 predicted proteins | sample RifGroD2_FD_183998 | JGI IMG/M metagenome (GOLD analysis project Ga0209000, IMG submission 183998) | Groundwater microbial communities from Rifle, Colorado, USA - Groundwater D2 (SPAdes) (version 2) | ecosystem: Environmental > Aquatic > Deep subsurface > Groundwater | place: Rifle, Colorado...
CCCCCGATATTGCCGCCGGCTCCGGTTCCGGGGCGGTCCCGGCCGGCGGCAGGGGAGCTTGCCCGCCGCCGCCGGCCGGCCGGAACACCGGCGCGCGCCGGGGGAACCCCCGCCGCCAGCGCGATGCCCCGGCAACCCTCACGCGATTGCCTGATTTGATCAGGGTCACGCCCGACGCCCCCGCTGGTACTTGTCCTTGCCCTTGGGCGCTCCGGCCTGCTCCGAATCCTTGGCCGGGGCCTGATCAGCCTTATGATCGTCATCGTTTACGGACGACATTGCCTCCGCTTCTTCCGGCTTCGGCTGTTTGACCAGTTCATCGGTACTGCCGGCCGGGGCCGGGGTGCTCGCCACGGATTCACCAGCAACAACCGCGGCGGGCGTCGCCGTCTCCGTGAATTCGGCCAGACCCTTGGAAACCGGGCTATGTGAGTTGCGATCCTTCACCGCCTGCTCGCGCTCCGCCGCCTGCAGCATGACCATATAGGCCCGCACGCCGGCCGCGATGGCCTTCGCTTCGCCCTTCAGTTCCGCTTCCGAGTCGATCGCCGCCGCGTCCTTGCTGTCCACAAACGCATATTCGAGGATGATGGCCGGCATTTTGGTCTCGGAAATGACCGTGAAGAAGTCGCCGCCGTGGGTGCCTTTCTTGTCGTAAATCGGGCTCACGCCATGGGGGTTCTGCGTTTTGCTGAACTCCGCCCCGATACACTCCGCCAGCGACTTGCCTTCCCCGTGGAATACGCTGTGGATGGCCTCCCAGCCGTCCCCGCCGCCCGCATTGTGGTGGATCGAGATAAACAGGTCGGTCCGCGACAGGTTGGCGACATGCGCCCGCTCCATCAGGGCCACCGTGTTGTCCGCGTGGCGGGTCATCACCACCTGGTGGCCGTCCTTCCACAGCAGTTCGCGCAGCGCCATGGCCACGATCAGGTTGGCGTCCTTCTCTTTCACCCGGCCAACCGCGCCCGGATCGCCGCCGCCGTGCCCGGCGTCAACGCAAATCGTCATTTTCTTGCTCATGTTCAAATCCTCCCCTTCTCCGCCAATGTGCGGAGCATAGTATCTGCCGTCGTTGCCAGCAGTTTCACCACCTTTTGCACAATCTGGTCAGCCGCCGCCAGCCCGGGCGGGGCCGGCACCCCAATTCGAACCGCGTAGCTCTGGTAGACCCCATACAGCACATCCGCCAGGCGTGCCGCCGATTCGCTCATCCCCCGGCCCCCAGCGCGGCCGCCATGGCCTTGAACAGCGGCTGGGCGCCGGCCCCGCCAACCAGCCAATCGTTGCCGCCGTGATGATCTTGATCCGAAACCTTTCCAGTTCCTGCAGCCGGCGGTCGGTCGATTCCTTGTGAGCCGTCAGTTCGGCTTCATGCCGCGCGTTGTCGATCCGCGCCTGCTTCACCTCGGCCATCATTTCGTAGAGCTTCGGCAGCAGTTCCTGATTGCTCTCGACATGCTTGCTAATCTGCGCGCACAGTGTTTTCACCGTTTCCTGCAGCACAGCGCGGTCCGCCTCAGCTTTGAGGTGGTCGGCGCAGTGTTCGCCGTCTTCGCAGCTTCCTTTCGGCCCCATCACGCACCCCCGGGCAAGATGATCCGGCTGGGCTCCGCCGGCGCGCTGTCCACGCCCTGCACGTTCTGCCCACCCGCCTGCGCCGTCATGCGCTTCACGAACGACCGGACCGGCAGTTCATTGTGGTGATGGCATGAATCGCAGAAGATCCCGGCAAATACCGGGCGTTCGTTGACCATCAGCACGACCTTATGGATAATTTCCCCCTGCTTGATCTCATGCCCGCAAATCCCGTCACAAAATGGCTTCAGCATATCGTTACCCCTTCCATTTTTAGTCACGCCCCCGGTATAGGGGGCGGGTTTTACGTTCAATCGCCACTGCTGCGGAACCGCGACGACTGCTGCCGGCGGCGGTCGGTGGTCCTGAATCTGCTGGCGGCACCGCTGCGCGCGCCACGGAACCGCGACAGGGCGCTGCGCTGGTAATAACTGCCCATCATCTCCGCATACCACTTCCGCTCCGCTTCGGTAAGGTCAGCGTTTTCCAGTTTCTTATTGAGCACGTCCGCCACCTGTTTCTTCGTGGTCTCGTCCGCCTCCGCCCAGTAGGCCATGGCTCGGTCAACGGTCATATGCTTCACCTTGACCGCCGCTTCCGGCATGGCCGCCTCCGCGCGCAGTTCTTCGTCACTGGTCCCGCGGGGGATGTACCCGGCCGCGCGCGCCGCGGCGATCTCCGTGCTCATGGCGCGCCCTGCCCGCAGGCCCTGCATGACCTCCGCGCGGGCCTCCTGCTTGGCTGCTGTCTCTTCCCTTCGTGATTCCAGTTCCGCTTTTTTCTCAGTGCGTGCCGCCCCGCCGCCAAACCACCAGTAGTACAACTTCCCGAAATAGGGGATGGTCTGCCATGACTGCATATTGACCACCCGGAACTTGTCCCATTTTTCAGCAAAACTCTCACCGGTACGGGAAAAATCGAACTTACCAGCCATGACGTCGATATCAGCCTTGATTGCCGGGGTGATGGATGAAATATCCCGCGCCGGCAGTTCAAGCAGGGGAAACGGCGGTAACGCCAGCTTGGCCATGACCATGACCGGGCCATCTGTCCGCAACTGATTGACCATGTACCGGTTAATGCCGACCAACCTGACGAAATTATCAATCACATAGTCTGACAGGTCCTGATCGCGCCCAAGCAACCAGTCTTTAATCCAGTCCGTACCCATACCGCATAACATCATCACAAATGCCAGGTGCCCGAGATTGGCGATCCCCTGTTTCACCTTCACACGGTCGTTCGTGCGCGAACCTTCCGCGATCAGGTCAAGGCCCTCCCGCCTGAACACATCAAGCTGCTTAATCGTGTAGGTTTTTAACTGGTAAAATATGCGGCCCTGTGGGTGATTCAGGTACCGGATAGGCATCTCTGACTTCGCCAGCGGCTGGAAGTCCAGCAGATGGTTGAACATCAGCAGTTTCACGTCATCAGTGGTCCGGCCGGCAGCCAGGTCATTAATTACGGCCCGCTGATCTTCACCAAACACGGCATCCAACAGGCGCTGCGATTTGGCGCCGAAGCGGCCCGCCTGCGCTTCCGCACGCAGTTTCGTCAGCGTGCTGTTGATCAGCGTTTCCTTGCCCAACAGGTCGAGCTTATTGAAGCCAGTGGCGGTCAGCAGCCGGTCAAGCCATTGCCCGAGCTTGCCGGAGTCCGCCATTTCCTCCCACGGCTTTTCAATGCCAAGGTCAACTGCGGTCATCTCGCTTTTCTTGCTTATCGCCTTGGCCAATGCGGTGACCGTGCGAAACGTGCCGTTGCTGTACAGGCTGTAGGACAAATCCTGCAATTGGGTGATTGTTGAAATCACGCTGCCGATGGTCATAAAATAATTGATCGTTTTCAGCTTGGCAACGCCGGGGTCAGTTTTGATGAAACCGAACCGCGCCTGCAGCGCGTCGGCAACTTCATTCTGCTGGTGTGAATTGATTTTGCCCTTTTCAATCAGGTCGAGTACCAGTATGCCGACGCTGCTCCCGACGTTAACCCGTGTCCCTTCCGTCTGCGCCGACTTGCCGAAGAACCGCCGCGCCTCGATGGCTTCGGTGACATCCTCGATGTACTTCAGCGCCGCCGTCGGCGTGTCGTAGTAGTAGCTGTTCAGGTCGAGGGTGATAGTATCCACATACCGGGTTTTCAGCGCGCCCGGCTCCGCCAGCGCCAGCCGGCCGTTCTGGCCGTAGCCGCGAATCACGGCGTTGACAATCTCCCCTTTTTCCTCCTGCGTCAGGTTCGGATTGCGCGCCATAGCCCTGCCCAGCGCCTCCGTAATGCGGCCGAATGCCTCCGTATCCATAAGGGCATTCAACAACCCCTCGTAATCTTTTATCCGCCGCGGCGAAAATTGTTCGAGAAAGCTCACATCGAACCCGGCCGCCTCCGCCTCCGCGAATATCTCATTCCATACCGCGCGATAGGCAAGGTATTTGTCCCGGATACCGTACTTCTTCACCAGTTGGTCAATTTTGTCGACATCGCGGTTCTTCAACGCCAAGTCCATCGCCTGGTAATCAAGAACATCCATCTTGCGCATGGCATCAAGGAAAGGGGCTACCGCCTCCGCGCGCCGCTTGATATTTTGCACCACACCGTATTCAAACTTGCGGAGTGCTGAAAATAGTTCGGTGTTTATCCGGCGCAGCGTCGAAGATATCGGGGTAAGTATTGGATTCAGCAACCGGCCGGCCATGCTGATAGCCACCGGCACAGTATCCTTCTGCGCCTCCTGGACCTGTCGGTTTATCTCCTTGCGTTTTGCCGGGTCGGCGATCATGGCATATTGTTCATCCATCTGCTCGCGCTTCGTCTGATTACGCGGCTGGCCCTCTGGGCCAAATGGCCGGCCCACCGCCGGAACGGTCTGAGCCGTCCCCGCAGCCGCGCGCGATTGATCGGTCTTGCCGTTCGCGGAAGAACGTTTGCTGAGTAGCGCACGGAATTGCTCGACCCGCGCTTTCTGCTCGTCATCCAGCGAGTTAAAACGCTGTTCCGGGGTGATTTTGTTTTCTGGCGTGAATTCGCCGCTTTCATCAAAAACAAACTGCTTGGCGTACACCTGATACCACCGGTGCGCGTTCGAATAGGCGGCGCTGGCGTACTTTCCCGCCTTCGCCCATTGATCGCCCAGCCACTGCCGCATCTGCTGCATGAATGGCTGGAAGGTCCGCTTGCCGGCCAGATACGCCGATTTTCCGATCTCAAACACGTGGTCGCGTACACTCCCCACCCCGTCACGGATCGCCTCGACCGCGCGGCGCACTGGTGGCGGAACCAGCAGGTCGGGATTGATCGCCCCGCGTTCACTACTGAATTTATTCCCCGAACGCGGTGCGGCCGGGGACACCGATCCTGTTGACTTTTCGCCGACCTGTGGTATACTTCTGGTAGCCCCGCCTGCGGCTGCTTTGGGCGTATGAACAGAGCCGGAAACGGCATTGTTCCCGTCGGATGGCGTGGGCTTTTTGTACATCGTCACGCCACTCATTCTTGGTTTTTTGTTTTTCGGATTACTGATGATCCGTTCCACGTAATACGTTGTTCCGTTGAACTTTTTCACGTAGACGACTGAGGGATTATTCCCCTTCTTCCCTGGAATTATTTTATCGTATGAATCGAGAATTTCAGGTATGCGCGTAATGTCATCCCTTGTTACTGGCAACTGACCGCGTTTAGCCTCTTTAACCGAGTCACCATGCTCATTGAGCATGTGCTTTATGTAATCGGGTCGAATCTCATGGGATAATCCGGAAACATCTACCCCGGAAATTTCTTTGATACGCGCAGCTTCGGTGTCCTTCACTTTGCCTATAATCTTCGGAGTTTTATTGCTGTTATCTAAAACTCTTGACACGTAATCAATAAAATCATTTACCGCATACTGGTTTCGAAGCGTGCTAATTTGTTTATCAATCGCATCGACATGATACTGTAGGTTTCCCTGCGCCGCAGCTTCGCGCATCTGTTCGAGTGCACGCAAATCGTTCGTTTCGGTGATTGTCGTGTTTTCTTCCGCAGTCAGTTGCTGAACTGTGCTTTCACGGTCAGGGCTTGGCGATTCTACCTGTCTGGTTATACTGGCGGTTTCCGTTTCACGTTGCATTCCCTGCGAAATTTTCTTATTTGCCTCATACAACAAGGCAACATATCCGCGTTCCTCACCCTGTAGAAACTCGACCCTATCACCGATCCCGGCAAATTCTGCTGCCTCCGCCGGGCTGACCGCCATAATTGGTTTACCATGCTGAGTACCAACAACAACCGGATTGTCTATGGTCGGGATTGGCATGGTGCTGTCGCCCAAGGAAGTTGCGACATTTTTCCAGAACCACCGCTGTTGTTCACGCGGCAACTGGTAGAAAGTATCCCGCCAAAATGATCCGCTCACCTGGTTGGGTGTAAGCCCTTCTGCAGCGATATCCTGCAGCGTGGCCTTGCCGCCAGCCTCAAGCGCAGCCCGACGAACCCAACGCGTCATTCGCTCATTAATATCGTCTTCACTCGCATTTTGTGGCGTTGCAATTTCTGAAACCTGCGGCCGTGAATTTTCAATTTCGGCCTGATTTTTCAAAGTGTGCGCGGTCGGCTGGTCCATCTGCCGGGTGATGATCGCGCCCGCCTCAGCCCTGCTCATCCCGTCAATTTCCAGATCCTGACGGCCAATCTCCCGCAGGGCGATCCGCTGCTCATCCGTGGCCGGGGCGGTGCGCAGATCGGTCACCGCCGCCGCGCCAGGGGCCGCGGGTGGGGCTGCCTGCTGTGATCGCCCGTAGCTGGTTCCCATGGTGCCGACAGTAACGCCATCACCTGAGGACGGTGGCGGGATAAACGGCTGATTTCCTTCAGTAAATGCGTCAGTGATGCTTTGTGGATTACGTTGCAGCGCCTCATGGACCGCACCAACCGTGCTGAATACGCCACCCGTGAGCGCCCCGAGAATGAATGATTCGCGCCGGTCAGCAGCATTTTCTCGCTGGCCCAACGATTCACTTTGAATCCGGTATTGTTCGACCTCTTCCATTCCTTCGAGACCGGCACTGGTGACAAAGCGGGCCACCCCGATCATGGCCCGGTCAGCGCGCGATATCTTGCTCAGCCCATTGAGCACGCGTAACTGCGGTGCAACGCTCCCGGCAAAGGCCGTGGCGAATTCGGCCACATCAAGGCCATACAAACGCATGTTTCCGGTATAGGTGTTTCGTGCCGCCTCCGATGCCTGTTCCTTCGTCATACCACTTCGCAACGCCTCATTGTAGGTGTCGCCAGCTTCGGTCACTGATTCGAATAGGCGGCCAAGAGCCGGTCCTACTGTGGCGCCGGCCAGCCCCGCAGTTATTGCGCCAGCACCAAATGACGTGGCGACGCGCGCCGCCGCGCCGGCTCCACCGATCGGTATTGCCATCATGGCCATCGTCAGCGGCAAATTCATGATGAATTTGTCAGCCAAGGTCGGGTTTTGCGGAGCGACGCTGATCAGATCTTCACTGTTTCTCCGTACCCGGCGGACAATATCCCAATCTTCAGGTGATAACCCAAGCCGATTACCCGCCCATTCGACAGCACCCGCGGCCGTTTGCCCGGCTTGACCGCTGCCGGCGGCCACATCGCGAAATGCGTCAATATACGGTTCCGCGACAGTTGCCCCCAGTGATGGCATCTCTGCCTCAGCTGCCGCGCGCACCGCAATATCAACGTTTTCCCGCGCTCGCTGATCACGCGCCATGGTCCCAGGGGCCTCATTGCCATAGGCAAATCGCTGACCCGTGGTGAGTGGTACCGTAACCTGCCGCTGGGGCTGCCGCCGCGGGCCACCCTGGCCGCCCGGGATCATCAACGACTGCCCGACATTGATGCGGTTCGGGTCGGGAATCTGGTTCAGATCGGCCATATCCTGCACCGTGGAACCGTAGCGCGCGGCAATGGCGCCAAGCGTGTCACCGCGCTGTATCGCGTGATAACCGGCCACGGTGAAAGTGCGCGTGCGCGGGGCCGCCTCGGCGGCCGGCGCTGTGAAGTCGGCGGTGGCCGGCGCGGGGACGGCCGCCTGCCCGCCGCCACCACTGGTTTCACCGGTCACGCGGCGGTATGTGGACATCACGTTCCGCACGTAATTGATCGTTTCGTGGAACGGGGGGATGCCGCGGTACTTCTCCACATTGCCCGGGCCGGCGTTGTACGCCGCCACGGCCTTGGGGACATCGCCGTGGAAGGTATCGAGCTGCTGGCGCAGGTAGCGCACCCCGCCGTCAATGTTCTGGGCAAGGTCGTCCGGGTCAACCCCGAGACCCCGCGCGGTGCCGGGCATGAGCTGCATCAGCCCGCGCGCGCCGGCTGGCGAGGTCAGGACCCGCCCGCGATCGGCATAATGCCGGCCGCCGCTCTCCTGCAGGATGACCGCGCCAACCAGCCGGGCATCGACGCCATGCCGGTCCGCCGCCTCGCCAGCCAGCCGGGCAACGTCGCTGACCGGGCGCGCGGCCGCCTCCGGTGGTGCCGCAGGCGCGGGCGGGGCGGCGTTCTGGAATCGGGCTGAGAACTGATCGAACGACGGCGGTTCCTCGCCGCGCTCGCGGTAGACGTTGCTGAATGCCTCGTAGCCGCGCTGCAGGCGCGCCTGGTCAAGCGCCATGTCAGAGCCCCATCGCGGCCAGCGCCGCCTGACTGGCGGCCGCTGACGTGCCCGCCGCCGCGCCCCGCGCGCCGCGCCCGCTCCCAGCTGGGGCATTGAACAGGCTATTTGGCAGATAGCGCGCCAAAACAGTCCGCACCTCGTCCAGTATCACCGCGTTACCGGGATTGGCAGTGGCCATTGAATGGCGGCTACCGTCGCGTTCGGTGTAGCGTATGAGCGCCCGCTGGATCTCCGGGGTATTCCATATTTCCTGCAAATAGATCGGGGCCTGATCGTTTATCGTTCCATCCCATCTCCCTCTTTCATCAACGTTCGCATAATGATCAACCCGACCGACCAACGCCTCAATATTCTCACGGGTCCGATAATACTCATCATAATTCACTTCCGGACGTCCCGTTCTCGAACGTACAACCGATCCGCTTGCCCGGCCCGCCGAGCGCAAATCCTGCATACTGCGCTGGAAGTCATGTTGCTGTACCACATTTTCATCCCGAATGGAATCTCTGAGCTGCGCCAGATTAACTGATCGCTGATATGCGGCATTTTGCTTGGCTTGATCCATTACCCGACGTTCTTCCGTACTGATAACCATCCCGTTCCACTGCGCAAGTATGTCATCCTTTGTCCACTCATTGTCAGGGAACGCTGTGTTGTGCCGTTGCGCAAGCTGCTGCAGTAAATTATCGGGCGGCTGTTCGTCACGGAACCGGCCAAGTTCAGCGGAAATACTCGATGTAACTGACCTCTGGTTATTTTCACGGAGTTGTCTTCCACGCGCCGACGTTGCCGCTAATGCCTCCACATCCAACATAACATCTCCATTAACAAATAATAATCTTGGCCTACCATCGTCGCCAATAACAGGTATTTTTGTGATAGGGTCAAGTTCATATCGAACCAAGCCTGGCAGATTACCAACTTGTGACACCAACATTTGATAGACAGAAAATGGCACTTGCCCAGCCAATCGTCCAGTTTGCTGGTCTTCAACACCGTATTCCTGTTGTACCGTATCGAGCAAACGATAATCATTATCATTCATCCCGATTTGATTCCCTTCGCTATTTTCATAGGTAATAGAACCGTCACGCGACACTTTAACTTTACGATATCCTTGCGCCGACATGAGCAAATCGGTATTACTCAAAATTGTGTTGGTCTGTGCGGCGAGCTGCAATGTTTTGTAATGCTGCTGCACCGCTTCTTCAAATGATTGGATGTCAATATTGAGCCCTCCCACCGATATACTCATGGCATATTCCGGGTATCGCGAGCGAAAATCATCCTGCTCCGCCTGTTGACGCTGCTGCTCCCACTCCTGCTGATCCTGTTCGAACTGGCGCTTCTGGTCCAGCATCCCGCGGTAGAGGTCCTGCCGGTATATGCTGTCCGGGATCTCCGGGGCGCGGCCATCAGGCGCGGCCGGCGGCTCCTGCGCTGGCACGGTCCCCGGCGGCGCGGCCGACAGGTCAACCAATCCCTCCGCCAAACTTCCGGCCATCGGCGCCGGCGGGTAGTAAAACTCATTTTCCGGCATGGCAACCGCTGCCGGGGCGGGCGCGGCAGGGGCTGCTGCTTCCGCCGGCGCCGCCGCCGGAGCCGGGGCGGCAGGTCCTTGGCCGCCGGATTCCTGCTGCAGGGCCTGCTGGTAGCTGTTGCTGACGATATGGCCGCGCATCCACAGGTTCTGCTGTGTGGAACCGCGGTACGGGCCGTTGACGGCCTCGCCGCCCAGTTTGGCGTACAGCTCGCGCTGGCGGGCAAAGGACGATCCGGTCAGGCCGGGGATATCCATGATCATCTGGTGCACAAGCCGACTGTCGTTGGCTTGGAAGGTTGGCAGTTCCGGGGGACCGCCGGCCTCGCCCTGGCCGCCGCCGCCGCGCAGCTGGATTACCGGGATACCCGACGCAGAGCGCGGGGCTGGCGCCGGCGGAGCGCCTGCCGCAGCCGGCGCGGTGCGCACGGCAGGGGCTGGCGCGGAAACCGGCGGCGGCGCGGGCCGCACGGCTGCAGGGGGCGCGGCAGGGGCCGGGCGCGGCACCGGCTGGCCCGGCTCGATCGC
>Ga0209000_1002413_pt1 | contig 10269 bp, 10 predicted proteins | sample RifGroD2_FD_183998 | JGI IMG/M metagenome (GOLD analysis project Ga0209000, IMG submission 183998) | Groundwater microbial communities from Rifle, Colorado, USA - Groundwater D2 (SPAdes) (version 2) | ecosystem: Environmental > Aquatic > Deep subsurface > Groundwater | place: Rifle, Colorado...
CGGAGGTTGATGAGGCTGAGACTTTAAGAGTTAAGGTTAGAAAGTTAAAAGAGGATAATCTGGCCTTGGCGGAAGAGCTTAAAACAGCAAAAAACAATGAAGTCCTGGCCAGGGAGGAAACAATAAAGATTAAGGGCTGGCTGGAAAAAGACAGAAGCCTGGAGGAATCTTTAAAGAAAGAGCTCTATGAGCTTAAAGAGAAACTGCTTAAGAAAGATAAGGAATTTGATGAGGAGTTTTCTTTAAGTCTGATACTTAAAAAAGAATTGAGCGAATCTAAAGAGAAGCGCGAGAGCCTGGAGGCGGATAAACGCGAAAATTCCGAAAAGCTCAGAATTCTTGAAGCCCAGAACGCTAATTTGAAGGAAGAACTAAAAGATTGCACCCGAAGCCTGGCCGAGTTTAAGAAGGAAAAACAGGAAAGCCAGTGGGTTTCTAAGAAAGAATACGACGAATTAAAGGCAAAGTTAAATCAAAGAAGCGATGAAGCTAAAGAGCAAGGTTAGAAGTTCGAAAAAAATCCCGGATAAAAAAGACCTGCTTTATAAGCCAGAGGGCAATGGTTTGGCTTCCCATAGCCAAAGCCATAAGCCAGAGGGCGATGGTGCGGCTTCCCATAGCCAAAGCCATAAGCCAGAGGGCGATGGTGGGCAACCGAATAGCCGCAGCCATAAATACCGGCTTCTATCCGATTTAATGAAGTACATCCCGGATGTTATTTATTTTAAGGATACCGCGGGACGGCTGATTATGGTTAATGATGCTCACGCGAAAGGCTTGAGGCTTAAGCCGGATGAGGTGGCGGGAAAGACGGATTTTGATTTTTTCTCCAAAGAGCGGGCTCAGCTGATGGCCAAGGATGACCGCTATGTAATGAAAACCGGAAAGGCCATAATTGATAAAATCGAGCGAAGCACCCGTCCCGACGGTATTGATAATTATGTTTCTACCACTAAAATACCCCGCTATGATGAAAAAGGTAAAATAGTCGGACTCATCGGCATTACCCGGGATATCACCCGGCGCATGAGCTTAGAGCGCATTCAAAAAGAAAAAGAAATAATAGAGAAGAAATTAGAGTCTGCCGAGGAGCTCAACAGAATCAAGTCTGAATTTGTCTCGGTGGTTTCTCATGAACTGCGCACCCCCCTGGCCATCATCAAGGAGGCGGTTTTGCTTATTCTGGATGAGATTGCCGGACCGGTTAACGAAAAGCAGAAAGATATACTTTCGAAGGCGGAAAATAACATAAAACGGTTAAAAGGTATAATTGATGACCTGTTGGATATTTCCCGGATTGAATCCGGTAAGCTTAAATTGCATTATTCGCTGGTCAGCCTCAATGATGTATTGAAGGAGGGCGCGGATTTCTTTAAGAAGTCCGCCGCTAAAAAAGGAATAAATCTTAAGTATGCGCTTCCTAAAGAGCAGGTGTATATGTTCTTGGATTCTAACCGGATAAACCAAGTGTTGGCTAACCTTATTAATAATGCCATCAAGTTTACTGAAGAAGACGGCTTAATAAGAATAGAGCTTAATGTTTTTGAGGATAAAGCCAGAATCGGGATTATTGATACGGGCATAGGAATAGCTAAGAGCGACTTCTCCCGGCTGTTTAATAAATTCACCCAGGTTTCAAAAACTTCGGACACCCAAAGAAAAGGCGTGGGGCTGGGGTTATCAATAGCTAAAGAATTGGTTGAGGCGCATTCCGGAGAGATCTGGCTTGAATCTGAATTGGGCCTGGGCAGCAGGTTTTACTTTTCTTTGCCGCGGCTCTCTAGTCTAAATCTATTAGATAAGCCAATTAAAGATAAAATAAATAATTTGCTTTCCCGCGGGATTAGCCTGCATTTCGTGAATCTGTTAATTGTCAACTACCAGGAACTTAAAAATAGGCTGAAAGTCCCGCCCGGAGATTTGTTTGATGAGATAGAGCGAATAATCAATAAAATATTCCAAGAAAATTTCCGGGAGGCCCAGGAAAAACCTGAAATTGCTTTGATGGACGGCCTTTACGGAGAATGCGGTTTTATCCTTCCCTCAATCAATGAAGAAAAAGCGGATAGAATTACCAAGGAAATAGTCAATAAGCTGAGCGAGTATTTCCTGGAGAATAAATTGAAAGATGTCTTTATAAATGCCGGAATTACGGTTTATCCGGCTAAGGAAAGCTATTCGGGTTATCAACAGATGCTGGTGAATTTAAAAATTAGAAAAATACTCATCGGCCCCCAGATAAGAAAATTCAAAAGATTCAGATATGAAGTGGAGGTTCAGGCTTTTACTTCCGGCAATGAGAGAATGCCTTGTGCCGCGGTGGACATATCCGAAGGGGGAATATGTTTTTACAGTCCCAGAGCGCTTAAGACTGACGCATCGGTTGAGGTTAGATTAAAATTTCCCAAAACAGAGGAAATTCTGCGTATGCAGGGAAAAGTTTCCTGGATAAGAGAAATCGCCGGTTCAGGCCAGAAATTCAAGGTCGGTGTGGAATTTACCGGTCCGCCGGATAAAGAGAAAAAACCAATCCTAAGATTTTTAAAATCATTAAAATATGCCAGAGAAACTGTTTGACTTAAAGGTGGAAAAAGCGCCTTATCTTAGAGGCGCGCTGGAGGCTCCGGCTTCAAAGTCTTATACCATCAGGGCGATTCTTGCCGCCAGCCTAAACGGAAAAATCCGAATAGTAAATCCTTTATTTTCTCAGGATACCCAGGCGGCAATAAAAGCATTGGAGGCACTGGGGGCGCGGATAAAAAAGAAGGAAGGCTCGCTTCAGATCCGAGGGTTTAAGGGCCGGCCGTCTTTAAAAGGCCAAAGCGTAGTTGTCGGGGAATCCGGAACGCTCCTGCGCTTGATACTTCCGATTATTGCCTTAGGGAAGGGTAAATTTGAGATTAACGGCCGCGGTACCCTTTTAAAAAGGCCGAACAAGCCGATAGCCGAAGCCTTATTATCGTTGGGGGTTGATATAAAAGGAAGAGGCCGAGACTGTCACCTGCCGATCACTATCCAGGGTAAAGGCGCGATTCCCGGGGGAAAGATTTTCGTCAGCGCCAATATGAGCTCACAGACGATTTCTTCCTTATTAATGGTGTCGGCATTCGCTTTACGGGACACAACCATAATTATTAAAGATAAGGTGGTTTCCCGGCCTTACATTGATATTACCCTGGATGTGTTACATAGGGCCGGAGTCAAAGTCCAAAGGCAGGGGCATAGCCGTTTTTTTATTAAATCCGGGCAGGGTTTTAAATTAAAAAAAGATTTTATTATTCATGGTGATTATTCATCAGCGGCATTTCTGATTGCCGCCTCCTGTCTGATTAAATCCGACGTGATTATTACCGATATGGTTAAAGATAAGCAGGGCGACCGTAAGATAGTGGATATTTTAAATAAAATGGGAGCGCGGATAAAACATTCCGGTGATAGGATAGAAATACGCGGCCCCTTCGAACTTAAAGGAATAGATATTGATTGTTCGGATACGCCGGATTTGGTTCCGATATTATTGACCCTCTCCTGTTTTGCCAAGGGCAGGACAAAGATTTATAATATCGGGCATCTGGCCTATAAAGAAAGTAACCGTATTACTGCCCCGGCGGGCGAACTGCGAAAATTAGGGGCCAGGATTAAAATAGGCCGGGATACAATAATTGTTCAGGAGTCGTCTTTAAGGCCGCCCGCGGCTTGGGCTATAGGAAGCCCAACCACGGCCCTCCGGCCGGCAGTAGTTTCTTCCTGTAATGACCATCGGATCGCGATGGCCCTGGCGGTCCTGGGCCTGAGGACCGGAGGTTTGATAATTAAAAACTCTGAATGCATAAATAAGTCCTATCCGAATTTCATCCGGGATTTGAAGTCCCTGGGGGCAGAATTCACTAAAATATTGCCTTAAACGCGATGATGTTGTATAATAAAGTTTTGCAATCTATCAACAAACTAACCAACTAACTGATAAGGGGGGATTTTTTATGTCGGGACATTCAAAATGGGCAACTATAAAACACAAAAAAGGAGCGGCGGATGCCAGAAAAGGCGCGCTCTATACTAAGGTTATCAAGGAAATAACTATGGCCGCCCGCAATGGCGGAGGCAACCCTGATACGAATTCAGCCTTACGCACGGCTATGGCTAAGGCCAAAGAAGCCAATATGCCTTCAGATAACGTCAAGAACGCCATTAAGCGCGGCACGGGTGAGCTTCCCGGGATTGTCTATGAGACAATAAATTATGAGGCTTATGGCCCGGCGGGAGTGGCGATAATGGTTGAGGCCTTGACTGATAATAAAAACCGCACTACCGCCGAACTACGTAATATTCTTTCCAAAAAAGGCGGGAATATGGCCGGGGCAGGTTCGGTGGCCTGGATGTTTAATAAAAAAGGCTATATCGTGGTAGACAAAAACACGGTAAAAGAGGATATTTTGATGGACGCGGCCCTGGATGCCGGAGCTGAGGATATTAAGACCGGAGAAAGTAGTTTTGAGGTAATTAGCTCGGCGCAGGATTTTGAAAAGGTGAAATCAGCGTTGGCGGAAAAAGGCATAACTTACCAGAGCGCGGAGGTAACCATGCTTCCTACCTCAACCGTGAAAGTGGCGGCTGGCCCGGATGCCAAACAGCTCTTAAGCCTGATTGAGACCCTGGAAGATCATGACGATGTCCAGGATGTTTACGCTAATTTTGATATTCCCGATGAGGTTATTGAGCAACTTGCCGCGTCGGAATAAGGAAACAGTCAGCCTTCAGCTGATAGCTGATAATGCGCATACTAGGGATTGACCCAGGCCTTAACACTACCGGATATGGGGTTATTGAGGGTGAAGGTTTTAAAATTAGCCTCATTGAGGCCGGTTTTATCCGCACCAGCCCGAAGGATAAAATAGAAGTTCGTCTGGAAAAAATACATCGAGCCTTAAATAAAATAATCGCGAAATTTAAGCCTGGGGTTTTGGTTTTAGAGAAACTCTATGCCCACTGGAGGCATCCTACCACAGCGTATGTCTTAGGACATGCCCGGGGAACGATATGCCTTTCAGCCAAAGAGAATAATGTGGAATTGGTTGAATACGCGGCCACCCGGATAAAAAAGTCCGTAGTCGGACAAGGCCATGCCTCCAAGGCCCAGGTTCAAAGGATGATTCAAAATATTTTATCTTTAAACACCCTGCCTGAACCTGCGGACATTGCCGATGCCCTGGCTTTAGCAGTGGGCCATTCGTATATGACGAGAAAATAACCTTGATAGCTTTCAGCTATCGGCTTTCAGCATTCAGCTGATAGCGGATAGCGGATAGCGGATAGCTGAAAATGATTGCCCGGATTAGCGGTAAGGTGATTAAGCAAAATCAGAATTCTTTGTTCATTGATGTCTCGGGAATTTGCTATGAAGTGTTAGTGCCGGCGGCAATCATGCGAAAGATTGATAAGGAATTAGACAAGGATATTCCCATCACCCTGGTAACCTATCATTATCATAATATTGAACCGGCACGCTCAGTGCCGATTTTGATTGGTTTTATTAACGAGATAGAAAAAGATTTCTTCCTGCAGTTTATTTCGGTTTCCGGCATCGGGCCGCGGGCCGCGGTAAAGGCATTGGCTAATCCGCTTTCAGAAATTGCCAGGGCCATAGACCAGGGTGATGTCAGTTTTTTAAAATCTTTACCTGGAATCGGACAGCAAAGAGCAAAAGAGATTGTGGCTAAGCTTCAGGGTAAGGTGGGAAAATTCGGCCTTATCCAGGATGCGGCCTTGGCCAGGATTCCGGAATCCGGCTCCGGCATTGAGGAGGAGGCCCTGGAGGTCCTGGTGCAGCTACAGTATAAAAGGCCGGAGGCCAAGGAAATGGTTCGCTTAGCCCGAGAAAGAGCTCCTGATATCACCAGCGCGGAAGGATTGCTTAATGAGGTTTATAAACAGAAGGTGAAACGATGAGTTCAGAACTGCTCGATGATTTTAATTATAAATCCGCGGTTGAGGCCTTGTTGTTTATCAGCGAAAAGCCTTTATTGCTGGAGCAGATAAAAACAGCCCTGGAAGGCCTGGATACTCCTAAAATCAGAGAGATAATTTTAGGGCTTAAGAATGAATATGAGAATGGCTCAAGGGGCCTGCGGATTGAAGAAGTGGCCGGCGGCTTTCGGATGGTTACTTCACCCGATACCGCTTTAGTGTTAAAGAAATTTTACAAACAGCGCGATGCCCAGCGTTTAAGCACCCAGGCCTTAGAGACCTTAGCCATTATCGCCTATAAACAGCCGGTGACCCGCTTAGATATTGAATCTTTGCGGGGGGTGAATGTGGATGGGGTGGTTAAGACTCTGCTTGAGAAAAACTTAATCCGCATCGCGGGGAAAAAAGATATTATCGGCCGGCCTTTTGTTTACGGTACCACCCGGCAATTCCTGGAATATTTTGGCCTGAAATCATTAGACGACTTGCCAAAATTAGAGGAGTTTACCACGTTAGAGGCGGGTTGCCGAAGGCAACCGTCGGACGCCTCTGGCGTCCTGCCTCTAACGGGGTTTACTAAAACTATGGATGAGCCAGCGGCCGCGGCCAAACTGCTTAGCTTAAGTAACCGGCCGGAGGAAAATAGTATCATTATTGAGGAAAATAAAGATGGAGAACCTGCAAAAACTGAGACAGCACATAGACAATCTTGATTCCGGGATAGTTTCTTCCTTAAACAAAAGGCTGGAGATTACCCTTAAAATCAGGAATATTAAGAAAAAGTTAGGTAAGGGCATTTATTCCCCGGAGCGGGAGGTGGAACTGATTAGGCGGCTTAAGCAGATAAAACATCCCCTGCTTACCGACAGCGCTTTAGAGGCAATTTACCGGGAGATAATGTCCAGTTCCCTGGCTTTGGAGAAACCCTTAAAGATTGCTTATCTTGGCCCGGAGGCCACCTTTACCCATTTGGCGGCGATAAAGCGTTTTGGCAGTCAGTTGGAGTATTTGGCCTGCGGCTCGATTGCCGATGTATTCAAGGAAGTCGAGCGCTCTAACGCTGACTACGGGGTAGTGCCGGTGGAGAACTCTATTGAAGGCGCGGTTACCCATACTATGGATATGCTGGTGGATTCGGACCTCAAAATTTGCGCTCAGATCGTGATGAATGTCTCGCATAATCTCTTGAGCCGGTGTTCCAAAGAAAATATAAAAAGGATTTATTCCAATCCCCAGGTGTTCGCTCAATGCCGACTCTGGCTGCAGCAGAATTTTCCCCATATCGAGCTGATAGACTCCGCCTCAACCACTCGCGCGGCCCAGATTGCCCAGAAAGAAAAGAATTCCGCCTGCATCGCTTCAATTTTAGCCGCGGGTGTCTATAAGCTTAAAGTGATCGCCAAAAGTATTGAAGACTCGCCTAATAACATTACCAGGTTTTTGGTTATCGGAAATGCCTCGGCAGGCTCAAGCGGACGAGACCGGACCTCAATAGTTTTTTCCATAAAAGACAAAGTCGGCGCGCTCTATGATATGCTTTCCTCATTTAAGAAATGCCGCATCAATCTTACCAAAATAGAATCCCGTCCTTCCAAGAAAAAGGCCTGGGATTATTATTTTTTCGTGGACTTAGTGGGGCACATCCAGGATAAAAATGTTTCCCGCGCCCTCGCTGAATTAGAACGCCAGGCCAAATACCTGAAAGTCTTAGGTTCCTATCCCCAGGGAGAGTAGGATCAAGCTGGGGTCAGACCTCAATAATAGAAACTAATTCTAATTTCTAAATTCGAGGGCTGACCCCGTATTTACTATGCTGAATGTAAACCCCAAGATTTTAAATATTACCCCTTATCAGCCGGGCAGGCCGATTGAGGAAGTGAAGAGGCAGTTAAGGTTAAAAGAGGTAATTAAGCTGGCCTCTAACGAAAACCCTCTCGGCCCCAGCCCTAAGGCGGTCAAAGCCATAAAAGGCGCCTTGGGTAAAATCAACCGCTACCCTGAAGGTGGCTGTTTTTATCTGCGTCAGGTTTTAAGCAAAAAACTGAAGGTTGGAGCGGATAATCTGATTTTCGGAAACGGCTCGGATGAAATAATTGATATTATTATCAAAACCTTTTGCCAAGAAGATGAGGAAATCCTGACTTCAGAGATAAGTTTTCTGGAATATAAAATCATCGCCCAGCAAAACGGCCGCTTGGTAAGGACTGTTCCCTTAAAAGATTTTAAATATGATTTATCCGCCCTCCGGAAAAACATCGGCCCTAAAACCAGAGTCATCTTTATCGCTAACCCCAATAACCCCACCGGAAGCTATGTCCATAAAAAAGAAGTTGAGGATTTTCTTTTAAGCCTGCCGGAGAACATCTTAGTGGTTTTTGATGAGGCTTATTTTGAGTTTGTTGACCGCAAGGATTTTCCCGATGTTTTAAAATACATAGAAAAGGGAAAAAATGTTATGATCCTGCGCACCTTTTCTAAAATCTACGGCCTGGCCGGCTTAAGAATCGGCTATGGAATAGCCAAAAAGGAAATCATTCAGTATCTGGAGCGCTGCCGCCAACCCTTTAATGTAAACCTTTTGGCCCAGGAAGCGGCCCAGGCGGCATTAAGCGACACGGATTTCGTTAAAAAAAGCAAAAAAATAGCCACGGAAGGTAAAAAATATCTCTATCAGAGCTTGAAAGAACTCGGTATTGAATATGTTCCTTCGGCAACAAATTTCATCCTGCTGAATCTTAAGCGCGACGGCATAGAGGTTTTTAAAAAATTATTGCAGCATGGCGTGATTATCAGGGATATGTATCAGTATGGTTTAAAAAACTTTATCCGGGTAACTATCGGAACAGAGAAGGAAAACAGGAAATTCGTCACGGCGCTGAAGAAAGTTTTACGGAACTTTGAGGTTATACCTCAACAATAGAAGCTAACTTCTAAGTTTGAGGTGACCCCAAATCATGACCCCAAACCAATTCAGCGAGAAGGTGCGGGATTCAAAGAGGATTCTATGTAAACTTTTTTTTGGGCCTTGACAATATATCAAATTTGATATATACTATTATTGAAGGTAATAAATGTATAAAATTAAATTTTATCCCACACATAAGGGAGATTATCCGGTAAAAGATTTTATTCAACAGATGGATAGAAAATCTCGGGCAAAGATTTGGCGCTACATCGCGCTTTTGGAAGAACGCGGCCCAAACTTATTGCGGCCTTATGCTGATTATGTAAGAGATAAAATCAGGGAGTTAAGGGTAAGGCTCCAAGCGGGTAATGTGCGCATTTTTTATTTCTTTTTTCTGGAAGGCAATATTATATTGCTCCATGTTTTCAAAAAGAAGACGCAAGAGTTGCCCGAAAAGGAAATTGAACAGGCAAAGAATAATATGGAAGATTTTATTCTGCGATATCATCTGGGTGAATTTGAATTATAGGAGGTGTTTACGATGGCTAAGAGACTTTTAGGCTTCCAGGATGTCTTAAAAGAGGAACTCAAGGATAAAGAGTTCAAGAAATTATATGAAGAAGAAGGCCGAAGATTAGCTTTGGGGTATAAGATTGCCAAGATTAGACAGAAACGAGGATTGACTCAAAAAGAGTTAGCTAAAGAGATTCACACCAGTCAAGCCACCGTCGCCAGGTTAGAAGGGGGTGATTACCTGGGCTATAGCCTTCGGACTTTAGAGAAAGTAGCTTTAGCTACTGGTACTCATTTAGAGGTTCAGTTCCGTTGAATAAGGTAGATTTATTTCTATTTTATGTTTTTGACCATTTAGCATTTAACCAAAACATGGCGAGGAGAAAATGATTATAGTTCTGCGTCCGGAAACGACGGAAAAGGAAATTGAGCATATAGTTGAACGGGTAACTAAGCTGGGGCTTAAGCCGCATGTGTCTAAGGGGACTGAGCGCACGATCATCGGGGTAATCGGGCCGGAGGATATTCTGCGTTCAACCCCGTTAGAGGCCTTTCCCGGAGTAGAAAAGGTGATTCCGGTTTTGGCCCCCTATAAGTTAGTTTCCCGGGAGTTTAAAAAAGAAAATTCGGTTATTGATTTGGGTAAAGGGGTCAAAATCGGAGGCCCGGAGCTGGTGATTATTGCCGGGCCTTGCGCGGTGGAAAACTACAACAGCCTCTATGAAACCGCGAAAATAGTCCAATCCCACGGGGCCAAAGCCCTTAGGGGTGGCGCCTTTAAACCCCGGACCTCACCCTATAATTTTCAAGGGTTAGGTGAAGAAGGGTTAAAATATCTAAAAGAGGCCGGAGATAAATTCGGCTTACCCACGGTAACCGAGGTAATG
>Ga0209000_1002414_pt1 | contig 10267 bp, 22 predicted proteins | sample RifGroD2_FD_183998 | JGI IMG/M metagenome (GOLD analysis project Ga0209000, IMG submission 183998) | Groundwater microbial communities from Rifle, Colorado, USA - Groundwater D2 (SPAdes) (version 2) | ecosystem: Environmental > Aquatic > Deep subsurface > Groundwater | place: Rifle, Colorado...
TTCAAACTCTTGAATCTTGCCGTTGATGCGCCTTGCATAAAAGTTTTCCATATCTTCAAGGATTTCATCCTCGCACCAAACAAGCTTTGACACTTCTCCGTCATCATTCTTGTACCAGCAGACAATCTCTGTTACCATGTCTGGGTTATTTGGTTGAGTGGTGTTACTGACGAGGCTAATGTTGGGGAATTGTTCGCCTACGTTTTCGAGATCCACATCGTATCTCTTTTTGATGTAGTTTTTTGTTACTGAGGATAAGATAAAGAAGTAGTCCATGGCCTGTAGGGAAAAAACTCCGGGTTGTGGAACGATTCGTTTAGGATGAACTGATTCTATCTCTAATTCACCACGGTATAGGTGATGCTTAAAGTCGGGATTCCAGCCTACTAGCATGGCAGAGTAGCCTTGCACCGGGGTTATGCGCTCGTTGATGTCGTTAATGGCTGTCATGCCAAGTTCTGTTATGTCTGCTGTTAGGCTATCTTCGATCATCATGGCTTGTGCTTCATAGCCGGGGAGTTTTGTTCGGACGGAGGGTTGTGGGATTGTGGAGTCAACGCCTGTTTCGATGAACTCTAGGACTAGGTTGACTACGTTGTTCGCTTGCTTGCGCTTGCCTCCGTTACCGCGAGTATTGTTAATATTACCATCGACGGTTTTTGTGCCAAGGTAGATGGCTTCTCGCTCATCCCTGATTGCTTCGTCGATACCGGTGCGTGCTTCCTCAAATTTGTCAATCCATTTTTTTAGCTTGGCTTGCTGTTCGGATTCTTCTTTTTGCTTTTTAATTGAAGTTTTAGCCTTTTCGATGAGATCACCACCTAACTGCTTCAGCTTTTTAAACAATTTACGCCACCTACTTTTTTAATAAAAGCCTTACCCTAATCGCTCCATGCCTGACTTCTGGATATATCCTCAACAGGCAAACGCTGTTTTCTGACAAGGTTTTCCTTATTAGCTCTGCTGTATCTTTCACAGCCCTAACGAATGGCATAGGTGTATACACGCAACCCTCAGATACAATCTCTCCGTTTATGATAGTGCGATTTAAGTAGCTTTCATCGAAATGGTCTATTGTTTTTAGATTTTTAATTAATGGATGAATGTATCGCTTGATCATCTTCTTGGCTAATCTCTTTTTCATCATTGCATCACTTCCTTTCGGGAAACAAAAAAAAGAGGCCCACCCCTCGGTTAAGAGAGATGGACCTCAGGGGCCTCTGGGGCTGAACTTTATAAGTCAACTAAAAATAACTTGCATGAATCGCATCCACTATCCAGGATTCTTTTTCGCAACTTGTGGTACTTATCCGTCATCTTCTTGTATTCATCCATGTAGTGTTGTTTTCCGCTGATTGCATGGCTACATGCTTTGTCTGATTCCTCGATTGTTCCTATTAGCTCTAGTATTAATTCAGAGCTGTTCTTTAACTCATTTAATTTTTCCTTATCAATCATCTCTGACGCTCTCCTTTCGACGTTCGGGAATAATGTTCTCCAATCTGTAACATCAAACGAAACATATACTTCTCCTGATTCGTTCATCATTGAACCTCCTTGGGTTTCTATCTATTGTTCATTTCTATTTCTGTTCCATATTGGTTATATAAACTTCCACACTCAACGCAAGACAGCAGACTATCCAACGGTTGAGTAGATTTTCCTACATACCCATCTGGATAAGTTACAATACGATAGCATAGCTTCATCGTATTACTAAATAGATCACACCCGCACTTGCATTTGAATTTTTCATACGTTGTGATTGGTTCCTTCTTTTTCCTGAATCCAAACATCTTGACACTCTCCTTATTTGGTGTTCATCGTCCCACATCTTGGACATTTAATCTCAAATAATGAATCTACTATTTTCTTGCAATTTTCCATATCCTTAGCGAAGCACACTAAAGTTGTTGGCGGTTCAGTCATAAGCGAATCATTTACTTTACCAAGTAGCTTATTGCACTTTGAACATCGAAACTCTTGCATTGGTTCTCTCCTTCTATCTACTAATCTGTTCTGGTAGCTTGAATTTATCTGCCCATGTTTTAGGGTCTATGGTTAGTTCGGTTGGCTTAGTGACCATTACCAGCGATTCGGCGCTGGGATGGTATTCGATTACAATCATCTTAATCACCTACCAATCTTGGAAAGAATATACTCTCTCATTTTAGGGTCAGCTCTTTCTAAATCCTCCAATATGTCGTCCGGTAAATCCTTATAGTTGCGCGTTACTTCTAATTCCGTTTTATTACTGTGATGGGAAATTAATCCATAGCCTACGGAATCTGCCCAGTGGTCATATGTGCATTCCATATACTTTTCAGGGTCACGTTCATCAATCAGTAACTGCGGCAATGTCTCGATAATCTTTTCGCATGTACTGAAAATTTTCACCTTACTAGTCATTACATCAGCGTTTTCATCCCAATAAGGCTTTAGATATTCATGGAATGTCGCCTTTCTGAACATGCGGTCTGTTACGGCTCTTAGACAATCATTTACCCCGCCTTCAATGTAGAAATCAATAATAGATTTACCCTGTGGCGTATTTGTACTTTTGGTGAGAGGATGGACGGCCCATGCGTCATGTCCCACTACGGTAAAACCAATACGCTCTGACCCGCTCTTTAGTGTCACTTGTTTTGCTTGATCCGAATAGCTAACCTTTGGGTCTTTTGGATCACGCGTGTATTCCCTGTAGATATAAACGGTTCCAAACTCATCGACAGCGTACCAGTACCAAGCGAACGGGTCTGTATAGCCATTGTCAGCAGAACGCCAACGCCTCCAGTGGTCAGGGATCTTAAACGGTTGCACAACATGAAGATCATAGCTAAACTCAGGAAATGCCACACCTTCGGCAGCAGAGAACGCCTCTTCGGGAGTATTTGGATATTCTTCTTTTGTCTTCTGCTCCCCCAAATCCTTCTTCGTCTGCTCATACCATTCTTGAGTCCTTCGTGGGTCTGTGCTCCAAGGAAGAAATACTCTCTCAAATGTATTGACTCCTTGGGTGGCCTTTCTCCATATTTCCTCAAAGAGAGTCATTCGTTTTGCCGTGGAAATCCCTATTACCTTACCACCTGTTGGTCTATTGATAGTGGGATACGCCGCCGCCCATATGCTTTCTGCCCATTGTTGGAATGCCCACTCATCAAGAATAACCAAGCTTGCCGTTAATGACCGACCTGAATCTTGAGCAGAAGTCAATGAATTAAATACGCTCGGCTCTTTTCCTTGATGATTAATTATGACCTGAAGTGTAGTTGCTTCCCATGTGGGGCCGTTCCATTTACCTGCCGTTTTCTTTTCTCGAATCATAGTTGGAGGAAGGTATTTTAAGATGAATCCAATACGCCTTGTTAATTCCTTAGCGTCTTCTTCACGCTTTGACATAGCGACTACAGCATAACCACACAGGTGTACTAATCCCCAAACGGCATAAGCTAGGGCCAGCCAAGATAATCCCATCTGGCGGGCCTTCAATACGATGTTTAACTTGTTTTTAATAAAACTATTCAACGCCTCAATTTGTCCTGCCCATAAAGTAAAGGGAACTGCTAATTCAGTGGCATCTCTATCTTCTATCTTAACGAACTTCTCTATAAAGTATTTGCAATCTCTTCTGGCAAGTTCGGCTTGAATTACCTGCAAGCTTGGCAAATCACTCTGCTTTATCTTAGGCTTAACAACAGCATCATCAGCCTTTACCTTCTTTACTTTTGCTTCTGCCATTGTCCATCACCTTTCACCATCCAAAATCTGCAAGCAACCCAACCTCTATGGCACCCTTCTCATCTACACACTTCTCTCCACCCCAGAACGCACATGAAGCGCAGTTTGTTTTCTCATGTGTAGGGTCTATGGGGTTGAACTTTTTACACGCACGATTTTCATTTTTCATAGGAACACTCCTATCGACGAGCCGATATTATTAACTCAATAGGATTAAATGGAGATTCAAGAGTAACCCCAATCATATCCCCAAAATCATGGATCAAGCTCCATAGTTGAGTCGTATAGTAGCCGTCTTTATCGACAGGTGATTTCCATTCTCCGATACCAATTCCATTGCTTTTCTTCACAACCTCATTGAGCGAATTATGAATATTCACAAGTCTCTCAATTCCTATGTTTGTCAACTTAACCTTAACATTATTGTTTAGATTGGCTATTACTTCCATAATAGTAACCTCCATCTTATTAAAAAATTAACTTGTGCTTAACGTTGTTTGATACGTTTGATTGAACGTCTACCAACTCATTACCTGTCCTTAACGACGGACAAGGTTAAAACATGGTAGAATCAAGGGTTTTATTTAAAAAGAATGATAATAAGAGAAACTTGGCGTTAGGACTCATGGCGGTAGAGCAAACTGCATACATCATACACTTTCTACACAACCCCCTACCCGCCCTGAACTCATACTCTGTTACTGAACAAGATTCCATATCCTCTAGCTTCATTTGCAATCTCCTTTAATTATTAACATTAAAAATGAGGTAAAATTTACCTCAAATAATCAAAATACCTGTAGCCTTTTCGGTGCAGGTCCTGTAGCCTTATGGGTACAGGTACTACCCTGGAAACCGCCTGTACCAAGGGTTTAAATTATGGCTTCTTCTTAATCTTTGAATGGTCTTTTTCGTCCTTAAATACTATCGGTATTACTGGTTCCCATTTAACATCCTTAAACACTCCGTGCTCGGCATTATCCTTTAGCGTCTTACCAAACACAGATAGATTGCTATTTACCATATATTTATTAGGACGCCCATCTCCTGTTCTAATAATGGCGATTAATCCTTTTTTATTTAAGGACATTAGATGTTCTGACAAATGACTCCTATTGCAGTCAAGTAGCTTGGATAGAGTAGATTCGTTCAGGACTTGTTGATTATTTGGATGCACGAGAATATTAGAACGCCAATTAGTGAAGCCAATCAAAGACATTAATACGCCTCGTTCGGCAAAGGTTAGCTCCTTCTTTTTAACTAAGTCATTCCAATTGTCTCTGAAGACGCAGATAAAATCAGGGTTAGTCGGCGTGTTACCTTTCTTCTTATCCTCAGTAGGCTTTTTGTAAGGCTTTAGTTTGTGAACCATAACCTTTTCATCTCGTTGACTCCATATATCTTTAGTCCTGTACTGAGTATGAAGTATTTCGCCAGTGACAACATCTACGATAATTCTTGTATTCTCGTCTACCATCATTATCTTTGTGTGGTCACTCAATCTTCATCACCTCATTTTGTAATATAAAAAGCACCCCTTTTAATCAGAGGTACTTAGTTTTGTTTTGGGTGTATGGGGGGTGCTAATGCGTGGTTGATTTTACATATCTAATCATCGATTCCATAACCTGCTGTTCCGTAAATGATCCATCATCTATTAATCTTAAACAATGATCAGCCGTAAGGCCTATGCTTCCTCCTTCGTTTGACCACTCCTTTAATAATCGGATAATGTAATATTCTCTATACCTGTGGCTATTTGTTTAGATTCATTTAGGAAAAATAGAGTTTCGGCATCTTCTTTGCTTAATTTCATCGTTATTCTCCTTTGTAAACTTGTTATAGTTATTGATAGAGATATATACACAGATCACCCCTTTACCCGGCTCACAGTTCGTGCCCAGGGGGAGGGGCTAAATTCAGGATTCTGCACTACCTCAACCCTCAGGGATCAGCACAGCAGCCCGGTCACAGCAGAGCCAGACAGCAGAAAGAGCATAAGCCAAAGGAGCAGCAGGGCCGATGCCAGCCAAGGCAGAAGCTACTACCCGGCAAGCCATAGCACTACATGCACGATGCACTGAGTCCGATAACTAACATTATGTAAAGCACACAATTTACATTGAAGTTACTACAAATACCCTGCAGCCCTACTCTCCCAACGTTCACAGGGTTTACGTCAATATTGGTTACGCTACTTTACATAATCTAAATGAGAATACAAGGCTAATTCCGCTACTGAAGGACATTATTTTGGCTCAATATCGACGACCTCACCATGGATTTGTGCTCTCTCCATGATCTCAGCCATGAGTCGTAGATCCTCATCTGAGTATGCACTGACAGCCTGGATGAGCAGGGGGCCGCCGTTAGGGCCAGTGTTCTCCACAGTTTGGATGTCCTTCCAGCCAAAGTTGTTTTTTAGGTTGAAGATGATGCCGGCAACCTGCGTTGTCCTATTGAGTTGATCGGCGAGATATTGCTCGACTTTTGCCTTAGCTCTTTTAATTGTGCCGACGAACTCCTCTTTCTTATAATAAACCTCATTCAATGTATCCCTATCAATTCCCAAGTAAAGACACATTCCTAATATACTTGGTGGAATAAAATACTCTACTATTCTTATCTCATTACCTGCATTGTCATATTCAGGGTTGCCGGCCTCATCCAGCTTATCCTTAGTAGTTGTAATGCTATTAAAATAATCATCTATCTTATCTGACATTTCTTCTACCGTCTTATACTTAGGAGGTCTACCTCCTGCATGTTTTACTCTTTCTGCTATCATCAGTTATTCCTCCTTAATACCTTCTTACAGCTCACCAAGTCCATTCTAAGCCCACCAATTAACATTGCAACACCGCAACGCTAATCCCTAAGCTCAAAATAATTTACAAATATCTCATTTTACCTCTTTACATACCGTTACGTATCGTATATACTAAGATCAATCAAACAAATTGCTTGCGGATCACAAAGGGGATCGAAGCGTAAAGGAGTTTTTTGAAATGATTAAATCTAATGCGGTAGAACTTAAACAAAAAATCGAGAATCGCCATACCTTCGAACCTATTAATCTTAAGTGCAATGGCGGATTCGGCTATCATGCAGGAGTGCTAAACTTCGAAGACTCTGGAGATAACCAAAACGGCGTTTGGATGTTTTCTAATGGTCAGGCTGGCGGAAGCTTTGAAGCTAACGAAGAATTTGTTTTAATGGTAATCGGAAGCAATTACCAGAACATCAAGGATTATTTCAAATCTTAAGGGGGTATGTGACCAATGGCAGCTAAAGTAATTCTAAAATTCGATGTCCTACCCGAAGAAAAGGAAAAGCTCGAAACCATCTGCAAGTCCCTCGGAATAACCAAAATAGAGTTCCTTCGACAAGCGATGGCAGAAGCACTTAAAAAGCAATCCTAGAGGGTTCTTCCCTCGTCCATACTTCCTAAAAATATGGAGCGTGGACGAGCGAAGAAATGAAAGAAGGAATTAAAATGACAAATCTAACATTAGCCAAGCTGCTATCTTTAAATGATGATCAAAAGATTGAGGCATTTGAAAGGATAGCAAATTCCTACATGGGTTCAGGCGACTCAAGCGAACTGGATAACAGCATTACTAGCATCCTTGTTTCTTACACTAATAATTAAGCCTAAAGCCAAACCGGGCTATATCGGCGTAAGGAGGTCGCCCCATGCTAAACCAAAAATCCAACACCCAGCTAGCTCAACAACTAGCTAATCGTACCAACAAACCCGTCGCAATCTGGACTAACTCACGCGGTCAAGTCAATATCCAATTCGCAACCAATGATCCAATCGAGCCATTCGATACTCTGCACAGTGTAGTTGATCCAGAGGAGGATGAAGCACATGTTTAATGACCAAGAACACCTCAACTCATTCAAATCCCTCTGCCCCGGTAAGCTGATAAACGATGTCGAATGGTCTAGCACAATCTATATCCTCACGTCCGATTCAGAACTTCGCAGAAAAACAAAGAAGCATATCCACCCTAAAAAATTCGAAATAAATTGGGATGAAATTCTTAAAACAGACTTTGGAAGTGGTCACTACGCGATTATCTATTGGGCTTTTACCTTATGGGCCGGAAACTCATGGCGACTAGATAAAGAAGGAGAATACTGCGAACCTATCGATACTATGAGTAGAGCCTATTCTATGGACGAAACTCTTCGCCGAACCGCGATAACGGCCCTCGAATTACGATGGAGAATTAAAAGCTTTAAGGAGGATAACGTATGAAAAACTACAAACTCGTAATGGAAATCATATCTCTCGCTATCCTGGTTAACGAAAACACCGAGCTATGCACATTTGTTGACTTCTCCGGTCATGTCAATACGATTAGCGCCAGAGTTTTCCCATCAAAATCCGAGGAGCATACCAAAAATATACACAGGATTTACTCTAAAGACGCGCACTGTAACGACGAGCTATGGATGAACGAAGGGGAATCATTGACCCAACTCCAAGAAATAAAAGAAGTTTTAAAAGGCTATCTGTTCAACATTGAAGAGTCCTATAAGTAGGGCTCCTTTTTTTATCCCGGAGCAATCCAAACCCCTTTATTATGTCTCATCGCCTTATCGACCGCGTCAAACCTTTTCGAATCCTCAAGCCTTTCAAACCTAATGCAATTCTTAGGCGGCTTTTCCTTATCAGGACAACGCTTCTGCCTAGTGCATAATTTGCAATCCACGATAAGTTACACCCCCTGAAAATTAGAAAAGACGCGTCAAGGCTATAATTAAGCCATGCGCGTCTTTATTTTGTAAGTTATTCTGTCCCCTAGAGTGTAACATTACATAATCAAAATGTCTTACGTTCTAGGTATGCTAAATGCTAGACATTTGTATGTTTTGTCTATTTAATTTCTGCCTTTAGGCATTCTTCGCACCTTTTATATGCGTGTGCATCATGGTCATACTCGACTCTCTTTTTATACGTGCGGCATCTTTCGGAAGGAGTATTTAACATTTCGCAATAACCAATACTTGAAGACATACTGCAATGCGTTCCAGTCTAACTCCCATTAAGGATAGTTTGTATTATTATCATTTAATTTCCCCCATCGTCTTAGCCAATTCCCCTACGGCCTCATCTTTCAACCGATAATAACTATCCCGACTCCTTAACCCGTGGTTTTTCTTCAGGACAAATTGCACATAGGCTTCTTTATTATCGTTCAAGTATCTCTCTGTAATTATTAACCCCTTAGCCTCTGTCAGCATCCCAACCGCTAAATCAATCAACTCAACCTCATTTTGTAACTGCACAAGCTCCCTTTTCCGATCCCCTATCCTACTCGCCAAATCCCCTGTACTATCTGACGTACCGCTACCGTGTGGCATGTCACTACACACCTGCGTTGTCTTAACTCCCATCATGGATAGTTCCCTAAGCAAGTACGCTATCCTGTCCTGATTGGGCTTGTAGAGCGTTAGGCGAGCTATGGTGATGTAATGCCACGGGGGATGTCTGAGCTTTTTTTCTGTTTGTTGCAACCCTTAACCCTCCTTAGTAACTGTCATAGCCATCAAGAAAGGTTTATGGACCTCATGCCCAAAAAGTATCACATTAGCGGCATTAGATAACCTTTTGTTTCCCTCGTTAGGAACTAGGCAAGTTGTACAGAACATATCTTCCTGCCCCTCAGTTTTCTCTTTCAGGAAGAAACTCGCTAGTACCTGAATGCCATTAACCTTACAAATCTCAATTATCTTTGACATCAATGGGGCTATTTTTCCGTCATAGATTTCTTCTTTATCGTACATATTCCTATTCCCCCAAACTCTTAATATCGAACACGATACCCCTGCACCAAACTTCTCCAGCCTCCATCACATCAAATGTCGCATGAGGAATTTCCGTTTCGTATGTCCATGCAGGGCCGCCCTCATCGTGCCATATTATATTTATTAGCTTGCACTTTTCCTTTGCCAATTGATAGTATGAGCATTCGCATTCGCATTCTTCAAGGAACCTACCATCATTATCTAGATAAATAGTTCCACCGTCGAAACAACCAACCTCTTTGCGGATAGCTCCCTGCAATTCTGCGTTATCGTCAGAGTATCCATATACCACGACAAATCCCAATTCCCTCGCTTGTTCCTTATCCTCGGAAGTCATCTCATTGCCCATTTCCCGACCATCCAGCATCTTCGCAAATTCCTGTATTGTCATTATTTTATCCCCTCTCTAAAAACTCATAGTATTCCTTCTCGCTAATTTCCCCGCTATGCCATTTACCGCGCATAATTCGACGTTGATTGCTATTCTCAATTTTCGCCTTATGCTTCATTTCTTCTTTGGCAATATCAGCGTTAATCTTTTCTTTCCACTTGCCCCATAGATGAGTATCAAATGGCCTCCACTCTACGCACGGTAATGAAAAGCTTAATTTATCTTGTGCCTTATCATCTCGGTTTAAGGGTGGCTTAAATTCGTTTATAAAGTAAATTTCATAAACATTCATATCGGCTTCCGTTTTGAATTCGGCAT
>Ga0209000_1002416_pt1 | contig 10259 bp, 4 predicted proteins | sample RifGroD2_FD_183998 | JGI IMG/M metagenome (GOLD analysis project Ga0209000, IMG submission 183998) | Groundwater microbial communities from Rifle, Colorado, USA - Groundwater D2 (SPAdes) (version 2) | ecosystem: Environmental > Aquatic > Deep subsurface > Groundwater | place: Rifle, Colorado...
CCCGCCACTTCGTGTTGCGGCGCCTGCGCCAGTACCGGCCGCAGCGGTCCCTCTTCGGCCGTCTCCTCGCCCTCCTCCGCCGGGTGACCCGGCCGGGGGAGCGCAACTTCCAGCTGCTGCGCAATCCGGAGCTCCTCTCCGACTGGCGCCGCCGTTTCGAGGTCGCCGGCTCGCCGAGCGCCGAGGCGGCCTGGCACCGCATCCTCGCCAAGGAACTCGACTGGCACGACTACCAGTACCTGAGTCATCTCCTCGCCCGCGAGACCACCGACGTCTACGTCCCCCCCTCCTTTCGCGACATCTTCCACAAGCTCTACCGCGCCCACATCCTCAAGGAATATACCGAGGACCCGGCGGTGCCGCGGGCGCCGCTGGTGCTGGTGGTCGGCCGCTCCGGCAGCGGCAAGAGCGCCACCGTCAAGCAGGCGATCGAAGAAGTGATCTTCCTCTCCGAGGTGCGGCCGGTGGTCGACCTCGAGGTCAAACGCGACGAGATCATGGCGGAGCAGCCCTTCTGGCGCAGCCTCGCCGAGGTCGACCCGGAGCTGGCGGTGCGCCTGGAGCGGCGGCGCAAGGCCGAACTGCTGCGCTTCTGGTCGCGGGTGCCGCTCCTCAAGTACCTCTATCGCGAGCGCATCAGCCAGGCCCTCTCCAGCCTGGTCGAAGAGGGGGTCTGGGTCGACTACGACATGATCACCCCCAACGACTACCAGACCGCCTGGTCGGGGGAGCCCGGCAACTACCTGCGCAAGGCGATGGGGGAGCCGCGCCGCACCTGCATCCGCCACCTGGAAGAGGCCCATTCGGCCTTCGGCCGCGCCGACCAGACCGACGGTGCCAAGGGGCAGCAGATGACGCTGATCGACGCCACCAACGTCATCCTCGACGAGATCGCCCTCGGCCGCCGCGACTGCCTGGTCATCGCCACCACCGACCAGCCGGAGCAGTTCGACCCGGCCATCTACCGGCGCTTCGTCGAGCGCGGTCTGGTCATCGACGTCGACGAGCTCTGGGAACGCCCGGAGAATCTGCGCGAGGTGGTGCGTCTCGAACTGGCGCGCAACAACGTAATCGTCGGCACGGGGGCGCTGGGCGAGGACGAGCTCGACGCGGCGGTGGCACGACTCTACCCGATCTTCCGCGAGCGCAGCCTGCGGGTCACGCCGTCCTACACCCGGCGCCTAATCGACTCGGTCATCACCCTGCGCGGCAGCTTCCGCGCCGCCTGGCTCGACGATCTCTTCCTGGTGCGCGACGCCCTGCAGGCGGTGGCGCGCAACGCCCACGGCGCCCTCTACAACCGCGTGGTCGGGCAGCTCGATCGCCAGGTGCACTGGGAGGACTACATCGGCGGGATTAAGAACGAGTTCTCCGAGATGGCCAACAACGCCCTCTTCTACAACGTCAACGAGGAGAAAGGGGTGGTCCTGACCGGCCCGCCCGGCTCGGGCAAGACCTTTCTGGTCCGCGCCTGGCTCGGCGACAACCGCGAGGTGCGGGACCTGGCGGTCGGCGTCAGCGTCCTCGCCGAAAGTTCCCGCCCCCTCGAGGGGATGGTCGAGAACCTCGAGCGGGTCTACGACATCGCCAAGCTCCTCTCGCCGGCGATGGTCTTCTTCGACGAGGGGGATGCGGTGGCGCCGCGCCGCTCGCCGCAGGGGGGGAGCCCCTACGACAAGGTGACCAACAAGTTCCTCTCCATCATCGACGGCGAATCCCCCCTCTCGCGCGTCTTCACCGTCCTCACCACCAACCGCCTCGACATCCTCGATCCCGCCCTGATCCGCTCCAAGCGCCTCAAGGTGGTGGCGGTGACCGGCCACCTGCGCGACGAGGACGCGGTGCGCATCATACGCAAATCCCTTAACGGCACCCCGCGCGAGGAGGGCTTAAGCTTCGAGGAGATGGTGCGGGCCGCGCACAGCCTCTGCGAGACCCCGGCGGACTTCACCGCCTTTGCCGAGAAGGTGCGGGCGCTGCGCTCCACCGAGATCGAGGTGCTGGGAAAACTGAGCGACGCGGTGCGCGGCGATGCCGAGACCCAGGCCCGCTTCGTCCGCTTCAACTACAAGACCCTCCTCGGCCTCCTCGAAGGCTCCGGCGGCGATCCGCTCCTGGCGGCCCAGGCCCGCCACGGCGAGGAGGAGATGCAACAGGTCCTCGGCCATATCGCCGGGCGCCTCGAACAGATTCGCGCGGCCGGGCTCTACCCCTTGACCCGCTGGCACCTCTACGCGGCACGCCAGCAGCTGGCGGCCAGCCCGACGCGCAAGGGGAAGCAGCAACTCGACGAGTTCCTTGAAACCGAACTCTCCCAGGAACCGCAGATCGGCTTCGTCGTCGGCGTCGGCGCCAACGACGTCACCGGGGTCCTCCTCCCCATCGCCTCGGCCCTGGTCTACCACGTCTTTCCCGAAAAGATCGTCGTCACCGGCGCCGTCTCCAGCACCGCCGCCGGGGCCGGCGAACTCGACCTGGCGGTGCAGATGACCCGGCAGAGTGCCGGCGAGGCCCTGACCCTGGTCCAGACCTACCTGCAGTCCCTCGCCCCGGGACTCAACGTCTCGCGCCTCTTCGGCGAGTACCTCGAAGGCTACAGCCTCCACCACCAGCTCCTCTCCACCTCCTACAGCGTCGGTGGTCCGTCGGCCGGTTTCGCCCTGGCCATCAACACCCTCTCGGTCCTCCTCTGCCTGCCGGTCCTCAACGACTTCGGCATCACCGGCGCCCCCTGGATCAAGGGGGCGCGGCGCGGCGAGGTCGGCGCCTCGGTCATCATCGGCGGCCACCTGAAAAAGGCGGAAAAGGTCTTGCAGTATCTGCCGCGCATGTACATGCCGCAGCAGAACTATCAGGACATCGAGACGGAGGTGCTGGAAGCCTATCGCCTAGAAGGTCGGGACATTCGCGGGGTGCGCAGCTTCTCCGCCCTGGTCCCCGAGGTTTTCGCCTTCGGCGCCGGACATCAGGCCGCCCTCGACACCCTTCTGCGCCTGCGCCGGAAACATAACCTGCACCAACCGGAAGGGAATGGCGACAGCGAAGAAATGCGCGAACTGGAGCGGTGCGAGCGTGAGCTGCGCGAGGAGGCCGAGACCGAGATCTGTCGGCGGATCGAGGTGGTGCGGCGCCATGTCGAAGAGGGGGGCGCGGCCTTTCTCAACCACGAACAGTTGTTCATCCCCGCAGCCACCAGCTGATCGTGACCAGCATTGGACAGCAGTGATTGCTAATATCAAAGATGCTGTTAACGCTCTCACTACAGGATCAAGGAGTAACTTAGCTATGAACGACGCACTCAGCCGCCGGAGGTTTTTGAAATTGAGTGCGTTCTGCGGAGTCGGCTCTTTGACTGGCGCTTACGGGATTTTCAGCGCGCTGCACTTTGAGGTGAACACCTATCGGGTCCCTGTCCCGAACTTGCCGTTGAGTTTCAATGGCTTCACCATCGTGCAACTGACCGATCTGCACCATGGCTTCGGCATTCCGATCAGTGTCATCGACCGAGTCATCGAGCAAGTCAACCTGATTGAAAAGGATGCCATCGTTTGCACTGGCGATTATATCCATGGTGGCGATGGGAGTGACGCGATCGACAAAGTCTGGTCACGATTGAACACGTTGCAGGCGCGGAGCGGCGTCTTCTCGGTCCTGGGGAATCATGACCACATGTTCGACAACACAGAGCAATCTTTAGCCTATCTGGCCAAAAGCGGGCAGAGCGTGCGCCACGGGGCGGTACCGATTGTGCGGGGGAAAGACAGACTCTGGATCGGAGGGGCGGGAGATCTGTGGCACGATTCCCTTGGTATCGACGAAGCGTTTCGGAATACCCCTCCAAACGAATGCAAGATCTTGCTGTCGCACAACCCCTCGGCGGCGGATACCAAATTCAAGTCAAAGGTCGACCTGATGATTTGCGGGCATACTCATGGAGGTCAGATTGCCATGCCGCCGTTCGCTTCCAATTTGTGCGGTCTGCACGCCCGCGGAGGCATGCAAGTCTATATCTCCCGGGGGATCGGCTGGTATCTGGTCCCGATCCGCATCAATTGCGCGCCCGAGATCTCGGTTCTCAAGCTCGTTCCCTTCGATTCCGCCGCCCCCGACAAAGTCGCTTAAGGTTGGGTAAGGGGAGAGAGGGTCTTCAGCGGGAAAAAGCCTTGGGGGGACGCTGCTTGTTATTTTGCTATTGACACTATTTGCCACGATGGTACATTTTGCCCATGCCACGCCTAGCCCGACTTGACATTGCCGGCCTCCTCCAACACGTTATCGTTCGTGGTATCGAGCGGCGCGACATTTTCAATGATGATCATGACCGGCAACTCTTTTTTGATCGCTTCGCTAAACTGCTTTCCGAAACCGGTGTCCGCTGTTATGCCTGGGCGCTGTTATCCAATCATTTTCACCTTCTGTTAATGCCAACTTCCACGCCGCTGTCGTCCTTTATGCGCAGGCTTCTTACCGGCTATGCCGTGTCGTTCAATCGAAATAACAAACGCTCCGGGCACCTGTTCCAAAATCGCTACAAATCTATCGTTTGCGAAGAAGAAGCATATCTGCTGGAGTTGGTCAGATATATCCACCTAAATCCGCTGCGAGCCGGCATGGTCAAAAGCCTTGAGGAACTGGATCAGCACTCCTGGAGCGGGCATGCAGTTCTGCTGGGGAACCGGACCTTTGTCGGCCAGGAAACAGAAGCTGTTCTTGAACGCTTTGGTCGAAAGCTTGGCACTGCACGGTCTCTGTATCGACAATTTGTCGCTGACGGCATTAAGGAAGGTCGGCGTGATGAACTTGTAGGCGGAGGATTGAAACGGAGCCAAGGTGAACGGCCGCTTATCGAATGCGAAAGTTTCGATGCACGGGTCCTGGGTAATGGCGACTTTGTCGATAGCCTCAAGCAGGTGGAACAGCTGCGAGACAAGATGAGAAGCGCAGTAAGCCTCACGCAATTGGTTTCGGCAGTAGCGTTAGTTCTGGGGCTTGCAGCTGATTTGGTGCGAAAACCGAGCAAAAGCAGATTACCGGCATTAGCACGCGGAGTAATATGCCACCTGGCAATATTTGAATTTGGCTATTTGGGCAGCGAAGTTGGCAAATACCTCTACCTCGGCTCATCAGGTGTAAGCCTCGCCGCAAAACGGGGAGAGATGTATTTGAAAGCCGAAAAGGTGGTTAGGGCGCAGATTATGGATGCAATAGAAAAATAACAAGCAGCGTCCCTCAAGATACTCCTAGGATCTTGGGAGTTGGAAGACGTTGATGAGGCTGAACAGCTTCTTGCATTTGCTAAGTCATACTTATCTGCGTCTAAGGTGCTCTGCCAGAGAATAGAAGATAATTTTGATCAGGCAAAATATGCTGATGGGTGCGTTGTAATTTTTACCGCTTACCATGCGGTCGAGCTATTCTTGAAGGCGATGATTATAAAAAAGAACCCGAATGCCAAGCTACATCATGATGTGGAAAAGCTAGCAATCGATTACCACCGTCTTTACCCTCATAAAAATCAATATTGGCAAGTTCCGTTCGGCTTTGAAGTTCTTGGAGATAGCTCAGAAGCGAAGAAGAAGTTTGAGGATCTGAAGAAGGAATTACCGGTGGAGCAACTGTATCGGTACCCAATAAACAAGAACGGGAAAGCATGGCTAGGTGCTTTTGCCTTTGAGCCGAGAACATTTATGGGTACCGTGATTTTGCCCGTGGAAACGGATTTCCAACGATTGGAAAAGTTGGTCTTTGCCTAACCCTCGGGATGGCATAGGGGGCGCGTCTACGCATACACAAAATGAAAAGTGTAGACACGACCCCTCCTGGATTCCCCTACAACAACAGGATATGGCTGTAGTTCCGGGGACACCGCACTTAATTGAGTCATCATTTCCAGGGAGGGGGAGATGGCACGCATTGCACGAGTCGTGGCGCCGGGGTTGCCACACCATGTGACACAACGTGGGAATCGTCGGCAGACTACATTTTTTGACGAGGACGATTATCGTTACTACCTCAGCCAGTTGAGCGAGTGGTGCACCTGTCATGAGGTGCTGGTGTGGTCCTACTGCCTGATGCCCAACCACGTGCATCTGATCGTGGTGCCTCAGACCGAAGACGGGCTAAAACTGGCGATAGGTGAGACTCATCGACGATACACGCGCCGAATCAACTTTCGCATGGGCTGGCGTGGACATCTGTGGCAAGGGCGGTTTTCCTCCTGTGCCATGGATGAACGGTACCTACTTGCCGCAGCGCGATATGTCGAGCGAAATCCAGTGGCTGCTGGGCTCGTCAATGCTCCGGGGGATTATCCTTGGAGCAGCGCCCGCCACTATCTGGGGCAACAGCTCGATCCGCTGATTCAACAATCGCCGCTGGGGGAACTGGTCGACGATTGGTCGTCCTTTCTGGCCGCCGAGGTAGATGCGGGGTGCAGGACAGCGATCGGCCGGGCCGAGCGATCAGGTCGGCCTCTGGGAGAAATGGACTTTGTGGCAAAGTTGGAGGGGATGCTGGGCCGCGGGTTAAGTAAACAAAAACCGGGACCGAAGCCGGGGGGAATTAAGTGAGGTGTCCCCGGAACTCGGACTTGAAGTTCAGAACGCAAATGATGTCTTCGATGCATATCTTCGATGGATGACTGTAAGCAACCCATGCCTTGAGTTTTTGGAGCGTATTGTTTCGGCCATTGAACTTTATTCTAAAACTACGGGGGAATCGCTATTGCCGCCCGGAAATTCAAGTGCAGAGCGAATAGTAGCAGGCTATGAGCTGATCAAAGATATCCCTTACATTAGGCACTACATTGGCGCAGCTCAAGGCTTGGCTATGAATATGGTTTTAACTCAACCCGGCATCGAAATGGTTCGCCTAAAAGGATTTGAGGCAACTGATAAATTAATGCCCGGCGTCGTGAAAACAGAGGCATTAGCCGAATTGCGAGAGAAGGTAGCCGCCCGAGATTTGGCGCGAAAAGCTACAAAAGGTGCTGAGCCGACTTAACCAGGCCGAGCAGGGGCAGAGGGGTCAGCAGGGGCAGAGGGGTCAGCCCTCGACACGAGACATGTCGCATGTCAAGGGCTGACCCCTCAAGTTCCCGTCCACCGGAGAATGAATGATAGAACTGGAGTTCATAGGGATCGATAGTGTCTCAGATCGGAAGCTTTATCTTCTGGACGTGCCGAGCATTACTGACATCCCGTCAAACCTGCAGGTAAAAAGTCAATATTCCCTCTGCCTTATAGCAGCAGATACTGAAAATACACCGCGTGCAGAGCTGTCTCGGCTGATTCAGAAATTGGTTACATCGGGGTGCGTGTATTTCCTTTTTTGGGGACCGGGTTGCGAAGCTTTACACGACCTAGCTGACGAAGAATTAGTCAAGCTGTCGGCAAACAACAAGAATTTACAAGAAGTCATGACCACATGGCACGAAAATGACTCTATGTCAGAGGCACTATGGGACTCCCTCAACGCAGCCTGGCCAGCAGAACCTTTCGAAGATGAGTGCGACTCCCTGCTCGTAATTTCTGTTGGAAAAACACAGTGGTCAGGGCAGTGTAGGACAGCACTAAATGACCCTCGCGCTTTTTCAGCAAAAGTGCTAGCGGAAGAAGGTCAATAAAGCACAACTAGGTAAATACACCTGACCAAACGCTGTCAGTTGATCTCCGGAAACACTAAAGGGGACTGGCACCATCTCATGAGGATGCTGGTCGTTTGAAGTGATTGGGCTGGTTAGAACTTGTCAAGGGCAGAGGGGTCAGCCCTTGACACGAGACATGTCGCATGTCAAGGGCTGACCCCCCAAGTTCTCAGGTGCAAAATTAATGATCAAAAATAACAGATTCATTGACCGAATTTGGCTTGTTATTACCGCCCTTGTGGTAGGCATCTCATGGTTTTGTTTGATCCGAGCATTAGACTCATCAGGTTTATCTGAAGAGTGGCAACGGTTCTGGGGTGGAGGGGTAATTATCTATTTAGGTTCGGCATTTGCCTTAAGAAAATCAATTAGATTTAATCGCAAAAGGTCAAAGTTTAATAATGTAGCGTGGCATTATTTGTTTTCTATTGTAGTTTATTGTCTACCAGTTGCAGCATTTGCTTTTCTATTTAGATTAGAAATAATTATTATCCCTCATAATATTTATGTTTATAGCATTGGCGGTTGTTTCTTGGCAGTATTAACTACTGTATGGATCGAATCTTATATTTATAAAAAGCAGCACTTAACCATAGTGTGAACCGGACTATCGATAGTTAGGTGCTTCACGAATAAGTTTCTACTCCATTATCTTGAATGGCGCAGCCGGTTACGCAAATCCGTTGAGGAGTTTGGACTTGTAAGAGCTTGAGAGGGACGGGCAGCTTTGCCGACGACGCAAAGCAGCCAGTCCCTGAATAGAAAAATCACAAGGGTACAGGCGTCGCGACGCCTGTACCCTTGTTCGTTCCATCAGCACATGCGCTTCAACTTACAAAGGGATGTTACAACGCCCAGAGAAAGGCCAGACAGGTCAGCCCCACCAGCAAACGATGTGCGGTCACCACGGCGCGGTCGAGACCGTACTGCTGCCGCAGACGGCCGAGAACCACCCACGAAATCGCCGCGCCGCCGACCAGCAGCGGCGGGATCAGCAGGCGCAGGGTGCCGAGTTCGGGAGTGAGGCGCGCCAGATCGAGCCAGTCGGCGAAACCGAGGGCAGTGAGGAAGAGCGGCACGATCTGCGCCCCGCCCTCGGCGAGGGCGCGCAGATAGATGACGAAGACCCCGGTGAAGGCGAGGGGGAGATAGGCGTAGCCACAGAGGGTAAAGGTCGCGCGCCAGGGCCGGCCGCGGGAGATGAGCAGGGCGAGGACGACGTAGGCGGCGACCAGGGTGAGAGCGAGGCCGACCTCGGCGGGACTCCAGCGGACCGTCGGGAAAATTTCGGCCGGCCGACCCATGAGGAGCGGCGTCCCCTTGGCGGCGAGGACCACCCCGGCGAAGATGACGCTGAAGAGGGCTTCGGCGAAGCTGCGCCGGGAATGATCGAAGAGACCGCTGGCGGGATTGCGCAGATCGAGCTGCATCGAGTGGTGCGGGCAGTGGCGCACGCAATCGAGGCAGAGGATGCAGTGATCCGAATTGTCGATCCCGGTCGGGTGGAGCCCCATGGGACAGGCCCGCTCCTTGATGCAGTCATCGACCCGGCAGCGGCTGACGCAGACGTGCGGGCTGCTGCGCATCTCCAGCAGCGAGATGCGGGCGACCAGACTGACCACCCGCCCCAGGGGGCAGAGGTACTTGCACCAGCCGCGCCGCCCCAGGACCACATCGGCGGCCACGGTGGCAACCAGCAGCCAGGTCAGGAGCAGGCCGGTGGCAAGGGCCCAGGCGAACATGCCGCTCGCCTGCTCCAGCAGCAGGATCACCGCCAAAGCGGCCATGCTTAAGGACGGCCCCCAGCGCCGCAGCCATCGGGCCGGCTCGTGGCGGACGCCGCGGGTGGCGCCGATGGCGGCACTGAGCCCTTCGAGGGGGCAGAAGCTGCACCAGCTGCGTGCGCCGAAAAAGGCGGTGACCAACAGCAGCGGCCACCACACCGTCCACACCGTCAGATTGGCGAGGTTGGCGTAGGGAGGGCCGAAGAGGGTGTAGAGGATCACCGCGACAAGGAGCGGGATGGTCACTCGCCGCAGCAACCCGGGAAAGTCGGGACGGCGAGCCAGGCGTTCGACCGCCGGCAGGGTGAGGAGGTTGAAGCGCCCGGCGCCGCTGCGCTCCCCCTGCAGAAAGATCTGTTCGGCGCCGATCTCTTCCCCCGTGCAGACGACCACGGCGCGACTCAAGACCTGATAGAGCTCGCTGCCGTTGAGGGGCCAGTCGTGGCCGACCAGCCGGTTGAGCGCCTCCGGCGAAAAACGCCGCACCGCCTTGTGGTGTTTGGCGTTGAGGGCGGGGAGGAGGCTGCGGGCAATGACCGGGATATCCTTCGGCCGCTCGCGCAGGGACAGCATCTCGACCACTTCCTCCTGCAAGCGCTGCTGCAGCCCGGCGAGAAACTCCTGGCGCGCGACCTTCGCCGCCAGCGGCTCGCTGCAGGTGGCGATGATCCGCACCTGGGCCGTGCGCCACTCACTTTCGCCGCGGCGTTGAAAACGGCCGGAGTCGAGAAAGGCAAGGAGCGCGGCCTGGACGCTCGGGGCCAGACAGTCGACGTTGCGCAGGATCATCTCGCCGCCGGCGGCAAGCTCCAACATCCCCCGTCGCGCCC
>Ga0209000_1002418_pt1 | contig 10256 bp, 26 predicted proteins | sample RifGroD2_FD_183998 | JGI IMG/M metagenome (GOLD analysis project Ga0209000, IMG submission 183998) | Groundwater microbial communities from Rifle, Colorado, USA - Groundwater D2 (SPAdes) (version 2) | ecosystem: Environmental > Aquatic > Deep subsurface > Groundwater | place: Rifle, Colorado...
TACCTTAAAAGAACAAAATTTAAAAGAAAAACTTCAAGAATATATGAATGAAAACGAATATACAAAAAATATACTTGAAGATATTAATATTGATTATAAACAATATAAGGGTTCATCTCATGATATAATAATGGGAAGATGTAAAGAAGGAGATATGTTAATAATAGACGAAAATAATTTAGAGATAAGATTTTTAGGTGAAATAATTAAAACTATTAGTAAATCTTCGTATACTGTTTATGAAATTGAATATTAAGGTAAAAATTATAAAATTACTAATTCACAAACCCTTGATTTTATTGACTTTCTATCACTCAATATTGTGATCAAAGAGAAATTTGGTCGTGAATTAATAATATAAAAATAAAAAGGAGAATAAACATGAATTGTATAATTTGTAATAAAGAAATTAAAGAAAGTGAATTTACTAACGCATTCTTATGTAGTAGTGAATGTTTTCTTATTAATTATTGGAATGAAATGGTAGGAATTAAAGACAATCCTAATATTGCAAGAATAAATGGAGAGCAATACTACATAGGTAAAGAAACTTCTAATAGGACAATTCGTGGTTTTAGTGGAAGAAAACATATTATAAGATTCTTTGATGGTAGAGAAGTTGTAAGTACAAATTTGTGGTATAACGGTGAAATACCTGAAAATCATAGAAAATTATTACCTGATAATGCTGAATTTATTAAGGAAGAAACAAGAGATGGTTTGGAAAAGGAGAATTAATAATTATGAAAGATAATGATAGATATAGAAAAGAATATTCAACTTATACTTATAGTGATATACCTGACTATGGTTATGACGACAATAAAACAAATTTTGTAGAAGAAATTGAAATTATAAATATAATTGATGATATAGAAAGTAGAATTAAGGATATAGAAGATTTACTAAAACCAATAGAAGGATTATCAGAAATAAATGAAATAAAAGAAAAAGTTAAAATTTTAGTAGAAATGGTTTATTGAAATTGAAGATTCAACATAATTTAATAAAATAAAAAGGAGTAGATAAAAACGAACATTGCAATTATTGATTCTGATTTAATCAGTAGAAATAAACATAGATTCCCTAACCTTGCTTGCATGAAATTATCAGGTTATTATAAATCACAAAATAATAATGTAAATCTTGTAACTGATTACAATAAATTAATGGAAAATCAATTTGATAAAATATTTATGTCAAAAGTATTCACTGATACTAAAGTACCAGAATGGGTAATAAATTTACCAAATATTAAAATAGGAGGTACTGGATTTTTCTATGATAAAGCAGAACATTTACCTGATTATATAGAGCATCATAAACCAGATTATCATTTATATGATGAATGGGTCAATAAACAACTTGATAATGGTGGTAAAAAACTAGATTATAAATATTATATTGATTATTCAATTGGTAGAACTACATTAGGTTGTTTCCGTAAGTGTGAATTTTGTGTTAATAAAAACTATGATAAAGTTGTGTTACATAGTCCTATAGAAGAATTTCTTGATGAAAATAGAAAATATATATGTTTATTAGATGATAATATTTTAGGTTATGGTCAATGGAAAACAATTTTTGATTCATTGCAAAATACAGGTAAAAGATTTGAATACAAGCAAGGTATAGATCTAAGATTAATGACTGATGAAAAAGCAAGGATACTAAATAAAAGTAAATACATAGGTGATTACATATTTGCATTTGATAATATAGCAGATAGAGAATTAATTGAAAAAAAGTTAAAATTATGGAGAAATAATTGTAAAAGAACAACAAAATTATATGTTTTTTGTGGATTTGATAGAAATAATAATTGGGACAATGAATTTTGGATTAAAGATATTGAAGACATCTTTGAACGTGTAAAAATACTTAATGAGATTTAATAGATATGAAGAAAGTCCTTATCGTGGAATGTATATTAATTTAGCCACTTGGTGTAATCAACCAAATTTCTTCAAAAAGAAAAGTTTTAAAGAATGGTGTATAGCAGATGCAGAACGTAGACCAAATAAAACATGTTCTTCATTGAGATATATGCAAAATTTTGAAAAAGAACATTCAGATATAGCAAGAAAATATTTTGATTTAAAATATGAAGATTTAAATGAATATAAAAATAAATAAAGGAGATGTTTAATATATCAGCAACAAATAGAGGTTCAAAAAGAATTGAGTCAGATACATATTGTACTCCAATTCCTGTAATTAAAAATTTTCTAAAACATTATAAACTTCAACATGGCAATATCTTAGAACCATCTGCTGGAAACGGTAATTTTATTATTGCACTTAGAGAAGAAGGATATAATAATTATAATCCAATTACAGCAATAGAATTAAGAGAAGAAGAAAGAAATAATTTAATAGATTCAGGTGCAGACAATGTTATTATTACAAATTTCTTAACATGGAAAACAGATAAAGAATATACAACAATAATTGGAAATCCACCTTACAGTTTAGCTTTAGAATTTATTGAAAAATGTTTTGAAATTGCTACTGATAAAACAGAAATTATAATGCTATTAAGAACTGCTTTTCTAGAAAGTAAAAAAAGATATAAATTTTGGCAAAAACATCCTTTGAATGGATTGTATGTATTAAGTCAAAGACCAAGTTTTTTAGGGAAAGGAACAGACGCTACGAGTTATTCATTTTTTATTTTTAATAATAATGGCAAACAAGAAATTAAAGTTATATAGAAAGTTAATATAAATTTTAGTTTTTATATTATAATAGAAGAGGGAATAAATATTGAGAAAGTTTATTATTGATATTTCTAAAACTTCATGTATAGATAATAAAAATGTTGTTCGTTTATCTTTATGTAGTTTTAATGGAAAAGATTCAATATCATGGTTATATACAGATGAACCTATAGAGCAAGTATTACAAAATAAAATAAAATGGGAGGAAAACTAATGTCTGATGCATTATGGGATCAAGAATATTCTTTAGCAGGAAAAATTGAGCAAGAGATTAGAGATTATTGTTTAGAAAATAAAATTGAATGTCCTATTATAAAAGATTATGCACGTTCATGGGAATTAAAATTGATATTAGATAAGTTAAAAAAGGAGATATAATTTATGAAATTTACAATTACCAGTACGATTACTTATGAAGTAGAAGAGCAATTATTTAATGATCTTCTTAAACAAGAAAATATAACTATAGAAGATTATAAGAAAGTAGTATGCAATGATTTTAAAGAAATGCTAGAATCAGAAATTGGCACATCAGAACAAGTAAAAAATCTTGTAATCGAAACAGATATACAAATATTATAGAAAGGAGAATACATAATATGAATAGTAAATGGCATTTATATTTATCATATTTAAAATCTCTAATAAGAATATCAGGTTGTTCATTATCATTAATATACAATGAATGGACTATGTTAGCAATTAGTTTAGGTATAGCAGAAATTCTTGGAGTATTAGAAGAAATTAAAGATAAAAAATAAAAGATAAAATAAATAATACATAAAGGAGAAATAATATGGAAAATAAAACAAATTGTAAAATGTGTCATTGGGATAGAAATAATGCTTTTTGTTGGACAACACCATCTGAATTATGTTTTTGTTGGGTAGTGCCACCTGAAATATGTGATCATTTTAAACCTAAATACAAAGTCTACCTAGCAAATCCATATGGTTTTTCTAAACAACAAAAAGAAGAATTACTACCTAAATTAGTATCTAAAATAGAATCTTTGGGATATGATGTATGGGAGCCATTTGAAAGAAATAATCAGATAGATTTTTCTAACGAAAATTGGGCATATAATGTAGGGCAAGCAGATAAATCAGATGTAGAAAATTGTGATATTATTTTTGCTGTTGTAAATGGTACACCTCCTGACGAGGGAGTAATGATTGAATTAGGAATGGCAATTGCTTTAGGTAAAAAAATATACTTATTTAGAGATGATTTTAGAAAATGTACAGATTCAGGTAAATATCCATTGAATTTAATGTTATTTACAGGATTGCCAAAGGATGGATGGGAAAAATATTATTTTACTTCTATAGAAGAAATAAATTTTTAATAATAAATATAAAAGGAGATTAATATGAATCCAGAAGAATATCAACAACTAAGAATAAAAATAAACACAGATATTAAAGACTTATGGATAAACACTCCTACAGAAGATAAATTATGCTATGGTTGTTATGATTTTGAGCATCATCCTGTACATGGTGCTGGTGCTCCAGAAAGACAATCATATACTAAATGTGGTTTATTTAATAAAACATGGGAATGTAGCAATGACAAAAAGAAAGTGTTCAGAACTATACAATGTTTATTAAGTGGTTATAAAACAATAAAATAATATAAAGGAGAAAATATTATGAAAGCAATAATCATTGCGAACACAATAAAAGAATCAAATACATTTCTTGAATTATTAAGTCAATTATTAATTGATAGTGTGATTAAAGAACGAACTGAAAATAGAATAATTATGAAAAATGGAGATTCATATCATACTATATCTGTTTCAGATAATTCAAGAAGTTGTAGATGTGATAAATTATATGTAAATAAAAATATTGATGAAAGAATATTAAAAGAAGTTATATTCCCTATGGTTAGATTTTCAAGTTTAACTACATATGAAAGAGTTGCAAATTGGGAGTAAGGTTTAATTTAAAGTTTTTTTGATAAGGAGTAAACAAATATGTTTAAATGGATATCAAAGAAATTAACTAAAAATTATAATAACATACCGTTATTTTATATTAATTTTAATCTAAATAAATATCAACAAAACGGTGCAAAAAATTCTTGTATTGTAAAGATTCATCCAGAATTAAAAGATGATAAATATATTATAGAATCACTTAATAATTTAATAGACTATATTAGAGATAATTATGATATGGAGAAATTAAGCAAATAAAGGAGAATGAAATATGTCAAAACCACTCATAGAATTAATAACTTGCAATGCAGGTGATTGGAGTGTATTAAGAGTTAATTTAGGTGAAGATTTTGAATTTCAAGGTCATTCAATTCCTGAAGGTGAATGGATTAAATTAATTAAATTATTAGGATATAAAGTTGAAGAAAGAAATATATCAGATGAAGATATGGAATATGAAAATTATTAATATAAATCTAAATTAAAGGAGAGTATTATGAAAAAAATATTATACTATAAAGAATATGAATCACCAATATTTTATGGATATAAACCTGAACATAAAGTTAAATCATATATAAAAATAACTATGTATTTTGATTTTAAAGAATGGTTAAGGTTTAGTGTTGATGTACCAAATATTTCATGTTGTTATAGTAATCCATTTAAAGCAATTTTAAGAATGTTAGAACATGAAAGTATAGGGATGGCAAAATACAACAAATTAAAAGAAAATATTAAAAGTCAAGGACTAGATAGAAAATTAGATTGTATTTAATCAGAAAGGAGCAAATAATTACATGAAATTAATTGATTATATTATACAAAATAGTGAAGAAATTGAAGACATAAAATCTTTTGCAAAGTATTATAAAATTACATTAGAGGATTATATACTTAATAGTTATTGTCCTTCGTATTTTGATTGTTTAAAAAATACTCCATATGAAAAACCATATTTAAAATCCAAAAAAGAAGTAGATGAATGTAAATATAATTTTAAAATTGATGAAAATAAATGTAAAGAATGCTGGAATAGAGAAGTTTTAACTTTAAAATCAGTTTGATTTAATTTAAAAATATATAAAGGAGAAAATACAATATGATTAACAAATTAGTTAAAGAAGCATATGAAAATGCAGTAGTACATGGATGGTTAGATAATCCAAGAAGTTTTGGTGATATTATTTCTTTAATACATAGTGAATTATCTGAAGCATTAGAAGAATATAGAAATAAAAAATCATTCACAGAAATTTACTATGAAAATGATAAACCTTGTGGTATTCCTACTGAATTTGCAGATGTAATTATTAGAATATTTGATGCTTGTGGAGAGTATGGAATTGACTTAGAAAAAGCAATTAGAATAAAAATGGAATATAATAAATCCAGATCATTTAAACATGGTAATAAGAAAATATAAGGAGAAAATTATATGAAAATTTATCGAATATCTATATCAGGCAATTATGAAGAAGTAGAATTATTAATAGAATGTAAAAATATAGATAAAATTAGCAATTGTAAAATTAAGATTGATGAAGAAATAATATTAGATACATCTTATTTTCCTATAGATGTAAGACTTGTTGAAGAAAATAGTTAGGTATTAACTAGATATAGTGAGTATAATGGAGATAAACCACTATATCTAGTATTAAAATCATAATAAATGTTCGAATTTGTGCTAATATTAAAATTAAATTTAAAGAGGTGTTTATTATAGGTAAAAAAATATATAAATATGAAGAATATCATAAAGAAATAGATAATGTATTATATAAAAAATGTGCGTATCATGAAGGAATTTTTGGAGAAGAAAAATGGTTGCCATGTACTGAAGAATATTTTTATAAAAATACTAAAAATAAATCTGATGGATTATATCCAGAATGCAAAGAATGTACTAAAGTTAAATCTATTGAATGGAGCAAAGAAAATTATGAAAGACGTAAAGAAATTTTAAGTAAATCCCAAAGTAAACCAGAAAGAAGAGACTATGTTAATGGGATTAAAAAGAAACAAAAAGAAAGAGGAATGTTTACTAAATGGAGAAGAGAAAATAAAGATAAAGTAAAAGAATATAATAAATTAAGATATCATAAAAAACATAAAATATCTAATAAAGAATGGTTAGATTGTAAAAAGTATTTTAATTATCAGTGTGCATATTGCGGCATATCTGAGACTGAACATAAAAAATTATATAATGAGCAATTACATAAAGAACATGTTATTCATGATGGTAGTAATGATATAACTAATTGTATTCCTGCTTGTAAATCATGCAATAGCAGCAAGAGAAACTATGACATGCAAGATTGGTATAAACAACAAAAATTTTATGATATAAATAAATTAGATAAAATAATATTATGGTTAAGATGGATGAAAATAAAATCACGATAATAATATAAAAAGGAGAATAAATTAATATGAAAAAATTTGTAATAGAAATGGCAGTAGGATTTTGTGCTAGTTTAACTGTAGACGCTAAAAATAAAGAAGAAGCAATCATAAAAGCAAAAGAATTAGTTTTAGAAGATGCAATGGAATACTATGATGGAAATTTAGAGATAGAAGATGTTAATTTTGTAGATAAAGTAGAATGATTAAATTAAATTGGTTGAAAGTGAGGTGAATTTATGAATAATGGTGTTTAAATATTTTTGCATTTATAGATTTATGGATATTCATAATAATATTATCTATATAGGAAAAACATGTTCGCACAATCCACAATTAAGATTTAATAGTCATAGTACACAAGGAAACCTTCCTGAAGAGTGTTATAATTCAATAAATATAATAGAAATATGTGAATTAAATAGTGAAGCAGATGTTGAGACTTATGAACCTTATTTAATTAATTTATATAAACCAAAATATAATAATCAATTTAAAACAAATGATAGTTTAACTATTACATTACCAGACTTAAAATGGTTAAACAAAGATGAATACATAGAAAATATAAAAATTAAAGAATTAAAATATAAAGAAACTATTGAATATAAAAAATTTAAAGCAGAGAATAGAAAAAATAAAGGAAAAATATATACAAAATTTACAGACTGGTTAAACAAACAAAATAAAGGCAGAGAGATAAAATTTAAGGAAATATTAATTGAAACTGAATTAAATAATGACCAATTTAAAAAGTTAAAACAAAATAATTCATATGTTAAAACATGGTTTAATGTCCATAAAGGAAATAAAAGAGGTTATTATGTAATATAAAGTTTATTATTTTATAAAATAAATGATTATAAAAATATAAAAATAAAAGGAGATGTTTACTATCAACACAAAACCAAACTCAAGATGTATAAACTCACAACAATATTCCCTAGAAAAACTACTACATCTATGCAAACTAACAGATAAAATTAGAGATATAGCATCAACTTCAGAAGGATTAAAATACTTAAAAACTACCCTATCAGACAAACGTGCAATCTTATACTTCAAACAACCATCAACTCGCACATTCTTATCATTCCAAAACGCATGTCATATTTTAGGCATATCTACATCTGAAATACGTGACACAAGTACATCATCAGAAGTTAAAGGAGAAACAGAACTCGATGCAATTAAAACTTTCTCTCAATATGTAGATTTAATTATAATGAGGCATACATTTAATGATTTTATCTATGAAATATCTAATAATTTATCTGATAAAACAAGAATAATTAATGCAGGTTCAGGATCGGATCAACATCCAACACAAGCATTACTTGACTTTTATACTATTTATAAATATGGATTAGAAAATAAGAAAATTGCATTTATTGGAGATTTACTTAGAGGAAGAACTGTAAGATCACTTGCATTATTATTAAATTTAATTCCATCAATTAAACTATATTTTGTTGCTCCTGATAAATTTCAAATTAAGAATGATATATTAGAACAATTAAATGTAGAATATAAATTAACTGATGATTTTGAGAAGGTATTGTCTGAAATGGATGTAGTTTATATGGTTAGATTACAAGATGAATATAAATATGAAGGAATTAGTGAAAACGAAATTATAGATACGAATAAATACAGTATAAATAATAGTAATATAAATAAAATGAAAGATAATGCTATTATACTTCATCCTCTACCACGTAGAAATGAAATCAGTGTTGAAATTGATAAAGACAAACGTGCTAAATACTGGCAACAATGTGAAAACGGAATGTGGGTGAGGGTTGCTTTAATTTGTGATATGTTTGGAATAAATGATATTAAGTTATTAGAGAAAAGAATTTATTAAAATATAAATATAAATATAAAGGAGAATACAATTATATGAGATATGAAGATATTGAAATTGGAGATATTGTAGATGTTTATATTGAAGGTAATCAAACAGAAAGAGTAATGATTATTAGTAAAATATCTGACACTAAAAAAGTATTTGGATTAAATACTAAATATGAACATGTAATAATAAATCCTGAAACTGAAATTGAATATGTTATTGCTAATATAAATACATTATAATAAAGGAAAATTATTATGTCAGATATAAATAATAAAAATATAAAAACATTTGTATTTATATTAGAAGCTAGAATGTATAATGGCAAAGAAACAATTTCAAACATTAACGAATTAAATAAATTATTAGGAGAAGGATGGTCGATATTAAGTGTAAATCCTATGGGTTCAGCAGGTATGGGTACTGGTGCAAATAATTTTCCATATTCTTATTTTGCGTCAACAATATTACTTCAAAAAGCAAATTAAATTTAAAAAAATAAAATATCATAAGCAATTTTGTCTTTTATAATGATTTAAAAAGGAGGAATATATTATAATAAATTTAGAAATGGAAAGAAAATTACGAGATAATTTTGATTATTATTGTAAATATAAATGTAATAAGCAAGAAATAGAAAATAATATTATGGATATGTTACATGGAGATATAAATGATGCTTGGATAGATGGTAATATATGTGATATATGCATGATAAAGGAGTTTATTGGAGAGATAAGAGATGAATTATAATATTTTAGAAAGGAGCAATAATGTTTAATAAAAATAAAAACAATATCCACCTAACTGAAATTGAAAAACTTATTATAATTAGAAGTCTTAATGAATACAGTGACCAATTAAAAATACTTATAAGCGAACGTCCAGAAGTACCTAATGATAAACTTTTATTTACATGCCTTGAAAGTTATTTTCATTTAGTAGAATGTGTAAAAAAGAAATTATTTTAAGAAAAAGGAGAAATTAAATATGGAATTACAATACATAGACATATTTGATGCTATACAATTTGCTGTAGATAAAATTAAAAAACAAGAATACAAAAATGATACATGTCCACCTAAATATATTGTTAGTCAATTAGATAAATATGATAACAAAGGTGAAATTATTGGACATGAAATTGTATTAACAATTAAGCATAATGGTCAATGTCGTACTAAACCATTATTTCCAAGATTAGATTATAAATATGGTTATGAATCATTAAAGGATGAAATGAAGTGGTTATATAATTCTACAATGTAAAATTAATAAACTATAATAAGAAAGGAGAAAGGAGAAAATATATATATGTCATACA
>Ga0209000_1002423_pt1 | contig 10216 bp, 9 predicted proteins | sample RifGroD2_FD_183998 | JGI IMG/M metagenome (GOLD analysis project Ga0209000, IMG submission 183998) | Groundwater microbial communities from Rifle, Colorado, USA - Groundwater D2 (SPAdes) (version 2) | ecosystem: Environmental > Aquatic > Deep subsurface > Groundwater | place: Rifle, Colorado...
AGTATCGATCAGGCATTACACATCGTTAGACAATTAAAGCCGCAAAAGGCATATTTTACCCATATGTGTCACGATATTGAACATGAGAAGGACAGCCGTAAACTTCCTGCGGGGGTTGAATTTGCCTTTGATGGGCTTGTAGTCGAGCTTGGTTGATAGATAAGCAAGAAATGCTAAAATAAACCCACTGGATTGTTTAAAAATCTTAGGAACCACCATCATTATGTAGGGGCTGAAAATCTTCAGCCCCTACTTTTTAGACAGTCCCTAGTTTCGCCTTCAAAATGAGCCCTGCGGGGTAATGGTATATTTTACGGATTGTTGTCCCGTTGTATCAAACACATTGATTTCTATGCGGTGATAATTTCCCTTGGGTAAGAAGATAAACCCATTGACCGTGTAACCTGGTGCTACCTGCTGATCCTGGAGCGCCTTGGACATTACATCCCGATTTACCACCTTTTCCACCTTACTCTTTTCATGTACAGCGCCATACGCGCCGCCACCAATGCCGCCGGCAGCAGCACCAATCATAGCGCCCTTTCCAGCATCTCCCATGGCAGCGCCCAATGCCGCGCCCAATGCCGCGCCACCGGCACCGCCTATCAACGCCCCTTTTCCTGCACCTCTCAGCAAATCTTGTCCAACCTCTGAGCCAGCAATCCTGCCTGTCGCCTGTTCAGTGGTCAATGCCTGCCACATATTGTTATCATAATCTACTGCAAATACCTGCCCGCGTTGGATGTTGTAAACATGGTTTCCGGTATTCGTGTAGATAAGTTGCACAGGAAGTACTCCTGCCCTGTTAAGGTCTACGCCAAAATTTTGTTTGCAGCGTTCTGTATCTGAAAGTACATCCGCACCGATAGATAACCCCACACCTGCATACTGAACAGGTTGATACGGCACCGCTTGACCGGGAGGCGGCGGAACTTGCCCTGCTCCGGGGGAAGGTGGTGTTAATGGTTGCCCAGATGGCGCAGCTGGAATCGTCTGTGGTTGTGACGGAGCAGATGCATACTGCGGCCTCGCTTGCAACGTATAGGACGAGGCTGGTCTTATAGGAACAGGTTTCGACTCATAAGTCGCACACCCGCCAAACAAAAAGGCTGCTGACAATGTATAAATGTATACCTTATTTCTCATATCTTCCTCCATCGGTTAAGTAAGAACTACATTAATTTCTAATCACTATTTTAATAAAATATACAATTTAAATAGGATATCGTCAAGGCAATTTACACAAAGGCATACTTAAAATTATAATTGCCATCGGCGGCAAATTTTATTATTCTATTTAAATTATGAAAAAATACATCATTATTGGGATTCCGTGTCTCATCGCCATTATAGTAGCATCAATTTATTCTCTTGGCAGCAAAGGCGCTATTCAATATAAAACAGCAAAAATTGACAAGGGCGCCATCAGTAAATACGTCACTGCGACAGGCACTATAAACCCTGTAAGAACGGTGCTAATCGGGAGTCAGGTCACAGGTCTCATCTCTCAGTTGTATGTTGATTTCAACTCCGTTGTCAGGGTGGGGCAAGTCGTGGCGCAAATCGACCCCGTCCCTTTCGAACATCAGGTTAAAAAGGCAGAAGCCGCCCTTGCCACTGCCATAGCCTCCCTTGAAAAGGCAAAGGTGAATTCTAAAAACAACAGGAAAAATTATCTTCGGTCAAAGAAATTATTTGCTAAAAAAGTAATCTCCATCAACGACCTTGATGCGGCACGAACAACGTACGAAGCCGGTTTAGCCGACGAAAAATTGGCAGAATCCCAGATTTTGCAAGCCAAAGCGGCCTTAGAGATTGCAAAAACAGACTTGAAACATACGGTCATTGTGTCCCCGTTAGACGGTATTGTAATTTCCAGAGACGTCGATGTGGGGCAAACCGTAGTGTCCAGCTTTCAAACCCCCACTCTATTTCATATTGCCGAGGACTTGGTTCATATGCAGGTCAATACCAATGTAGATGAAGCCGATATCGGTATGGTGAAGGTGGGGCAGGACGCAAAGTTTACCGTAGATTCTTTTCCAGACGATGTGTTTGAGGGTAAGGTTGTCGAGATTCGCATGTCCCCTGTTATATTCCAAAATGTAGTGACGTATAATACGTTAATTAACGTTGATAACACATCTCTTAAACTCAAACCCGGGATGACGGCAAACACTTCTATTTTAGTAGCCAGGGTCGAACACGCCTTGAGGGTGTCAAATGCCGCGCTTCGTTATACCCCATCGGAAATGTTACAAAGCGAAGCAGACAAAAAAGCCCTTACCGAGAGGAAATTTGCCAAAAAAAGCAGTTCGCATATCTGGATTTTAGACAGCGGGCAACTGAAGCAGGTAGCTGTAAAGCTGGGAATAGGCGATGATACCTTTACTGAAATATTAGAAAGTGATGTAAAAGAAGGACAGGAGGCCGTGTTTGCCGAAATTGCTCCTACATCAGCAACCAAAGCCACACAAAAAGCCCCCTGGGGCAGAAGCCGGTATTAAATTATGCGTAATAGTTCACCGGAGGAAAAAAATTTGACAAGATAACAGGATAGACATGATATAAATAAATTAATTTTTGACAGGATTAACAGGATAATCAGGATGAAATAAGGTAGCTTTTATCTTGTTAATCCTGTATATCCTGTCTAAAATTAAGTCTTTGTTGTTGCTACGGGAAAACCTGTAGGACTTATTCTTAACTTTGGGGAAAGCAAAGTTGAGGTTAAACGAAAGGTCCAGGATTTAAAGTAAAAGATATACAGGATGAAACAATTATCATGTTAATCCTGTTCATCCTGTCTGAGGTAGCTGAACTATTACAATTATGCAAGACATAGTATCATTGGATAATATTTATAAAATATACCAGATGGGAGATGTCCAGGTTACGGCCCTAAACGGGATTTCCATGACCATAAAAAAAGGAGAGTTTGTAGCTGTCATGGGGGCATCAGGCTCAGGCAAGTCTACCTTAATGAATATCCTTGGATGTCTCGACAGACCGTCAAAAGGAAAATATTATCTGGAAGGTGTAGATGTCTCCCGGTTATCAAAAAATGAATTAGCCGATATTCGCAATAAAAAACTGGGGTATGTGTTTCAGAGTTTTAATCTTTTAAGTCGAACCACCGTACTGGAAAATATTGAACTTCCTCTTATCTATAGTAAGAAATTATCAAAGATAGACAGAGACAGTATCAGTCAGATAATGGCCACTTTGGGTATCAAAGAATTTCAAAGGCATTATCCCAATCAATTATCAGGCGGGCAGCAACAGCGCGTTGCCATTGCACGGGCTATCATCAACAACCCCTCCTTACTCCTTGCTGATGAACCTACAGGAAACCTTGACAGCGTCACCAGCACAGAAGTCATGAACGCACTTAACGACCTTAACCATAACATGGGTATTACTATTGTGCTTGTCACCCATGAAGGCGATATTGCTAAATATGCCCGCAGGGTCGTCGTCCTCAAGGATGGTGAGGTATTGAGCGATACTCCTTCCCAATCCCCTGTGTCCTGCAACTCCCCGCCTTCGGCAACTTTTTCAATGTAGAGCTAACTCCAGTTCGCTTACATCCTATGCGAACTGAAGTTCGCGCTACAACTGCAACTTTGAAATTCCTGAACATATATAATTGACATTATTTCTTTGCATTAAGGAAAATATTTAATATAATTTCTCTCGAATGAAGAAAGAAATAGTTAAACGCATCATACGTGATTTTCACCTTGAAACCCCGCCAGGGCTTTTTGAGAGAAATATAGACGTCCCCCTGTCCTTAGAAAAGTAGGATGGGTTAAGCGAAGTAAACCCATCATCATTATTTTTGTTGGGTACGCTATGTTTTACCCAACCTACGAGTCTTGCATGGTGTATCTTACTTCCAGTTTTCTCCGTGTCCTTAGTGTCTTTGTGGTAAACCAGTTTTTATGCTTCGTGGTGTTCTAAATTTTTAAGGAACTTTTCGGTTATGCCAGCGCTTTTTAAAATAGCCTTACGCGCAATTATGAGGAACAAGATGCGCTCCTCACTGACAATCCTCGGCATTGTCATCGGCGTAGGCGCTGTGATTGCTATGGTAAGTATTGGACAAGGCGCCAAGGGCATGGTCGAAAAACAACTGGAGAGTTTGGGTACAAATATCCTTATTATTTTCCCCATCAGTACGGCACATACCGCAGCCAGAGGAACGACGGGTACCATTACCCTTACGGCAGAAGACGCTTTTGCTATAGAAAAGGAATGCAGCGCCGTCAGTTATGTTGCGCCCGTCGTCAGGACAAGCACCCAGGTTGTTTACGGCAACTTGAACTGGACAACTTCTGTATCCGGTGTAGGAGCTGACTATCATATTATCCGAAATTGGCCAATGGAATCCGGGAGATTTATCAATCAACAGGATATAAATATTATGGCTAAGGTTTGCGTACTGGGACAGACCGTTGTAACCAACTTATTTGGCACGTTAGACCCCATAGACAAGTGGATTCGTGTAAACAACGTGCCCTTCAGGGTCGTTGGGGTATTATGCGCTAAGGGAGAATCCCCCACCGGACAGGACCAGGACGATATAGTTCATATGCCTTATACAACAGTTCAGAGAAAGATTATGGGGACGACGTATATTAGTGGAACCCTCGCTTCTTCGGTCTCTGCAGAAGCGCGATTTGAGGCAATCGAACAAATCACCTCCCTATTACGACAACGCCACCGATTGAGACCCAACGAAGAGAACGATTTTACTGTCATCAGTCAGGTCGAGTTTGCCTCAACTATCATGGAAACAAGCCGTACAATGACCGTTCTCCTCGGAAGCATTGCTTCTGTATCCCTGATTGTCGGCGGCATCGGCATTATGAATATCATGCTGGTCTCTACCACTGAAAGGACAAGGGAGATCGGCATACGGATGGCAGTCGGCGCCAGGGAAAAGGATATCCTTTTCCAGTTCCTGACGGAAGCAACGGTTTTAAGCTCCATTGGCGGGGTAGTCGGAGTAATTTTAGGCGTTGTCCTGTCAAAAATGATTTCTTATTACGGTGGGTGGCCTTCATTACTATCCCCGCTGTCCGTTGCCGTTGCCTTTCTCTTTTCGAATATAGTCGGCATCTTTTTTGGTTACTATCCGGCACGGAAGGCATCGAGGCTCAATCCAATCGATGCGCTCAGGTATGAATAGAATTAGGCCTTCAGCGACATTTTGAAGCCACGAAGACGCCCAGTCGCAAACAAAAACCAAACAACTTTTTATTTCATGTAAAAGGATATTTTTTTCTTATAATATTATATATGAAAAAAAACAACCCTTCAAAAAGCACGTATATCAGGCTGTTAGGTTATCTAAAACCGTACTGGCATAAGTCCGTAATTATTCTCATACTCTCGGCCCTCGGCGCATTTATAGCCGTTTTACCAACACAAATATTAGGTATTGCGGTGGACGAAATCAAGATAGCCGATAAATATTTGAAAAATACCAAAACCGACCGGCATGATGCAATACTGCCAAACAAAACGCATGCTTACGAACAAAAGAGCGCTATCCCGCTTTCAAAACCTTTATTAACAGTCTCTCAGTATATCCATACCCATTGGTTTAAAAGTTATAACACCACCATCGTTACGCTGCTCTTTCTTGCCGTGAGTTTTATTTTTATGCATGCCGCAAGCGGTGGTATTATGCTGGTTCATGGTTTCATTACCTCGGAATTAGGCCAAAGGCTCATTTACGATTTGCGGAATCAACTTTATGGCCACATTCAGCGACTCCCTCTCACCTACTTTGAAAATAATAAAACCGGCGATATTATGAGCCGTCTCATGAATGACGTCAATTCACTCGAGCAGGCAATTGTTGGCCCAATTATTACCTTTATTACCGACATGTTGAAATTTGGCTGGATAATCTATTTTTGCATAAAGCTCGACTGGCAGCTTACCTGTATTGCGCTAATAGTTTGCCCCTTTATCTCCCTTTGCACTTATAACTTTGGTAAAAGGATCAGAAGAGTCTTTCGTTCTTTGAGGGACAAGACAGGAGAACTTAATTCCCTGATTCAGGATAATATCTCAGGTATTAAGGTTATTGCGGGATTTGCAAAAGAAGCTGAAGAATTGGGTCGTTTTCAAAAGAAAAACTATGAAAATTATAACCTCTACGTCCGGATATTACAACTGGCTTCTACCTTACGACCCGTTGTCGACTTTATCACTGAAATTGGGGCGGTAGTCGTTATCTGCTTAGGCGGATATAAGGTTTTGCAGGGACAAATTTCCGCTGGCACCTTTGTGATATTCTTCCCTTATCTCCAGATGATGTACGGCCCTATTACAGGTTTAACCCGTTTTTACAACCAGGTACTGCGCGCCATTGTTTCATCCGAGCGAGTCTTTGAGATACTTGACACACCAAGCGATTTAAAAGATAGCCCTAACGCCGTTGATTTACCACCAGTACATGGAACTGTGGAATTCAGGCATGTCAACTTCATGTATAACCAGGGCATGGAAGTCCTCACCGATATCAACATAACGGCTCGACCAGGCCAGATGATTGCCCTTGTTGGCCCCAGCGGCAGTGGAAAAACCACCCTCACAAAACTGATCCCCCGATTTTACGACCCCACAAAAGGGGATATCTACATTGACGGTTATGATATCAAGCATATCAAACTCCACTCCCTCCGTAAGCAAATGGCAATGGTACTCCAGGAACCCTTTCTCTTTAACGATACCATCAATGTAAACATCGCTTATGCCAGGGCTAATGCGTCGGCTAAAGAAATTGAAAGCGCCGCCCAAGCTGCAAATGCGCATGATTTTATCGCAACGCTGCCGAATGGATATGACTCTGTAATAGGAGAACGCGGTGTAAAACTCTCCGGAGGGCAGAAACAACGTATTGCTATTGCCCGTGCCATCCTTGCCAATCCACGCATCCTCATCCTTGATGAAGCCACCTCATCTGTGGATACAGAGACAGAACAACTCATTCAGAACGCCATCTATAGGCTAGTGAAAGACCGCACCACATTCGTTATCGCACATCGGCTGTCAACCATATTGCACGCGGATTTAATCGTGGTGCTGGACAAGGGGCGAATCGTTGAAACAGGACTTCATCATGAACTTCTTGCAAATGGGGGGTTGTATAAAAAACTATTTGAGATGCAGTTTAATATCCAGGAAAAGACGAAACCAGAAATCCTTGAAACAGAGATTGAAAAGGCAGAAGCCGCTGTTACACAAGAACAAATTATTGATTTGAATGAGTCGACACAGCACACCAGATGGTCATGAAAAACAAACATGCAATTGCGCAGCCTGAGGTTTAAGGAATTTCAATTTTTGGAATATCCAGGATGAATACCTTGATCATGAGAGCCTCTTATACCTCCCCATTAATTGTGTTTTCGTCAGGACATGACCTTCCGTTGCTTTTTCAACCTGTTGCTTGGCTGCTTTTTCAGGAAGGTTCAATTCTGTATCCAAAGCATACAGTTTAAAAAAGTACCGATGCTCCCGATCGGGCGGGCAGGGACCCATGTAATTCAAATTTAATACTAAAAAATAAAATATCACTAGATAATTCACAAACAATACGACGGTAACTGTTTGCTACTCTTTTCCTCTGTCATTGCGAGGAGGAACGACGAAGCAATCTTATAAATCATCATATAAATCTCTCCATCCTGCATTCATTTTGTTAATTAATTCTATTTTCTTAGCCCTTGAGCCACCTTTAATTTGCTTCTCTCGGGATATGGCATTCCTCACATCACGGAATACCTCATAGTATACTAGCTTGGTAACATTATACTTTTTTGTAAATCCTTCGACCTTTTTCTCTTTGTGCACGTATACTCTTCTTCTGAGATCATTCGTTATCCCTGTATAGAGTACCGTATTGTTTTTATTTGTCATCATGTAAACACAGTATATTTTATCCATTACAATCACTCTGATTGAATCTGGTATTGTAAAAAAAGATTGCTTCGTCGTTCCTCCTCGCAATGACAAAATAAAAGTTGTGTAATAATACAATCGAAACAACAAAACGACTGCGGAACCATGCAGTATTCATGCCATATCTACTTGTGAATACATCCTTAAATCATAAGCAACCCGCAAACCTGCATAAACAAAATAAAAATCCTTGCTATGATCAACAATAGAAGTTGCCGGGCATATTAAAAACACGGGAATCGAAGTCTTTTTCTCTAATTCGGACATGGATGTGTAACGCCGATTGGCGGGTGTAAATTTCAGAAGCAACAGGGTTTTGGTTTGTAATGCAACAGTATTAATATTCGAAGAGATTAATCTCCGCGATTACTTTTTTGCAGCTATTTTGTCGTTAAGGACTTGGAGGAATTTTTCTATATCCACATTGTGCATCTTGGTCGCCATGTCAATGGTCGCAACCCTGCCCATAGTATTTCGCATAACGGGGTTGGCCATCTGACTGAATCCAAAGTCGAGAAAGATTTGAAGCGTCTCAGGGTATTGGTCGACAATATCGAAGACCTTTGTGTCTTTCGTGATCTCGGTTAATTTTTTGGCTACAGATGGTTTTGTCTCCTGTACAGTATTCATGGTCTTCCACAAGTTATATCCAAAAATACCAAGCGCTGCCAACTCAAACCAGCCAGATGTTCCCATCGTGCCATAAAATATGGTTCTTCCGCTCGTGCCCACCAATATCTGTGAAAAAACCCTTAAAAAACAGCCAGTATTCAACAGTATAAAGGTAATGTTTGATAACCTTATACTGTGCATGTTAATCCCTTTAAAGGTTGGAATCATTTTAGAGGCATAACCGATAATCATCATCGTGATAAATCCCACGGTAACGGCATGATTCAGAGAACCGTGAAACCTTCTTTGCACTTCTGTACCGTGTCCCAAAAACGGCATAATAATCAGAATAATGGCGCTTACAATAAGCCAGATATATGCGGTACGAATAGTTTTTGCGTAACTCCTGTCCATAATCACATCCTGCAGTTCTTTTGTGGATCGTTCGAAAATACGCAGTCCGTAAATAAATGTGAAAAGGGCAAAACCTATGGGAAATACCACTGCCTGCGATAACCGCAGCGCCACGATGTTTCTATCTGCCAGCATGTGTGTAATAAAATAAATCGGAATCGAAATGTTCATAATCCAAAAGGTCAAGTTGACCGCCTTTTCCCTGACGGGCTTTATATCGAGAAAGGCGTATACCGTCCTTATATTTATGGCAAAGATAAACATGAGTACAAAACCAAAGAGATAGAGATGCACATAAGGACTGAAAAACGACTTTGGAATTTCATACAGGGCATGCTTGTATAAATAAAAGGTCATCCCCAGATTCATGCAGGTAGCAATAAGAAACCAGCTAATTCCAGCCTTGAAAAACTTATCAAAGATACCGACCTTTTCTTTACTCGCTAAAATGGTTCTTACTATAATAACTGCAAATAGGAAAATCGCGATAATCTCACAAATGGCGGATATTGGAAGCAAAAACCTTAGGGCACTATAAGGTAAGGGTTGTACAACAGTCCTCAGTGAAATGCCGATAATAGCAAATCCATAACAGACGTTTGCCAAACCCCTGTGTTTGAGCTCGGTATTCTTTACCCTCGGAACAATGTATAGGGCAAAGCCCATAATACAAAGCCCCACCCACCCATAAATCTGTGCATGACCGTGTGCCTGAATGAGGGCGTAATAAATTGAATTAAAGTTTAGTTTAATGGCTATATAACTGAGCATAATAGCGCCAAATGTCACACCTACGGTAAGCGTTAAGATGATGGCCGTTTTAACAAATTTTTCATAACTCTTATCCTCTTCGAGCATTGGAATTTCAATATGCTCACCGCCGCCCTTTTCGATAGCCTCGTTAAGTTCTTTCACAAGGGTGTCATAATCAACCTCATGCGCCTTGGCAAAAAAGGCAATCGGTTCATTAGGTCCCCGAACACCCCCGGCTATAACAAGATTGTACTTCTTGAATACTGCAAGCGTTTCTCGATGCGATTCTATAAGATCTTTGATTATTGTATTTCTGTTTATTTCCATAAGTATAGAATAAATCAAATTTTGATAAACCTTTCAAGGAAATTAAAAATTACTTTTACAGATGAAATCTTACAAAGTAATCCTGCCAAAATGGCAGTAAGTATTTGTGAGATAAAGCACCATTTTAAAA
>Ga0209000_1002424_pt1 | contig 10215 bp, 11 predicted proteins | sample RifGroD2_FD_183998 | JGI IMG/M metagenome (GOLD analysis project Ga0209000, IMG submission 183998) | Groundwater microbial communities from Rifle, Colorado, USA - Groundwater D2 (SPAdes) (version 2) | ecosystem: Environmental > Aquatic > Deep subsurface > Groundwater | place: Rifle, Colorado...
TTAAATAAAAGAAATATCCTGAAAATGAATTATTCCAATTTGCAACCTTAATTGATGACTTCAATTGCAAAACACCTATACCACCCAAGTCTTGACCATTAAAATCTTTTAATATTTCATTAACCATAACTAAAGGTTTAATATAATTATCATCTAAATCCCATCTTGCATTATGAATTACAATTTGAAAACATATATCTACACTTGTTAAGTATATATTATTTGGTTCAAATATAGGAATAAAAAATCTTATTTCTGTACGAGGATCAGAAATAACTGAATCATAAAAAGGCATCTTAAAAAGTTTTTGCTGATTTGCAGGATAAGATCCTTTTCCAACCATATCAATGATTTGTTCTATTGTAACTTCTGGTTGTGATAATGATAAAGCGTCTGCTGAATCATACTGTAAACATCTCATCAGTGTTTTATTCTCAATTATTTTATTCCCTATATTTGATAAAAGATTTTGAATCCCATCTAATTTAATTAATTCATTATTTATTGACATATTTATCACGATCCTTTAGAATTTTGTATAATCAGTCCATCTTAAACCATAAGCAACACTTCCTCTAATAGATTTAATTCTTTTGTAAGAATCTCTTCTATATTTTCGAAATCTTTATACCAGATTTCTAGAAAATTATATTCTTTCTCTTCTGCATACTCTTTCTTGCGTCTATCGTGTTCAACTTGTCTTTCAAAGTCTTCTTCCGTTTGAATATTTGCAGTACCATCATGGAATTCCCCTTGATACTCTATTAGAAGGTTATATTTAAGAAGGTAAAAATCATATGAAAGTAGTCCTCCACCCAATCCGACAAGTCCTTCAAATGTTTTTTGAGTAATATAATCTACACATTTCTCAGTTAAAACATGGTCAATTCTATATTCTCCTTCAGAAAATTCACAAGATGGACATCTGAAATTATATTTATTGCTATTATTTATACTTCTTTTATAATCTTTATGTTTTTTATTAGGACATTTCCAATAAACTTCAGTATGGGATCTTGGCGCATACTCATATGGAGATTTCTTATTTTTATCAGACCATAAATTTAGTAATATTTTATCTTCTAACAACTTACCTAAACTGTCTAATGGATGGACTTTTGTATTTGAACAATAAGAACACCTATTATCAGAATTAAAACCACTACAAGATGTAAAATAACTACCATGATAGTCCTTTTCTTGGCATTTGATATAAATCCCCTTACCACTTCCATAACTAATTTCCCAAGGATCAATACCTATTTTATTGTTTTTTACATAGTCCCAATATTTTTCAAGAAAATCATTACATATGCTATCTATGCCCTTTTGTGCAAAAGAATCACAATAATTGCAATCCATAGTGCTGTTGCTACCTCCTGAAAAACGATTTATATTTTTTAATTCACTTTTATGCAACCCTCTTGGACATTTAAAATAGTATCGCATATTTGTACGAAAACAAATTTCACTAGGTTCACATTTATTTAGTTCATAATCCCACCTGTCTAATATATCTTGCCTGTTGTTGTCTATGCACCATTGATAAAAAGACTTACCATTTATTAATTTTGCCTCTACTATCTTTTTTGTACTATACATTTTTTTTACACATTTTGTACAATAATATTTGCTATCAGTAACACATTTTAAATAATTTTTCCATTTTATAATCTTTTTAGGATTTTTACAATCTTTACAGTCACATTCAATTTCAACCTCTACATGACTTCCATCGCTTAAATCTTTAACCTTTACTTCAAATTCATTACCAATACCACAATAAATATAACCCTTATTTTCGAAATGTCTTTTATTTCTTCGACTCCAGATTACTTTTACCGTTTCGCTAATTAATCCCATATTTTAAATCCTCCTTAAATCTTTACAAAATAAAAGATGACTAAAATTCTTTAGTCATCCATCTTGTCATTAAATCTTGAAATGTTATATTTTCCTCAAATTCTATATAAGTTTTATATTTATTTCCAAGACCACAACCTATAATCGTAGCTCCACTTTTAATAAAAATATTTGCCTGTTTAATATTAAATATTTTCATAAATACTCCTTAAAGATTTTAAAACAAACTCTTTACCTGAATCCTAAAACCATCACTAACGATACTACCATCCAAACTCCTAGCAAACAATCTAACATATCCCAAATTTAATCCCTTCACAACACAATTAATCCCATCTTGACTAACAACACTTGCCAAAATAGTAGCAGAAACACCATCATCTGCCAAAATGTAAAACTCAGAAACAATATTATTTACAATAATTCCATTGTTTCTAAAAACACAAGTGTAAGTAGAAGAGTAGGTTTTAATTATGGAAACACTTCCACTGACTAAAACTGAGAAATTATCCTGTGGTACACTAACAATCTCAACATTAATCGTGTCCATTACATTCAAGTCGTTTTCCATTTTACAACTAAATACAACATTTCCAACACCTAAAATTGTTACAACTCCTGTAATTGAATTTATGGTTGCTTTTGTAATATCACTACTACTGAAAATTAAATTAGGTACAGTAGAAGCAATTATCCCATCAATTTTTACTTGTGCATTGATTGTTAATGGATCATTTTCATTTACTTGAATTGAATCTCCATTCAAAATAGTAAGAGAATATGACGGAAACACTTGCTCAACCTCGCTATATACCATCTTAATCAACAATAAACCATTCACAGTAATATCATCAATATTTGTAACTTTCCACGATCTCATTCCAATTTTAAACACATAATTCATTGGAATTTGTCTAGTAATTGATGTATCACTTATTTGTATTGCAATTTCTGAATCTAAAGTTGAGATTATTTTTTGTTCATCTAAGGAGATTGAACCTTTTGAGATTATGCAGGGGATTATGTGTAGAGTTGAGGATGAGTCGTAGAATTGGAGGGTGTTGTTGGATTTAATCATACTTGCAGTTTTATATGCTTGTAAATTATCAATATTGCTTACAATAATCCATTTATTATTTTCCCATTCTACTATTGATCCAGTATTGACAACTGTTTCAATCGGCATATGAATTTTCTTATCATATTTCCCCTCATTTAATGGGTTTAAATGTGATTGAATTATTACTTGTGTAGTGGTGTTGTCGATTGTTACACTTTTACCTTCTGCACTATAATACCTGCGAATATCAAAATTTTCTTTTACGTCTGATACTATTTCTTCTTTAGAATAATTCGAGTCACTACTTATCCATTTTTTTCTTACATCCATATTTCACAACCTGTCACAATTAAATAAGTAGAGAATCATATTATTAATAGACTCTCTACTCAAACTACAGTAAAATTAGAATTCTGCTTTTGCTAATCCTTCAATTCTTAAAGCAGACGCATCTGCAGCCGCTTTATAGTATAATTTTCCAAAAGGCACTGCAATATTTTTTCTTACTTCTCCTGCTTTTAAAATCATTATGTTAGTTGTTGCGGTTACGTCAAATGCCAAAGTAATCACATTTGCTGAATCATTTACAATAAGATTAATAAAAGACATATTTAATTCCACATTTTGTTCGAGAATATTTGCCGTTAGTGAACGACCAATAAAGTTTGTTGCCATTATAAATTCCTCCTCTAAATTTTATTTTATTACATGTATTCTACTATTCTACAGCCATTACCTGAATTACATTAGTAGCAGACAAATGAGTTGCACCAGCTTGTAGTACACGAACACGATTTGGATTTGCTTGAATAGATGCTTTATCTGTAATTGTACCAAGCAAAATACCATCTGCATCAAAATAATTAACTAATATTTTAGTAGGTACAAATGGCAAAGGTATATTAGTTTCAAGTGCTAATACATCTTGTGCAGTAACAATGCGATCTACAACAACCATCTGTTTTATACCAGAGGCAGTTCCCCCAACCGAATTTTCCACAGTGCAATTCGCTGCACTTGTAGTAGTAATAGTTACATTTCCTGCAACACCTATAGCATCCCATGTGAGAATTACACTTGCACCATCAGCAGATAAAAATGCTGTAAAAGGAACTGTTGCTCTTGTATCACCATTAATTGCAGCAACTAAACTAGTTGCAGAATTTGCAGCACTAGCACCATTTGTCCAAACGCCAGTTGTAACCACTGCTACATCTGCTTCTTGATAATCAACACCATTTATGACTACTTTCATTGCAGGTTCACCAGTCGCATTGAAATCAATTACTGCTGTTGACATAGTTCCAGGAAAATTAATCAAAGAATTAATTTGTGTAGCATTAGCAGTTACAGAAGTCCCTGCTCCTGCTCCCAATTTTAAATCTGCAATTGCCAACACATCAACATTTTTATTTGCCCCTGCAACAATTGCTTTTGAAGCTAACACTGTTCCAGCAGCTACGCCATCTATAGTTGCTTCTTCACTTTGAGATATTCTACTAAATTCAGAATCACTATATCCCATTTTTCTTTCCTCCTTTTTGATTATTTTTATTGATATAATATTATTAAATTACATGATTTCCCTTTGATAATTGGGCATTCTTTTAATAAAATTACTTATTCCAAGAATCTCCCCTCTTAATTCTGGATGATCATGCAAAGAAATACCAAATTCTTTCTCAATCATGTGCATTAAATGATTTATTTTCAAATATTCCTTCTTGCATAAATCGTCAAAGCTCATTTCACAATTTGGAGTTTTAATAAGAATTTTCTTGTTGTTAATATTGTTATTCATTTATCACCAACTCAATTATTACTATAAGAATTAAACTCTTGCCTGAATACTTCAATTTGTTCATTTAAATCTTTCAGCATTAATGAATAAACTTTATATTCATCTACTTTATTTGATAAACGACTAAAATCTTTTGTTCCTATAGTTGTTTTTAAACGAGATAATGGTTTTAATAAATACTCGAAATATGCTTTCTTCATATTTAATGAAATTAATTCAATCTCATCTATATCTAAATCATAAATTGTTATACCATCATATGTTTTACTTATGATTAGATTTAAATTAGTATTGTCTGTATCAGTAAATGTTAATGCAATATTATCTGTAAGTGATTTAGTGATTGTTAACATTGGATTTTCGATATCATCTAGTTTCACTGTGTAATCAGGTTCTATTGCTGATTTTATTTTTGTTGCTATTTGCAATTTAGTATCAGTATTTAATAAAGCAATTGTATATGTATCAGAGTTAATTTGAAGAGTTATATCTCCACTATTTTCAACTAATCCATAAACTATTAAAACTGCATTATTAGAATACAAAGTATAACTTAAATCATGTGGTGTAGTTTTGTAACTATACCCTATGGCAGTTTCAAAAAACTCAAAAACTAAATCTTGTTTGTAAGTGAAATCCACATCAGATGCTTTTATGAAAAATTTATCATATATTTTTTGGAGTAAAGTTCCCAAACTATATCACCACTTTTCTTGATTTTGTTATTCTTTATCATCTGTTTTGTCAGTTTTAAATGATAAACCTGTGTATTCTGTTAAATATTGAATCTTATCATAGTCGTTTATCTTCATTTTTTTAGCATAACTAACTATCTTTGATTTTTCTTGATTTGTAATGATATTTTCAGTTACATGTTTTTTAAAAGTGCTGAAAGTTTTATAATCAAATATTTCTTTACATTTTTCATCACTTAGGATTAATTGAGTTCTTTTTTCTTCTTTATTGTCGAAACCTAAATGTTCTCTCATTTCTGGATTTTCAATTAGTATGCGGGCATGGTCTCCATTCCCTGTTCCGATGAAGAAGAGATTATTATTTTGCACTTGTGTTTCAATTTCCATATTTGGAATATACACTGTCTGATTTGCTTTGATGAATTCATCTCCGTCCATGGAAAACCTCTCCCATGAGACATTCCAATCACAGAGATTTTTTACTTTTGAACGACTGTTCATATCAATAGCCATTGTTTTATTCCCTCCATTATTTTACCCTTTATTATTTGAGTTTAGATTAAAATTATAAAAGAAGCATTTATATTGCTTCTTGGATTTCTATAATATCTGTTGGTTTGATTCTTCTTAATTCACCGAAATCATAGTCAAATTCACCTTGAGAATTAATTATTTTTGAATTGTCAATGTTGAATTTTATGTAATGATGATTTTTATTTAGATATGTGCGTGCATATGATAGGATTTCTAGAAGTTTTTGGTCTGATGGGATTAGGTCATTGGTTGAGATTATACGGATTTCTTTCCAACCAGAACGCATTAGAGAATACCATCTATTTCTCTGTTTCTTATCAAATTCTTTTTGAGTTAATCCACCTAATTTAATAGATAACCAATGTCCACCAAAATCACATTCACAATAAATCATTTCTTCTGGAAATGCTATGTCTAGTGATGCATTATAATATGGATAGTTTAATTCTCCTCCTACTATACTGTGGACATATCTTTGTTGACTACTACAGGCAACGTTTCCATTTTTAGTAAGAGTTGCTCTTACTTTTGCAGATATTTCTTTATTCTGCATAGGGTGTTCGACTCCATACTTTTGTAAGCATGTTTCCTTTTTGCTAATTTTAGTACATTCATCACATTGTTTTTTATTTTGACCTTTAAATCTTTCATATGTTGTTACAAATTCATTCTCGTTTTTACATGAACACTTTATTAATATGTTTTCATTTGTATTAATATAATCAATTTCTTTAGTTAATAATTTACATCCGTTTCCGTTTTCACCTTCAATATATGATTTTATATCAGAATATGGTGTTTTATATAATTCTGACATCATTTTTGATGTACAATTATCACATTGTCTTTTGCCTCCGTGTAAAAAACAATCAAAAGATGTTTGGAAAGGCATTCCACATCGACATTCGATATCTAAATTGTCCTTTACCGTTGTATATATTTTACTTTTTAATTTGCAATAACTTTCACTTTCTATCTCAATAAAATATTTGACTGCTTCATAAGATTTTCGTAATTTCTTTCCTATATTTTTGTGCCCACAGTCCTTACATTGTCTTTGGAAATCAGATTTAAATTTATTAAAACATGGTTCAAATATATTTTTATCTTCGCATCCACATTGAATTTTTAATTTTACTGTAGAGTTGTTTTTATTTTGCATGATTTTTTCATATTCAAATTCTTGTTCTGTAATTAATAATTTACAACCATTTCCTGTTTCTTCACTATTTATAAAATTTTTAATAGATTCATATGATAACCTTTTCGCCATATTAACTCCTCCTATCGAATCACCACCTAATTTTTTTTATAAAATAAAAGAAGGACGGGTTAGGAAAACCGTCCTTTTCAGTAATTAATTAAACTCGCGATTATAATTAATACCTATCTTTTATAAAATTAACTTAAAATTAATGAATTACTCAGCTAGAGCCGCATCATACAGATATCCAATTTGTGGTACATATTCCGGCACAAGATAATTTGAAAATTCCCAATCATAGCGAGTTACGACACTCCGAGTATTTAAATCTGTGCCAGTCATTGTTGTCATATCTCCACGCAGACAAATTTGTAATGGACTAACAGACCCTTGTGGCAAGAACCATAAGTCGGTCGTAGGTAACTGAGGGGCATAGAAATCACTAGCGGTATTAAGATCAATCATGTTGTAAGAATTTGGCAATTCAACTACTACGCTTCCTTTATAATTCTTAATAAGACCAGTTTTCATTACTTCTTCCATTACATACTCAGGAAATCTAAACTCTGTACCAGCGGCAACAACACTAAAATTAGCAAGGTCTCCAAGTTTACTAACTGCACTATAATCTCCCATAATTGTAACGGAAGTACCAAAACGTCTTGCTTTCTTTCTTACGTCCTCAACATTCGTCTTAGTAATCCCTTCAGCATAGTTTTTTAATGTAGTTGCTGAAGTGATACCTGCTCGTAAAGCATTAATATGAGAAAGAACCATTTGGTTAACCATGTCAGTCATTACCTGTTCATTGGCTTCAGCAAATCCTGTTGTTGCACCACTCTGTAACTCACGAAAATCCACAGAAACGCCTCCAGTGGAAGTCTTAGTTTCCATAGTACCAGTTCTTTTCTTGACAGTAGGGAATACAAAAGCACCAGATGAAGCTTGAACTCTAGACTTCTGACCTTGCAATTGGTATACCTCATAATACATGGCCTCATTAAATCCGACCTTTGTAACCGAGCCCATAGCATTATTAATAGCAAGTCTTTTTTCTAAAGGTTGACGAATAGTAACAGTCCGAATAGCATTCAGTTCTGTAATTGCTTGACTATTGCCATTAGTTGCAGCAGTAGCTAACAACTTAATCTTATCCATTACTGTATCAACTTTTTTACCATATTTAGATACATCTTTGCCATAAACAATATTTGTAAAAATCTCTACTTCTTCATTTGGGCGAGTATTTGCTAAAATGTTCTTAACATTTTTATTAATCTCCACTTGTTCTGCATTTTCTTGAAAATTTGAAAAATCTATTCCAAAACTCATTGTTAATACCTCTTTTCTTTCTTATTAATTATTTATTGTCTGATTTATAATTTTACTATTTGACATTAATCAAAAAATATTATATATTGTTATAAACACATAAATAATCTATAAACTCATAACTTACAGATTATCGTTTGCCATTACCTCTACAACATAACCACCAGCAACTGTTCCACCACCTGCGTCAATCGTAAATGCACCAAAAGTAGTTTTCTTGATTACTTTAAGATAAATCTCATATGCAGAAGGATCTGCTGTTTTTGTCCATTTTTGAACATTTGTAGTATCTGCTACCGAACGTCCAATGACAAAAGCTCCAACTGCAACATCAGCAAAAGCATCAGTAAGTAAATCAGCAGACATATCAAGTTGGAGTCCTACCATATCCTTAAGTCTATATGCGCGGATATACTCATCAGCAATAACCTTATAAGAATCAGTATTAATAATTTCAGGTTTGTCAATGATATTAAACATCACATAAATGTCACCCAATTTTGCTGTAGCTAAGTCTGGAACCAACACCTGTACATCTGATGTAACATTAAACTGATAACCATTGTATGTATCCGCAATTGCCTTTACATTAGGTTTGTTAGGAACATTAAGAAAATTTGAATCATGAAACTTAAATAAACTCATTATTAATTACCTCTTTTCTTTTTATTTTATTTTTGTATTATTAGTTATTATTGATCTTTAACATTATATTTATCTTTACTTTCTTTAATTTAGTTAAAGAAAGATGGGATACTACCAGGAACTTTTTTCATTTCTTTTTCTTTAATAGAAATAAACATTGCATTATTTTTAGAGTTGGTTTCAACATTCTCATCATTTGAAGCAATCATTTCCTTGAATTTCTTAGCACACAATTCTGCTTCTGCTTTCTTCAATCCTTCCAGATCAACAGATTCTACAAATGATTTAAGCGAATTTACTTCTGACTCTTCAAAACCATTCTTTGTAATTTCTGTTTCAAAATAAGAATTAACTTCTGCAATTTTTGCTTCTGATTCTGTTTTAATTTTTGCTTCTCTAAAAGAATTTACCTCGACTGCAAGAGATTCTTTTTCTGCTTTTTCAGATTCAAGTAATTTATTAACTTCTACAATTGTAGTATTTAACTCAACTACTTTTACATCTAATTCACTTGCTTTTTCAGTTAGAGTATTGATTTCTGTTGCTTTTTCCTCCAAAGATTTAGTCAAAGAATTAATTTCTGTTTCTTTTTGTTCAACAGATTTAGTTAATGCATTGATTTCATTAATCTTATCTTCGATTTTTTGATTGAGTTCTAATACGATTTTATCATCCATTTTTTTACTTTCCTCCTTTGTTTGATTATTTAATATATTAATCAGTGAATTGTTAACCTCTACTGGTTGACCCCCATCAACTGGTGTCCATGATTCTTCAGCTTTTACAATATCACCAATAATAACCTTTGAATCCTCTACTGTGTATGTGCTTTTGTAATATTCTCCTGTTTTATAATAACTTTTCATCACAAATGTTGAACTAGTGGGATAAAATTTATGAATATAGAAGTAGCAATATTCATCGGAACTGTTTTCTTTACTGAATTTTTTATTAAATCCATTTTCAACTAATGTTGCAATATCTTTAATGTCCATTTCGTTTAGTTCAATCATTGTTTTATTTGGGATGTTAGTATCGGGAATGTTATTATTGTCATCATCTGGCAATATAGTGTCCTCCT
>Ga0209000_1002425_pt1 | contig 10211 bp, 14 predicted proteins | sample RifGroD2_FD_183998 | JGI IMG/M metagenome (GOLD analysis project Ga0209000, IMG submission 183998) | Groundwater microbial communities from Rifle, Colorado, USA - Groundwater D2 (SPAdes) (version 2) | ecosystem: Environmental > Aquatic > Deep subsurface > Groundwater | place: Rifle, Colorado...
TATAATTTATATTATCGTTTCTTTACTCATATAAGTATTTCGCCAAATATGTAAAATCATATATAGAAAAATAGGATTCACTGTATAAAAAATTTAAAAAGGATACACTCTCTATAACTGTATAGAGGTATATCCTTTATGAAATATTTATAATTATAATTTAATATATCTATTATTAGATTCAATATCTATATTTTTATCTTTAATATATTGTAACATTAATGGTTTATTCATTGACTTTTTAAATGTAATATCTTTCATATCTAATAATTCTTTAATTTTTGCTTTACTTAATCCCTTATCTGTTAAGATACTATCATTAATCAATTCATTCCTATAATCTTCATCTAATCTTACTTTTTCATAAAATTCAATTAAATTATCTACAGTTTCTCTCTTGTTTTCTACTTGTTTCCCAGTTTTCTTTGATTCATATTCTAAATTCCAATTATAATTAATTTGAATACCTGGCATTGCTTTTTCAATTAAATTATCAATTTCACGATCACGATTTATAAGATAACCATAAGTTTCAGGACAATTTCCTTCAACATATCCACGAGATTTTATTCTATTTAATGTCTGCACAATTAATGCAGAAACTACAGATACTTTAGTTTTTTCAAACTCTTTTTGTTTATATTTTCTATTACCTTTTACTGGAACAAGAGTAGTATCTAATGAATTAAATTTTTCTGCCGATAATTCTTCTTCATTTACTGAACTTGTAAAATACATTAATGGATATATTGCATCAGGTAATAATTGAATACCTAATACAAATATTTTGTCAAATTTACTCCACTTATTTGAACCAACAGTCCTTCCGTAGTGGGTTATATCAATTTGTTCTAATTTATCATAATCCTTTAATGCTTCTTTAATTAATTTATCTCTTTCTTCACTATTAGTTACAATTAATACTTTTTCTTCACCTACTATTTTACTTTTAATATCTTCGATAATTGCACCTAATAAACCATCTTCTAATCCTTTTTTCATAGATGAAGATGAACCTGTAACTCCATTAAAAATATTCAAATGCATATTTTTATATGATTTTATTTGTGGTAAATCTCTTACTTCTGATTTATCATCAATTTCATATAAATAATTAATGCCAGATGTAGCATCTAATGTTATTTTATAAAAATAAGGATTATTTATATCTATATACTTATAAGTTATTATAGATTTATATTTGATATCTTTATCAATATTAACATATCCACCCGTTGCTAACATTGTTCTTATTGCCATATATGCTTCTTTTGCTTGTCTATCTTTACAAGAGAAAAATAACTCATCTAATCCTTCTGGCACTTCAACATTTTCAAAAGTGCAGAAGAATACACTGTTTTTCTTTATGTCATATGACCGAAGAAATTCTTTCTTAATCTTAGTAATAAATCCATTAAACTGATCATAAATATCTTCATTGCCAAAATTCATAATGGCATTTTCCATAGTAATTATAGTATTCATATTTATTGTCATAAATTGAACATTATTTATTGCTTCATCTATAATCAATCTTTCTCTGTAATATGTATTATATTTACCATGTTTTGTATTGATTCTCTTATCAGACCATTCACATAATTTCTGAATATCATCTTTATCAATTAACTGTAAATATCCAGTATGAGTTAATACAATTACTGGATATTCCTTTAACTCATCATTGCTAATAGAATTTTTTCTTCTATTATTTTCAGCATCCATTCCACTATGATAGGCATATGCTAAATCTATTCCAACCTTTTTATTAATTGCATTTACTGTTTCTTCACAATCTTCTATTGTTAATTTTAATATAATTGTTCCTGCATATGGTTGTAATAATTTATTCTTTAACATATAAGAAATTCCATTATTCATAGCGGTGCTTTTACCACATCCTGTAGGAAAGTTAACAATTGCTTTCTTATCTCTTATTGGATAGAATAAAATATAGTAAAGTAGTTGCTTTAATCCTTTATAATATTCTCCATCATAAGGTATGACCACATTATAATTTGCTAATTCTTCCATTGTTAATTTTACTGCTTCAATTACATGATTTTTCTTTGTTTCTAAATCCATCTTATCTAAAAATTCTTTATAACTAATCATTTTAACATCTCCCTTAATATTATTTTTAATTTCCTTATATTATCCCTTTTACTTACCAATCCTTAATAAAAAATCCATAAGCAGAAAGTGTCAAGGAAAACACCTTGTCAGTACGTCTACCTATCTGCTTACTGTGTAAAATATTTCCACACAATAAAAGACACCTCTAAAAGAGATGCCTTATTTTCTATAGAAGTATTTATTTTAATATTTTATTATCAAATAAACTCCATATTTCACCCAAATAAACCACTCAAATTCCTTCATCCTACATTTTATCCTAATCAAAATCAACTCTCGAAATAACCATAAAATATCGCTTAATTATTAATATTCCAAATATATTCATAATACAAACCCTTATAAATCAGTAGTTTATTGAGTATGAAAAAATTACCTAATTTTTAATATTAACCATATCTTTATAATTTACTATAAAATAAAAATGTGTTATCATATACTTTACACTAATAATTAAAATACTAAATAGGAGGAATAATTCAATGAAAAAATTTACAGATAAATTAACAATTATATTAGTAATATTATTAAGCACATATATTTTAACAGTAACTTTTCCACAACCACTATTTAAATACCATATTGAGTATAAAAATTTTAAAGTATATTCCAATCAAAAATTAGATAATAATATATATAATATTTTAGATAATGTTAATAATAAACTAAATACATCTGAGATATATATAAATAAAATACATTATAGATTATTTATTTGTAATAATAAATATACTTATTTTGCTAATATTAACTATAATTCACTAGGAATTACTCTACCACTTATAGGTCATATATTTATTCCAAATACTGATATTAAAAATAATTTAACAATATCAAATATTAATAGTAAAAGATTATTAGACAGTATTATTGCACATGAAGCAACTCATAAATTATTAGAAAATAAATATGGTTTTATAAAAAGTAGATTTATGACCACATGGAAAGAAGAAGGTTATTGTGATTATATTGCTCATACTTCAACCTTTAATATTCAAGAAGGAATAAAAATATTTAAAAATAATCAAGATAATAATTCTAATGAATATAAATATTTTATATATAGATTAAGAATGACTTATTTACTAAATGTAAAGAAAGAAAGTTTAGATAATATATTAAATACTAAATATGATTCAAAAACATTAGATAATGAAATAAAAGATAATTTAGATAAGATAAATTTAATCAATAATTAATAAATCAGATCATCACCAAACAACAATTTCATGCAAAAAATTTTTATAAATAATCAATCATTAAATTTAGATAAATTAGGAATAAACATATCAATAACTATTACTTTGTCTAATCTAATGTTAAACAATTTATTTATAATTTGCTTTAATTTATTTATAACTACTTTATTTAAAATATAGATTCTCCTTTTTAAATTATTCTTCTACCCAAATTTGACTTCCTGCTTAACTTATATTATAATATCTCTAACACAATATTAAGTCTTCGCAATTAAACTTTCAGCAAATAACACTAGATTATTGGGTACTCATCATGTCTAGTGTTATTTGCTTTTTAAATTGAATTTATCATACTATAATTCTTTTATTAAGTTTTGTAGATTAGGTATAAATAATTTACTTATAGCATCAGCAGATACAATTATTTCATCATCAAGTAATCTTACAACTTGCTCATTAGGTGAAATAGTGAACAATTTATCTATTATTTCTTTCGTTTTATTATTCAATACTATCCCACCTGTAGGAATCACATAACTATCATCATATTTAGCAATTACTTCATCTTGTTTCTCAAATATCTTTTCTATTATATTCATAATTTTACTCATTGAAATTTCTCCTTTTTGAATTATTAAGTTTTATCTCCTCTCTTCTACCAATTAAATGTAAAATTAATTCAAAACATAAAATAGGGTAGAAGTGGGGGAGGAGCGAGAGGAGGTTACTTCACAACTTTTGACCACTCATCACCCCATATATTTTTTAATTCCCTCAAGGCAGATTTCACTAATCCGTTAATTTCATCAGGACTAATATTATATCCTTTTTCTTCTAATCTATCAGACAGCCAATTATAGGCCAATATAACTTTTTCCTCACCTTTCACATTAATATCTATTCCATGTTGTTCAGCATATTGTACTGCTAATTTTGCTAATTCTAATTTTGCACTATATTCAGATTCTAATTTTATCATTTCTTCTGTTCCAATTTTCTTTCTAATATAAGATATTAAATAATATATACCAATAGTAGAAAGTCCATATAAAGCATCAATAAATATATTTTGAAAATAAGTATTCATAAATTCCATATTAAAACCCCCAATTATTTATTGTTAGTATTATTAGTAATACGATCAAGCATTGTAAATAGTAACCATGCTTGAATTGGTTCTGCTAATTTCTTTTTCCAATCTTCTGCATTATTAATTAGACCTTTATTAGCAAGATTATCTAAACTTCTAATTCCTGATTCTTCCATCCATTTTTCGATTGCCATATCAATTAATTCCTCCTTGTATAATAATGTATTTACATCATTTTTAAATTTCTGATAATATTTTTCTCCACCAGAAATAAATTTTGTCATCATTTTGGGACAATCCTTGCCCGTCATATCATGATGCCGATAGATTTTATCAATTCCCCAATTATGTCTCTTAAGAATATCAGCAACTAACCATACTGAATTTTTATATGTTTCTTCCCAATTACCATCAGAATTAACACACATTTCAATACCTATAAGATAGTTATTTTGTTTGCCACCAAATAATCTATTTGCTAATTCAGTATTTCTTTCTCCTCCACAATGCCATGCAATTTCATCTTCTGGTATACATCTTACAATATAAGTATCGTCAACTACATAATGAGCAGAAGCATAAATTTTAGGATGATTTTCAAAATAATTTCTATTTGCCTTTGCGTTAGCACCTTTATTTGTATTGGCTGTCCAATGGATGCATATACCTTTTGGATCAAGTTTTTTACGTGGTCTATTATTTGTTAACCACATATCTACAATTTGCAATTTCAACATCCCCCTGTATTTAATTAAATTTTATTATTATAATCCTTTTCCGTTTGAATATTATTATTTTGCGTAGAAATATTTAAATCACTTAATTTACTTTTATATTCAGTGTATTGATTTAATACTTCGACTCCGTTAATTCCTACAAAACTAAATAAAAATGCTTGAATAATATTTACTAAATTTGAAATATCTTTATTTATGTAATGTGAGTATAGAGTATAAAGAGTTACTGTAATTAAAAGTATTGCTAAAGTTGAAATATTCTTTTCCTGTATGCTTAATATATTTTTCAAATATTCTATTGTAATCACCTCATGTTACTATAAAGTTTAATTCACTAACTTACTTGCTTGATGCATAAACGTATAAATAGTAACTGCACCAGAAATTAATGCTGTAAAAATTGCCCCCACTGTTATTATGGTTTGTGTTTTTACTTTGCCTTTATTTTCTGTTTCACTAATTTTTACTTTAGTATCTTTTTCTATTAATCTACTAACTAAATCTTTTTGACTATCAATTAATTCTTTTTGAAAATTTTGTAATGTTATAGAATTTTCTAAGATACTCTTCTTAGTATCTACCTGATTAGACTCGATGTTACTTAATTTAACCGACATCTCTGCTGATTGTATTAATATCTTTGTTGTTATGTCTTCGAGTTTAGTAATTCTCTGATCTTGAGTATTTAATTGTTTTGTATGCTGATCTAAAATTACCTCCACAATATCATTATCAATTGCCATAGCTAAACCACATCCTTTCGTATTATTAGTCAATTCCTCCGTTCCTTCCACAAAATTATTTTCACAATTCTTCATAAAACAATTGACAACTCCTCTCATATATGCTATATTACAATCACACAATAATAAACAACACTTATTATTGCTGTTATTAGATATGGTGTATGAGAGTGGTACACCATATCTTTCAAATACATAATAATTTAATAATTCAATACTTTAAAAATTAAAATTTAACTATTTAACACAATTTAATAAAATATTAACTTTAGAATCCCTATAAATCATCTGCGAGAGCCTTGAGCACCAGTGATGTTTTTATGAGATTTTAATTAAATTATTTATTATTTGTATAGATACATTAACCTCCTGAAAAATACATATTATTGATTTAATAAAAAGAGAAGTATAATGTAAATACTTCTCTTTTTATTTATTTTTTACTTTATAACCTAACTTCACATACAAAATACTACAAATATCTACATTATTCGACACATTTTAACCATACTTTACCACTAAGATCATGATAAAATGTTTGTTTTATGTAGAATAGAATAAGATAGAATAGAGTAGTTATCTTAATAAAAAGATAACTACTCTATTAATTTTTATATTGTATTAAATAATTATTTAATTTGGACAATATTAAGTTATATTATATAGTGTAATAAATATTCAGTTGTTATTGAGTTATATTTACCCAACTAACAAAAGTGCGTTAGCTGGGTAATGGTTTAAATGATATACCAACTATATTGTTATTATCATCTATACATATATCAGTTATCACATACACAACATCATTTTCCGTAAATGTATTACCAACTACTATCATGCTGTTATATCCTCCTCTAGGTAATGCATTATAAAGTTACGTTGATTTGTTTGATCTGCATTTGTGTTGTTATAATATATAATTTCTAAACTAATACCATTTTGCAGTTTTACATCTTTCATTGTGCGCGCTAACGCTGCTTTATCACTAGGAGTAACACCTGTACTAAACTCTGTTACTAAAGAATCTAGATAAAATGTTCCAAAATTATAATGTAATCGTTTATCGTAGTTTTGTCCTGATCTCATAAGAGATACTGAACCTTGCACTTTAATTGTACAGGAATGAGTACCACTAGTTGCTCCTGTAGGTGGTACGATTTCTTGATAATAGTCTAAAATAGTCCACATTTTGCCAGCAGGTATTGTAAATCTACTTGTTTCATTCCCGCCAACTGCAACTGTTGTTGAAGATGTTAAAGTAGTAGTTTTTACTTGTGCTTTCCTACCAGTTATTTGGATAGAACTATTACTTCCAGCAAACGGTTCTGCTCGACCAACTATAGTAATACTTGTTCCAGAAGTCCATGTAACACTTGCTCTAATTTTTTGTAATCCTCTACAATCAATTTCATATAAACCAGTTGTAGTAGTAGTTAGAACTCTTTCACCAGTATTACGATTTTGTGCAGAAATATTAATAAAGTTAACTCCATCTACGCTACCATAAAAAGTTACTGTAGCAACAAATGTACCTGTTATTTGTAATGTTGCTACACCATATCCATCTACTGTAAAATCTGTGCCTGAACTAGATGCATTCACGGCATTTTGAAGTGTTGCAGTTGTAACTGTTCCTTTAACTAATTCTGTTCTAAGTTGCCTAGTACCACCTGAAAGTACATCATCTAATGGGAAAATACTCAAAATATATAACCTCCTTTTAAAAATATCAGTAATTTGTAAACCCTTAATTTTAAAGGGTTTGTTTGTTTAAAAATTAACACCAAATCAACTTTTCATAATGTTTTATAAAATTTGATTTTCTAGTAACTCGCTTACTAATAACTTTTTATTATTTAATATTTTAAATTTATCAATAGGAATATCTTGAATAACTAAACCAAACATATAAGATAATAAACTCTCAATTCCTAAAGTTGAATCAATAGAATAAGTAGTATCCCAATTTATATTAGCACTATCAATACTTTCAATTTCATCAAAACCTTGCCAAATTGTATAAACTTCTGAAACAATTAAATTACCTCTAGAATCAAAACTAAACTTATCAACAGTAGTTTGTTGAGTTGTAGAATTTAAAATATAATTAACAAAAGTATCAATTTCACCAGTATCATCTAATTGGTATGTATCATCTAATTGATATGTATCATCTAAATTTTGAGTTTCTTCAAAAGATGACCATTGAGTGAATTTGCTACCTTTTAATTTTAGTTTTTTATCTGAAGTAATACTTGCTATTGGTAAAGACAATATATCACCTCCTGTAAAATAAAAATAAAATAGAAAAGAAAAGAAAAGAAATAGATAAGAGATAGATAAGAGACAATATAGGATATTTATTATTTTTATATTGTCTCTTTTTGTTTCAATATTCAGTTGTTATTAAGTATTATTCATTTGTAATTATGAAACTAACACACCTGTTAGTGCTATAACACAGAAACATAGGCTTCAATATTTGTGTTTAATGCAGTAGTAACTTCTTCGTTAAGGGTTCCAATCTCATAGTCGTATCGCACAACGTGTATTACACCATCAACTTCAACATAAGCTACTTTTTGCTTACCAATTACTTCATCATTTGCATTTAAACGGTCATCCGTAAATATCTGTATAATGTTATACATTTAAGCCACCGTCCTTTGCTTTATTTGTATATAAACCCTGAGTGTGTCAGTGTTTGTAATATTGGAAACATCATAAACTCTTATTTTATATCCTGCTGGTAGATATATTTTTGCCAGAGGAACAGTTAAATGGTCGCCATATAAGCTAGTTGATTCCAGCGGTAGGCCTGGTGCAAATGTAAAGTAAGCATAAGCTGTATTTGCAGGTATAACTTTCCCCGCTGAGCCTCGTGCTAGTCTTGAACCAGCATCACTCGTACTGAATGAGGCATGTATTTTCCTATCTCCCACTGTTGCGGTTGTAGTTAAGGATATACCTATAGACAATATTTCATATTCTGTATTCGCAGGTACAGTAAAAGTTTTGTCGTTGCCTACAGCAGTGTCTGTTATAGCAATGGGCGTCCATGTCTCTCTTGTTTGTAATCCATTAGTAACACTACTACCAGTTAGTTCGGCAGATACTTTTAATGCACCTGTATCATTAGTTTTCAAATTTTCCATTGTTGTTCCATCAGATTTTAAACCTTGTAATCCAACAAAAAATCTTTTAGTTCCTTGTAAAATATCTGAGAGTGGAAAAAGTCCCATATAAAAACCTCCTTTATAAAATAATAAAAGTTTCTATTATATAATAGAAACTTAATAGAAACCAAACTTAATAAAAACTTACATTTGTATTATTTTTTTAATAAATTAATAATTAAACTATAATTAATAAATATTTTAATATTCTATGTCCAAACTATTCAAACCTGTATTATATTTTAATTTAAAACCACCTAATTGAATTTCATTTCCTCCCATATTTAAATTACCAGTCATTGTATCTCCAGATTTAATCAATGCTCCAGATGCCACTCTTGTATTTTCAGCATCAACTCTTGCTAATTCATTAGCAATTCTAACATCTTCAGAATCATCTCTTATAACTTCAGCATTAATTCTATTATTCTCATTTGTTCCTCTTGTGCTTTCATTAGAAATTCTAATATCCTCAGCAGAAATTCTTTCATTCTCATTCGATATTCTTTCTTGTTCTGAAACATAATCAACCATTGCTTCATTCGCGACATCTACTACATCTTGAAGAGTTTCTATAACTTCACCATTAGTATCTGTTAATACAAACACACGTTTTGCATTTAGATAATATGCTCCTGTTCCCTTAAAAGAAAAATTTAATGTTTCATTGTTTCTGCTAGAATGAAATTCAATATAACCATAATCGTAATCTACTTTATATTGATTTTCTGTTGGAATAGTAGTAGTTTCTATCCAAGTAACTCCTAAACCAGATACAGTTACTTTTGTAAAACTATCCGGTATTTCAGAGATTGCAGCCTTATTTTGAATGATTTGTTGTGATTCCTGAATATCTATGTAAGGGTCATCTGGTGTTCCTTTTCTACGTCTTGAAATTACGGCAGTTTGAAAATCAAAAATGGAAATTTGAATCTACCTCCTTTATTTTAAATTGAGTAATTCAACAAATTTTATTTGGTTATTTAATCACTAAATAAAAAATCTAAATTTAATAAATCTCTAGGAGACACCATCACATCACCTAAATCATCCAATCTAATTTTATCAAATTCAATTTCTATATCAATATTTACCAATTCAATAAATTCATTATTAAACTTATCCCTATC
>Ga0209000_1002433_pt1 | contig 10196 bp, 6 predicted proteins | sample RifGroD2_FD_183998 | JGI IMG/M metagenome (GOLD analysis project Ga0209000, IMG submission 183998) | Groundwater microbial communities from Rifle, Colorado, USA - Groundwater D2 (SPAdes) (version 2) | ecosystem: Environmental > Aquatic > Deep subsurface > Groundwater | place: Rifle, Colorado...
CCATTTTCATCAGGGATGTGGCAGAAGTGAAATTCGGAAGTTTTGTCCGTTATGGTGCTTTTACCAAAGATGGAAAGGGAGAGGCCGTTGGCGGAATCGTGATGATGCTGAAAGGCGAAAACTCAAACGATGTGATTAAGGATGTAAAAGAGCGAATGGCTTTAATTCAAAAATCACTGCCTGATGGTGTTGAAATTAAACCTTTTCTTGACCGCAGTAAGCTCATTAAAAGTACCACATCTACCGTTGCCGAAAACCTGTCGTTGGGTGCGCTGATTGTTATTTTTGTGCTGGTTATCTTCCTCGGGAATTTAAGGGGCGGTTTAATTGTGGCATCAACCATTCCGCTGGCCTTGCTATTTGCATTTATCATGATGAACCTGTTTGGGGTGTGGGCTAACCTGATGAGTTTGGGGGCGCTCGATTTCGGGATATTGGTAGATGGTGCAGTAATTATTGTTGAAGCCATGATATTTTACCTCCATCGTAAAAACCTTATCGGAACAAAACTTGACCAGGCGAAACGAAACGAAATTGCCTATAATTCGGCAAGCAAAATGATGAACTCGGCATTTTTTGGTCAGTTGATTATTTTGATTGTTTTCATCCCGGTTTTAGCCTTGCAGGGTGTTGAAGGTAAAATGTTTATACCAATGGCTATGACTTTTGGATTTGCTGTTTTGGGCGTGGTAATATTGTGCCTTACCTATATTCCAATGATGGCAGCCTTATTCCTCCAACCACCTAAAACAGACAAAAAAACCTGGGGCGATAAAATAATTGGGAAACTCGAAAACGTTTACTCTCCTGTAATTGGATGGTCGCTTAAAAAGAGTTGGATTGTAATTACAATCGCATTCGTGCTGTTAATTTCCGGTGGTTTTTTGTTTACCAGAATGGGAGCCGAATTTAACCCAAAACTCGATGAAGGCGATTTTGCTTTTCAGGCATTTTTAAAGCCGGGAACTTCATTGAGCGAAGTCACAAAAACTTCTACCCGACTGGAACAAATTGTCTTGGAAAACTTTCCTGATGAAGTAGAAAGTATTCAAAGCAGGATTGGTGTGGCAGATTTACCCATGGACCCAATGCCTTTGGACATTGCAGATATATTTGTGATTTTAAATCCTCAGAAACAATGGACAAAAGCCGCATCGAAAGAAGAATTAATTGATAAAGTTAGAGAAAAAATCAGCGTATTACCCGGTATCAATTATGAATTCAGTCAACCTGTTGAAATGCGTTTCAATGAACTGTTAACTGGTATCCGTGAAGATGTGGCCATTAAACTGTATGGCGATGATTTGGAATTACTGGCTGATAAAGCTACGGAAATTGCTGGGCTGGTTTCTGGTATTGATGGTGTGGCTGGTGTAAAAGCAGAGGCCACAAGAGGATTGCCACAGATTACCGTTCATTACGACCGCAACAAGCTTGGCCGCTACAACCTGAAGATTAAGGAACTCAATACCATTGTTGAGTCCGCTTTTAGTGGTGGCGTTGCCGGAAGCATTTACGAAGGCGAGCGGATGTTCGACCTTGTTGTGAGACTGGATGAGGAACACCGCACAAGTATTGACGATGTCAGGAATTTATTTGTAACCCTTCCCGATGGTAATCAAATTCCCTTAAAAGAAGTGGCCGAAATTAGTTACCAGCCAGGACCGATGCAAATTAGCCGCGACAATACCAACCGTAGAACCTACGTGGGGATTAATGTTGCCGACAGGGATGTGAAATCGCTTGTAGAAGAAATCCAATCTGTCTTAGATGAAAAACTAGAACTGCCAACCGGCTATTATATCCGATATGGCGGTGCGTTCGAAAACCTCGAAAGGGCTTCAAAACGCTTGTCGCTGGTTGTTCCGCTTGCTTTGGCATTAATTTTCATGTTGGTTTTCTTCGCTGTAAAGTCGTTTAAACAAACGCTAATGATTTATGTGGCTGTGCCGTTTGCCGCTGTTGGGGGTATATTTTCGCTCTATTTGCGTGATATGCCTTTTAGTATTTCGGCTGGCGTAGGTTTTATCGTCCTGTTTGGCGTTGCGGTACTTAACGGTTTAGTGTTGATTAGCGGTTTTAATGAATTGAAAGAAGAAGGCAAACTCCATATAAACGACATTATTAAAAAAGGTTCAATCCGGCGTATCCGTCCAATTTTATTAACAGCTTCAACCGATATTCTGGGCTTTCTGCCTATGGCGGTTTCCACGTCGGCAGGAGCAGAAGTTCAACGCCCTTTGGCTACTGTGGTGATTGGAGGAATGTTGACATCAACCTTGTTGACGCTTATTGTGCTACCTATTCTCTATAAATTTGTTGAAAGTGGCGTTAAAAAAATAAAAATGCCAAAAACAGCTTTAGGGATGTTTACCGTTCTTGTTGTGATTGCAGGTTTGGGAATTTCAGGAAATGCCAATGCGCAGGATTCTACGATAACATTGCCACAAGCCATTGAAAGGGCAAAAGAAAACTATCCGGCAATTAAGGCAGCCAAATTGGAAGTTGACAAACAGGAAGCATTAAAAGCTACGGCATACGAACTGGGAACGACTTCGATTTATACCGGGAAAGAAGAAGTAGGCAACAACGCACCGGGTATTCAAAACAAAATCGGGATTGGACAAACAGACATTGACCTGTTCGGCATACCGGCTAAAAGAAAGCTTGCAAACAGCCGTACAAAACAAGCTTTATCCGGTCAGGAACTTACCGAATATTCGTTGGCTCGTGATGTTAGTCTTGCCTGGTACAATGCAGTCCATGCCAAACAGCAATGGCAACTATTTAAAGACCTTGACACCTTGTACACCGATTTTCAGAAAGCTGCGGAGTTGCGTTACAATACACAGGCAATTTCAAAAATCGAATATCTTTCGGCATCGGCCAAATACAAAGAATTGCAGGTGAATTTAAGGAAAGCCGAAAGTAACTATTTGGCAAGCTTGCAAATCCTTAACCAATACCTGCTATATCCGGGGGCTGTTGATGTGAATACTCAGGATTTAGGACAATATGTTTTTGAACTTGTTTCAGGAACTGATTCTTTGGGTGCAAGCCCTTTACTTGATTACTATTCAACCGGAATTGATGTAGCAGAATCGGCGTGGAAAGCTGAAAAGGCCAATTTCCTTCCAAAGTTAGACTTGGGTTATAAATGGCAATCGGTTGACGGCAATTCAGGATTTTATGGATGGGAAGTAGGTATTTCTGTCCCGCTGGCTTTCTTTTCACAATCGGGCAAAACCAAAGCTTCAAAAATTGACTTCCAAATTGCAAACCAACAGTACGAGCAAAAGGAACTGGAACTGAAAGCCGGGTACAACCAGCAAATCAGCCGTTACCTTACTTTGCAACAGGTTATCAACTATTATCAAAAAGAAGCATTGCCTCTGGCCGACGAACAAATTCAGGCTTCCAACCTGGCGTACCGTTTAGGCAGTATCGACTATGTCCAGTTTATTCAGAACACAGAAGCAGCCATACGGACAAAACAAGATTTTTTAATGCAACAGGCAGAATACTTCGAATTGTCTGCCCAATTAAAATTCATAACAGGTAAATAATCAACAAAATATAGTAACGATGAATACAAAAATAATTATAGCATTGATGGCAATCGCCACATTAATATCGTGCAACACAAAAAACAAAACAGCCGGAGAAGGCGAAGAACACGAAGAACATAGCCCCGAAGGCATTGTGATATTAAATAAAAACCAACGGGAAGCCCTGAAATTAAAATTGGGGTCTTTTCAAATGCGCAACCTAACCACGGTAGTAAAGTCAAACGGGCAACTCGAAGTACCTCCTGCAAACAGCGCCGATATTACAGCTGTTATTGGCGGGAATGTAAAAGAGATAAAGGTGTTTCATGGAGATAAAGTAAGAAAAGGCCAATTGTTAGCAGTGCTGGAACATCCTGACTATATCAAATTACAGGAAGATTTCGCCGAAGTTGCCAACAGGCTTGAATTTCTGGAACAGGAATTTGAACGCCAAAAAGAATTGTTTGAAAACAATGTTGGTGCAGGCCAAGACTTCCAACAGGCAAAAGCGGAATACAATACGGCAAAAGCAAAATACGAAGGATTAAAATCACGCCTGCAATTGCTGAATCTTTCGCCCGATAAAATTATGCAGGGTAATATTTCAAATACCATAAACATTAATTCTCCTATTAACGGTTTTGTTAATGAAGTGAATATTAAGGTGGGAACCTATGTTGACGCAACAAACAAGCTTTTTGCTATTTCAGACAACAGCGCTATCCATGCCGATTTTATGGTGTATGAAAAAGATGTGTATCTTGTTAAAGAAGGTCAAAAAGTTCATTTCACAGTATCAAACCGCCCGAGCGAAGAATTAACAGCAACCATATTTGCCATTGGAAAAGAGTTTGAGGCCAATTCGAGAGCAGTTCACGTTCATGCAAAAATAAATGAGAAGGTATCCGGACTTATTCCTGGTATGTACATTAACGGCCATTTGCATACCGATGAAAACTATACGCGGGCACTTCCCAATGATGCCATTGTTGCTGAAGGCACAAAATCATTCATTTTTATATTGGACAAGCAGGCTCTTGAAAAACATGTCGGAGAAGAAAACCATGAGGGGCACGAGCATGGAGATGAAGACGATGATGATGCAGCAGAAAATAAAACGGCATTCAGGATGGTTGAGGTTATCCCTGGTCTGAAAGATGAAGGATATACCGAAATTCGACTGATTAATCCGTTGCCCGAAAATACACAGGTAGTAATGAATGCGGCATACTATTTATTGGCCGATATGAAAAAGGAAGAAACAGAACACGAACATTAAAAATAAGGAAATGATGAAAGAAATAAAAGCATTTATAAGACCAAATAAAGTGAACGACATTGTTCAGCATTTAAAAGATGCTGGGTTTGAAAACATGACCATTTCTACTGCAGAAGGGACAGGGAAATTTCAGGATGACAAAGCGTTTGTTTCCCAAAAATTCTCCATAACCGATAGCCCAACGGCAAAAATTGAAATGGTAGTAGCAAAAGAAAAGATAAATACGGTAATAAACATCATTTCGGAATATGGTAAAACATTAAATCCAGGCGATGGATTAATTTATGTCTCCGATGTTGAAAAAGTGTATCGGGTGAAAACAGGACTGGAAAACGGGTTTTAATATTTAAAGAATATGAAAAAACTAAAAATAGAAATACCACTCATTTTGCCCGAAGTGCCAAACGAAAAAGACCAATGCGTTCAGGAGCTTATCTCACTGCTTCAGGAGCAAAAGGGTCTGGAAAAAGTCCATGTTTTAGAAGCTGCAGATAAGGGCGTGCCCCAACTCTGTTTTCACTATAACCCGGAACTGATTTCCATTGACCGCGTACGTTCAATAGCCCGACTAACTGGTGCGTCCATTACCGAAAAAATCGCACACAAGCTCATCGAAGTAGAAGGCATCCGCCATTCTCGCCAAGCGCGCAGTATCGAGCGCAATCTTAGCGACTTAAACGGTATGATTGAAGCATCGGTTTCTGCTTCGGGAATGGTACGTGTTGAATTCGATAGAAGTCAGCTTGATGAAGCGACAATTATTAAAGCTTTGCAAAAAGAAGGCCTCGACATACCGGATACTGCCGTAAATGCCGAAAAATATCTACGCAGCATCAAAGAAACAGAGAAGCCGCAGAAAGACCAAAAGTCTGAAAAGAAGCCTGAACATGAAGAAGGTGATGTAGAACATGAATATGCCCATGGCGGCCTTTTTGGCAAAAATACGGAGTTGATTTTCTCTATCCTTTCGGGAATATTGCTGGCTATTGGTTTTGGCCTTTCTTTCGTAGATGCAGTCTCTTCATGGGTAAGCCTATCGTTGTACATCGGAGCTTATTTCTTTGGCGGTTTCTACACTACCAAAGAAGCGTTCGAAGCCGTACGTAAAGGTGGATTTGAAATTGATTTTTTGATGCTGGTTGCCGCTATTGGTGCAGCTATACTGGGTGCATGGGCCGAAGGCGCTTTGCTGCTGTTCTTATTCAGTATGGGCCATGCCCTCGAACAATATGCCATGAACAAAGCCCGTAAATCTATTGCTGCTTTGGCTGAACTTGCCCCTAAAACCGCCTTTCTAAAAAAGAACGGGAGGATTGAAGAAGTAGGTGTTGAAAAACTGTGTATAGGCGATATCATCGTGGTGAAGCCACACAGCAAAATCCCGTCAGATGGCGTCGTGGTTAGCGGCGAAGGCAGTGTGAACCAGGCCCCCATCACGGGCGAAAGTATTCCTGTGGATAAAATACCGGTTGAAGATCCCGAAAAAGACTATTCCAACGAAAAAAACATCAGTGACGAAAACAGGGTTTATTCGGGCACAATCAATGGTAACAACACATTAGATGTTAAGGTTATTAAGGAAGCTAAAGATTCTACCCTCTCCCGTTTGGTAAAGCTTGTAAATGAAGCTCAAACGCAGAAATCACCCACCCAGCGGTTTACCGATAAATTCGAGAAATACTTCGTTCCCGCTGTTTTGGGATTGGTGGTTGTATTGCTCGGTGCTTTTTTGGTCATAGACGAAAATTTTAGCGACAGCTTTTACAGGGCCATGGCAGTCCTGGTAGCCGCCAGCCCTTGTGCTCTGGCCATTTCCACGCCCAGTGCGGTATTGAGCGGGGTGGCCAGGGCCGCAAAAAGCGGGGTGCTTATCAAGGGCGGGCGACCGTTGGAAGACCTGGGGGTTTTGACCGCCCTGGCTTTCGATAAAACCGGGACACTTACCGAAGGCAAACCAAAACTCACTAAAGTAGTTCCGCTGAACAATACCGATGAGAATGAATTGCTGATAATGGCAATTGCCGTGGAAAACCTGAGCGACCACCCCTTGGCAAAGGCGGTGGTAAGGGACGGTAAAAAACGTTTGGAAGGAAATAGTATTCCCGAGGCCACAGATTTGGAAGCCGTTTTGGGTAAAGGCATAAAGGCAGCACTGGGGAATGATAAAGTATATATAGGCAACCTGGAACTGTATGAAGCCCTCGATGATAAAAAACCTTCCAAAAACATTGTAGAAGAAGTAAAAGCCCTCGAAGCCGAAGGGAACACCACCATGCTTATTCGCCGGAATGACGATTATGTAGGCATCATCGCCTTAATGGACACCCCGAGGGCAGAAGCAAAAAGTACGCTGGTGCAATTAAAGAAAATCGGAATCAAACGGATGGTCATGCTCACGGGCGACAACCAGAAAGTGGCCGATGCCGTTGCCAAAGAAATAGGCTTGACCGATGCATGGGGCAGCCTGTTGCCAGAGGAAAAAGTAGATGCCATAAAGAAACTGCAAGAGCAGGAATCGAAGGTGGCAATGGTAGGCGATGGCGTAAACGATGCCCCCGCAATGGCCAATAGCACCGTGGGCATAGCCATGGGCGCGGCCGGTTCTGATGTGGCACTCGAAACCGCTGATATTGCCCTAATGGGCGACAAACTGGAAACCCTTCCCTTTGCTATCGGCCTGAGCAGAAAAGCAACAAGTATTATAAAACAGAACCTCTGGATTAGCCTGGGTATCGTTACTTTACTTATTCCGGCAACCATCTTTGGGCTGGCCGGCATAGGCCTTGCCGTAGTTATTCACGAAGGTTCAACCCTTGTTGTGGTATTTAATGCCTTGAGGTTGTTGGCCTACAAAAAATAACTATATGCAAAAGAGTACATTTCACATTTCCAAAATGGACTGCCCTTCCGAGGAAACCCTTATCAGGATGAAACTCGAAGGGCTTTCCATGATTAAAAGTTTGGTGTTCGATATTGAAAACCGAAAACTTACTGTCTTTCATTCTGAAGAAAGCTCTGAAATTGAGAATCACCTGAAAGAACTCAATTTAGGGTCGCAACTCCAAGAAACAATTGTTGTCCAAGCGGATGAATTCAAGGACAATTCATCGGTACAATCGAAACTCCTTTGGACGGTTTTGATTATCAACTTTGCATTTTTTATTATTGAAATTACCACGGGTTTTATTTCTAAATCTATGGGTTTGGTTGCCGATTCGTTGGATATGCTGGCAGATGCACTTGTTTATGGTCTTAGCCTTTGGGCTGTCGGTTCAACTGTGTTCCGTAAGAAAAAAGTGGCAAAGCTGAGTGGCTATTTTCAACTGGCTTTAGCATTGATTGGGCTTATAGAAGTAATACGCAGATTTATCAGTTTCGAAGCTGTGCCGGATTTCAAAACCATGATTATTGTTTCCATATTGGCATTAATTGCCAATTCCGTTTGCCTTTATTTATTACAAAAATCAAAAAGTGAAGAAGCACACATGAAAGCTACCATGATTTTTACATCAAACGATATAATTATCAATACGGGCGTTATCGCAGCAGGAGTATTGGTTTTGTTGACCCAATCAAAGTATCCTGATTTAATCATTGGTGCAATTGTTTTTTTAATTGTGGTCAGGGGGGCTTTCAGGATATTAAAACTTGGAAAATAGATATGGAAGTAATTTTAGAGTCAATAATAAGCTGTCCAAATTGTGACTTTCAGAAGAAAGAAACCATGCCCATGGATTCTTGCCAATTCTTTTATAAATGTGAAAATTGCCATACCATTCTGAAACCAAAACAGGGAGATTGCTGTGTGTATTGTTCGTATGGTTCGGCAAAATGCCCTTCCATTCAAAAGAATGAAAGTTGCTGCTGATTATTTTTAACAAATGGAAGTACAACTGAGTTCTAACAAAAAATATTTTCGTTATATTTAACATTTAGTTTTACAAACACAAAATCAAGTTGAAAAATAGCAGGTGTAAGTTTGGAAAATGCAATAGTAGAAAGGAAAAATAGACTTGCAAGTAAGGAAAATATTGCAGTACGTTCGGAAAATACAATTCCAAATAAGAAAAGAGAAAATGTGAGTGGGGAAAACGCAATTGTAAAACTGAAAAACAAAATTGTAAAAGCGAAAAAACCAAATGTAATTAATTATAAAATTGAATGTCCGTAATTAGTCACAACCAGACCGTCACCCTGGACTTATTTCAGGGTCTTTTTTGCAAATAGCTGATTATTAGTGGCGAAAGATGCTGAAACAAGTTCAGCATGACGTGCTAAATATTAATTATGACATAGAACGGATATTCAAAAATTATAAACCTTTAAAAATTAAATTATGGCATCACGCACAAAACTTACAGACACAGCAACCTTGGAATTGTACCGGGTAGCTTTGGAAAATGCAGAAACCCAACCTGAAATTTCAGCAATCATGGCAGATTTAGGCTAAGATTCAACAGTTATCGCAGACGGCAAAGCATTGCTAACAAAAACCCGAACTGCATACGATGCAAACAAAACCGAAGACGATGAAACATCTGCCGCTTACGCCGATTTTTCAAGTAAAAAGGAACAATTGGAGGATACATTCAACATTCACCGCAAGAAAGCAAAAGTTGTATTCCGTAACGATTCATTAACCGCTGACAAATTGGCAATTTCTGGAACAATGCCACGGACTTATATCAAATGGTTAGAAGCTGCAAAGAAATTTTATTCCGTGGCATCAGCCGATACAGCGGTTCAAGGTAAATTATCCCGTTTAAAAATCTCCGTTGACGACTTGACAGCGGCAAACACATTGATTTCTGAATTAGAAACGGCAAGAGCAGTTTACCTGAAAGAAAAAGGGGAATCACAAGATGCAACCAAAGGCAAAGATGCAGCATTTGCAAAGATAGATGATTGGATGAGTGAGTTCTATGCCGTAGCAAAGATTGGTTTAGAGGACAATCCACAACTATTAGAAGCATTGGGCAAAACCATAAGAGGATAGTGGAATTGCCCTCCCTATTTGTAAGCACATTGGCAAGCCCCACGAGCCAACGCACGACCAAAACTTGCCAAAGAGCTTACAAAGCCTGCCCAAGTAACCGCCTTTAAGGGCGGTTTTAGGGTTGCCCTCCCACAAAAAAACAAAATAAATTTGCGCTCCGTTGACAGTTTTGTGCAGATTGAAAAGACAATTAAAGAAACCTTAAATGACTGAAAAACAGACTGGAAGAATCAACGCCCAGTTGCTAATCGAGTAGACTGCCCCGCCGGCCTTGGCTGACGGGGAGAGCCTCTCACACCACTGTACGTACGGTTCACGTATACAGCGGTTCGTTAAGAAATGGAGCAATTTTCTGATAATAAGTAAACATAGG
>Ga0209000_1002439_pt1 | contig 10180 bp, 11 predicted proteins | sample RifGroD2_FD_183998 | JGI IMG/M metagenome (GOLD analysis project Ga0209000, IMG submission 183998) | Groundwater microbial communities from Rifle, Colorado, USA - Groundwater D2 (SPAdes) (version 2) | ecosystem: Environmental > Aquatic > Deep subsurface > Groundwater | place: Rifle, Colorado...
GAGCGCATAGAAAGGCTCAAGTCCTCGGTCTGAGCCCCTCTCAGCCGCCGCAGAAAAACCGTCCGCCGCGAGCGGGCGGTTTTTTTATGCGGGGAATTAGTATAATTTTCGGGGGAAACAATTATGTGCGGCAGATACTCACGAACTCTCGACCTGGCCGAAGTGGTAAAACGCTTCGGGCTCAAGCAGGCGCCTTTCAACTGCAAGCCCGGCTATAATATCGCCCCCGGGGCCGCCGCGCCCGTGGTCTGCGCCGGCGGCCTGAGGCTGATGAAATGGGGCTTCATCCCGGCCTGGTCCTCGGGCGCTTTCGGGAGCGGCCCCTCCCTGCCGCTGTTCTCCCCCGGCAATTCGCTCGAAAAAAAGTTTTCCGAAGAGACCGCCCCCGACACGGCGGCGCCGCAGGAGCGGGAAGGTTTTATAAACGCCCGCGCCGAGGGCATAGCGTCCCGGCCGGCTTTCCGGTCCGCTTTCTACCGGACCAGGTGCCTCATCCCCGCCGACGGCTTTTACGAATGGCAGAGCTCGGCGGGGGTAAAGACCCCTTACCGCTTCGAAATGAAGGACAAGAGCCTGTTCGGCATGGCCGGGGTTTACGAGGAGAAGACGGGGACCTTCGCCATAATAACGGCGGCGGCCAGCGCGCTGGTGCGCACGGTCCACCACCGCATGCCGGTGATCCTGGAGCGCCGGCACGAGGCGCTCTGGCTCGACCCCAAGTTCCGCGACAGCGAGACGCTGCTCCCCCTGCTGCGCGCCTACGATTCCTCCCTGATGCACGGTTACCGCGTGTCCGATATAGTCAACGATCCGAAGAACGATTCTCCAGACTGCCTGAAGCCGCTTCAGTCCTAGTGAAGCGCCCGCCGCTTTTCCGCCAGCCATGCCTGAAAAATTCGCCAGAGCCAAAGAGCTGATAGCCGGGGCTAAAAAGATCCTGGTCTTCACCGGCGCCGGAGTTTCCACCGGCAGCGGCATACCTGACTACCGTGGCCCCGACGGGGTCTGGCTGAAGCGCGAGCCGGTGCTATACCGGGATTTTGTCTCTTCCACCAGGTCCAAAGTGGAATACTGGAAATACAAGGCGGACACCTTTCCGGCCTTTCTCGCGGCTGCGCCGAACGCGGCGCACAAAGCCATCGCGGCGCTGGAGAAAACCGGCAGGCTGCTGGCGCTGGTCACCCAGAATATCGATAATTTGCACAGGGCGGCGGGCACGCATACCGACAAACTTATAGAGCTGCACGGCTCCGGGCTTTACGCCGAATGCCTGGACTGCCTTAACTGGACCTCGATGGCGGAGGCCCTGGACAAATTCAAGGCCGACGGCGCGCCGCCGCTCTGTTCCTGCGGGGGCTGGCTGAAGCCGGCGGTGGTGATGTTCGGAGAGCCCCTGGACCAGGAAAGCCTGGTCAAGGCCTTCAAGGCGGCGGAGGACTGCGACCTGGCCATTTCGGCCGGTTCCTCCCTGTCGGTGGAACCGGCCGCTTCCATACCGCTTTCCGCGAAGGCGGGGGGGAAACCCTACCTTATAGTTAACCGCGGCCCCACCGCCCACGATAAAGCCGCCGACATAAAACTTGACGGCGACGCCTGCCTCCTCCTCCCCGAACTTCTGGCCTAGGTCCGCCCCGGCGCTCTCTTCGTTTGTTGGCGGCGGCCGCTTTATTGTATTATTCCGTAATGCGGAGCTTTAAAGAAAAAGCCAGGCTTTTCTCCCTCTTCGCCGCGCTGCTGACCGTTCTGTCGCTGCCGGCCCACGTGGCTTTTACCCATGCCGTTCACGAGAGCAACTGCCAGGTCTGTTCCGTTTCCCATTCTCCCGAGCTGAACGCCGACTGCGGTTCCGCGCTTCTGACCGCCCCTGAAAATTTCACATTGCTGAGCCCGGCCTTCTTCGCAGGGCCGGCCTCGGCTGAATTCCAGCCGGCCTTCCGGGGGCGCGCGCCCCCCGCGGAAAACCCCATCGGTTAGACCCATCCGCAATTTCCGTGTCTTCCCCGTCTAACGGGGCTCGCTTCATAACTTTGGAGGATCTATGAGATTTCACAAGGCGCTTTTTTCGGCGCTTCTCCTGAACGTGCCTGCCGCCCTGCCGGCGCAGCCGCAGCTCTCGGGGAACGCGCTTCAGTCGTCCAATATACTTAATCCGAACATCAGCGTGGTGGGCTGGCTTCAGGGCGAGACCGGCCGCAGGAACCCGGCCGGTGAGGAAGAGGTTTCACCCTTCGCGGTCAAAGAGGCCGAGATAGCCTTTCAGTCCGTGGTGGACCCCTACACGCGGGCCGACGTTTTTGTGGCCGTGGAAGGGGAGGGCGGGATAGACCTGGAGGAGGGCTACCTGACCTGGTACAGCCTGCCCGGCGGTCTTTCCTTGAAAGCGGGGAAATTTAAAGGCGCTTTCGGAAAATTCAACCTTACGCATACCCCGGAAACGCCCTTCGCCGACCGGCCGCTGGCGCATGAGGCCTACCTAGGCGAGGAGGGCCTGGCTTCAGCCGGCGGCGGTTTGTCCTGGCATGTCCCGAATCCCTGGCTGCTGCTGAACCTGGACGCTCAGGCTTTCACTATGCCGGAGGCGGCGGAAGTACCCGCTTTCGACAAGGCCCGGCGGGACCTGCTCTATATCGGCCGCCTGAACGGCTACCTGGACCTGACCGAGGCGGCCAATATCACTCTGGGCGGCAGCTGCGCCCTGGGCGCGGCCGGGCAGGAATTCGATCCGGTGTCATCTTCTTCCTCCACCCTGTCCAGCCGGCTTTACGGCCTGGACCTGACTTACAGGTGGAAAAATCCCAGGCGGGCTATTTACCGCTCCCTCTTCTGGCAGACCGAAATTCTCTGGAACAGGCGGGAAATTTCAGCCGGCTCGCATGAGAACACCAAGGGTTATTTCAGTCACCTGGAGTACCAGTTCGCGCGGCGCTGGCGGGCCGGCGGGCGCTATGACTGGACCCAGGCCCCCGGCGGCGGGACGGCGCATGAAAGCGGCGTTCTGGCCTACCTGACCTTCATGCCTTCCGAGTTCAGCCTGCTCAGCCTGCAGGGCAGGCAGGTGGACAGGAGCGACGGGACGAAGGAGAAGCTGGCCTTCCTTAAGCTGACTTTCAATATCGGTCCCCACGGGGCCCATCCGTTCTGATATATAAGGAGAATAATTATGAAGTTCCTGAACCTTTTTGTTCTTGCTTCGCTCTTTTGCGCGGCCCCGCTGGCGGCCAAAGTGAAAGTGGTGACCACCACCGAGGACCTGGCGGCCCTGGCCCGGGAAGTGGCCGGCGATACGGCCGAGGTGGGCTACATAGCCCGCGGCTACCAGGATCCCCATTTCGTGGAGGCGAAGCCCAGCTACCTGCTGAAGCTCAAGAAAGCGCGGCTCTTCATCCAGGTGGGGCTGGAGCTGGAAGCCGGCTGGGCCCCGGCGCTGCTGACCAGCGCCAGGAATCCGGGCATACTCCCGGGCAGGCCGGGTTTCATGGACGCTTCCGAGGGCTGCGAAATACTGGAAAAGCCCGCCGGCGGCTTGGACCGCTCCCTCGGCGACGTGCACCCGCTCGGCAATCCGCACTACTGGCTGAACCCGGAGAACGGGCGGCTGATAGCGCGCGCCATAGCCCGGAGGCTTTCCGTCATAGACCCGGACAATGCCGGAAAGTACAAAGCGAACCTGGCGGCTTTCGAAACGCGCCTGACCGGGAAGGAAAAGGATTGGGACGCCGCTGCCGCTGCTTTCAAGGGGATCAAAGTGGTGACATATCACAATTCCTGGCCCAGTTTCGCGAAGCGTTTCGGCCTGGACGTGGTGGACTTCGTGGAGCCGAAACCCGGCATACCCCCGTCGCCGGCCCATATACATTCGCTGATCGCCCGCATCAGGGCCGAGGGAGTGAGCCTCCTCATGGTGGAACCGTATTTCGACCAGAAGCTCCCTAAAAAGGTGGCCGCCGAGGCCGGCGTACCGCTGGTGATAGTCCCGCCTTCGGTCGGCGGGGAGGAAGGGATAAAGACCTACTTCGACCTCTTCGGCAGGCAGCTGGAACTGCTGAAGAAAGCGGGGGGGAAATAATATGCCCGAGATAGCCGAATTCCTGCTCTGGCCGGCGCTGGCCTGCCTGGTGCTGACGGGCATACACGCCTACCTGGGGCTGCACGTGGTGGAGAGGGGCGTCATCTTCGTGGACCTCTCTCTCGCCCAGGTGGCGGCTTTGGGAAGCACCATAGCTTTCCTGGCCGGCTATGACCTGCACGGGCGGGGGGCCTACGTCTTCTCGCTGGGCTTCACTCTGCTGGGAGCGGCTATCTTCGCGCTCACAAGGGACATAAAAAGCCGCATCCCACAAGAGGCGATCATCGGTATAGTCTACGCCGTCAGCGCGGCGGCGGCTATCCTGATAATGGACCGCCTCCCGGAGGGAGCGGAGCATATCAAGCATCTGCTGGTCGGAAATCTCCTGACGGTAACCCCGCGGGAGGTGATTAAAATGGCCGGGCTCTACTCCGTCATAGGTTTCCTGCATTGGCTGTGGCGGAAGCCTTTCCTCGCCATCTCCCGGGACCCCGACGAGGCGGCCAGGTCCGGCTACAATGTCAGGCTCTGGGATTTCCTGTTTTACGCCAGTTTCGGCTTCGTGGTCACTTCCTCGGTCTCCATCGCGGGGGTGCTGCTGGTGTTCTCCTACCTGATAGTGCCGTCGGTGGCGGCCATGCTCTTCTGCGAGCGGGTCCGGACGCGGCTGGCCATAGGCTGGAGCATGGGGACCATAGTGAGCCTCGTCGGGATGTACGTCTCTTACAAGTTCGACCTGCCCACCGGCGCGGCCGTGATCTGCGTCTTCGGCGCTGCGCTCTGCCTTATGGCGGTCTTTAAAAGGCTCTTCCCCGCCTGCGGCTGCCCGTCCTGAAAGACGCGGTTCCCATAGTCCGCTCTTGCAATCATCTTAGGCATGTGCTACAATTTTAGGGCAGCCTAAACATTCGCGGCCGTGCGGAGAACACTATGACCGATGCCATGCATATCAGCGCCAGTCTCGAAGACTATATAGAAGCCATTTTCCACATAGTAAAGGAAAAGCAGGCCGCCAAGCCGCGGGACCTGGCCGAGAGGATGAAGGTGGCCGGTTCCTCCGTCACCGGCGCTCTCCGGATGCTGGCGGACAAGGCCCTTATAAATTACACGCCTTACGACATTATAACCCTCACCCCGGCGGGGAAGGCTTACGCCGAGGACGTGGTGCGCCGCCACGAGGTGCTGCGGGACTTCTTCGTGAACGTGCTGGCCGTGGATTATAAGGCCGCCGACGAGGCCGCCTGCGGCATGGAACATTCCGTCTCCAAGGTGATATTGGAGCGGCTGGTGCGGTTCGCGGAATTCGTGGAGGTCTCCCCTTGCGGCGGGAAGGACTGGATCTCCGGCTTCCGCAGTCATTGCGAAAAAGCCCCGGCCCTGAAAATGTCCGAGCTGAAGCCCGGGGATAAAGGCGTCATAGTGGCGGTAAACTCGCAGGGCGAGATCGCGCAGCGGCTGGTGGATATGGGGATGGTGAAAGGTACGCCCTTCAAAGTGCTGAGGAAAGCGCCGCTAGGCGACCCGCTGGAGATACAGATAAGGGGCTTCCTGCTCGCCCTGAGGAAGCAGGAGGCGGAGTGCGTCAGCGTAGAGAAAAAGGCGGGAAAATGAAAGCGCAGAAAGAGATCATAGTGGCGCTGGCCGGCAATCCCAATTCCGGCAAGACTTCGCTTTTCAACGCTATAGCCGGTACCCATCTGAAGGTGGGGAACTGGCCGGGTGTGACGGTGGAGAAGTACGAGGGCTATGTCGACTACAAGGATTACAAGATAAAGCTGGTGGACCTGCCGGGAACGTATTCGATCAACGCCTACTCGCCCGAGGAAACGATAGCGCGGGACTTCATCGCGGAAAAGAAAGCCGATGTCGTTGTGAACGTGGTGGACGGTACCAGCCTGGAAAGGAACCTTTACCTGACCACCCAGCTGCTGGAGCTGGACCCCAAGATGGTCGTAGCGCTGAACATGTACGACGAGGTGGAAAAGCTGAAGATAGCCATAGATTTCAAGATGCTCCAAAAGCTGCTGGGCTCCCATGTGGTGCCGGTAAGCGCCGTCAAGAAGACCGGTATAGAGGCGCTGCTCGACCACGTGGTAAGGATATACGAGAACAAGATAGTCGTGCCGAGGGACAAGATCTCCTACAGCGAGGAGATAGAAGAGGCTATCGCGGAGATCCAGGGCCTGCTGGAGACCGATATCCCGCTTTCCGGGAAATTCAGCCCGAGATGGCTTTCAGTCAAATTGCTGGAGAACGACCTGTTCGCGTATACCCGCGCCAAGGAAAGCCCGGTCTGGCTGCGCCTGAAGAAAAAGCTCCCCGAGCTCATGACCTCGCTCGAGAGCCGCCTGAAAGAAAGGATAGGCCAGCGCCTTTCGGAGGACAGGCACGCTTTCGCCAGGGGCGCTTACAAGGAGACCGTCACGACGCAGCACGAGGAGAAGAAGACGATAACGGACCATATAGACTCGGTGGTCCTGAACAGGTTCCTGGGCGTGCCGCTCTTCCTTTTCATCATGTGGCTCATTTTCCAGGTAACTTTCACTTTGGGCGAGGTTCCGATGGGCTGGCTGGAGTCCTTTTTCGCCTTCCTCGGGGACAGGGTCTCCGCGCTGCTGCCTGAAGGCGTCCTGCGCTCCCTGGTGGTGGACGGGATGATAGCCGGGGTCGGCGGGGTGGTCGGCTTCCTGCCGAATATCCTGCTCCTCTTCCTTGGCCTGTCCTTCCTGGAATCCACCGGCTACATGGCCAGGGCCGCCTTCGTGGTGGACAGGGCTTTCCATAAGATAGGGCTGCACGGCAAATCTTTCATCCCGATGGTCACCGGCTTCGGCTGTTCCGTCCCGGCCTTCATGGCCTGCAGGACGCTGAAGAACCGCGGCGACAGGCTGGCTACCATGATGGTGATCCCTTTCATGAGCTGCGGGGCCAAGCTGCCGGTGCATATCCTCCTCATCGGCGCTTTCTTCCCGGCTTCCATGTCGGCCAATATCCTTTTCGGCGTCTACCTGTTCGGTATAGCCGTGGCCGTGTTCTCGGCGAAGCTGCTGAAGTCCACTATTTTCAAAGGCACGTCGGAGCCTTTCGTGATGGAACTGCCGGTCTACAGGCTGCCCACCCTGCGCTCCGTCCTGATGCAGATGTGGATAAAGGCCTGGATGTACCTGAAGAAGGCCGGGACCGTAATACTGGCCGTCTCCGTAGTGGTCTGGCTGGTCTGCAATTTCCCGGTGAACGAAAAGCTGAACCTGGAATACGGGGCTAAAATAGAGGCCGTGAAGCAGGACAAGAAGACTACGGCCGAAGCGAAAGCGGGAACGGCCGCGGCCCTGGAGAACGAACTGGCCGCGAAGCAGATGGAATATTCCTTCGCCGGGCGCACCGGTAAGCTGATAGAGCCCTTCATAAGGCCGCTCGGCTTCGACTGGCGTCTCGGCGTGGCGCTGACCGCCGGCCTGGCGGCTAAAGAGGTGGTCGTGGCCACCATGGGGACCATCTACGCTTTGGGTGGTACCGGGGAGAATGAAAGCCTGACGGCCAGGCTGAGGAGCGACCCGGCTTATAACCCGGCCGTAGCCCTGTCCCTGATAATCTTCGTCCTGCTGTACGTGCCCTGCCTTTCAGCGACTGCCGTCTTCCACCAGGAAGGCGGGGAATTGAAGATAACCTTGTTCTATATCGCCTATACCACGGTAGCGGCCTGGGTCCTGTCCTTCGCCGTCTACCAGGCGGGGAAAGCTTTCCTGTAACGCCCCTGTCCCGCCGCTTCGGCGGCGGAGGGGGCGATTTTTTTCGGTTGCAAGTTAGGCACAACTAAAACAGTAAGGCAAGGCAAAACATCTCCCGCCGCTGGCGGGATGAAACAATGGTGGAGGTTAAACGTATGGAAGCAACTATCGTAACGCTGATAATAGCCGCGGCGCTTTTCTTCGCCGGGCGCACCCTCTCCGGCTCGTCCGGCGGCTGCGGCTGTGCCGGAGGCGGCGGGAAGGGCAGCTGCCGCAAGGAGGGAAAGCATGAGCACTGAGGCGCAGCTGCGCGAAGACCTGGCGGAGCTGGAACAGCGGCTTTGCGACACTACGCGCCTGCTCGGTTTCGCGACCGGGAAGGAGTTCTGCGGCTGCTCCCGCAACTGCGAGCATAAAGCCCTGTTGAAGCGTTTACTGGCGGAAAGCGTTTTGGAACTCGGTCGCGCGTGCGGTTCTTCCAGGCCCGGGCAGTTGGAGCGGCTGCGCCAAAAGTTCTTAGCTTTGCTATCGCAGCTGGACGGTCGCGGCGGGGGTACGAAGGAAAATTAAGGGGCAGGGTACAGGTTGAGGGAAATATAAAAGGAGAGTTCAAATGCGCGGAAAACATGGAATAGCGGCGGTTCTTTTTATTGCGGCTTTCATCTTCTGCCCGGAGGGCGGTTTCGCCTACCGGCCTTTCTCCACCGAGGATGCGGGCGTGGCGGGCGCGGGGGTGGCGCAGCTTGAAATGAGCTGGGACTACCTGGATTGGGACGGCGGCAGGGAGAATATGCCGCTCCTGGTTCCCGTTTACGGCGTGACGCGCCGGCTGGAACTTTCAGCCGAGATCCCCTATATGCTGCATGAGCACGAAGGGGGAGAAAGGATGAGCGGTATCGGCGATATCAATCTTGTCGGGAAATTCCTGGTGCTGGAGGAAAAAACGGGGCGGCCGTCGCTGGTGCTGAAAAGCGCCGTGAAAACGAAGAGCGGCGACGAGGTTAAAGGTTTGGGCAGCGGTGACATGGATTATAATATCACCGCCGCCGCTTCGAAGGCCTTGGGGGCTGTCACGCTGCACGGGATGTTCGGCTACACTTTCGTGGGTGATAACGGGGACGACAGCGTCAGTAATATCAGCCTTTACGGCCTGGCGGCCGATTACAGCGTGACGGCCAAGTTCCATCTCGCGGCCGAGATCTCGGGCAGCAAACACCCCGAGAAGGCGCTGCTGGAAGACCCTCTTTTCGCCCTCCTGGGCCTGGCCCGCCAGATCTCGGACGATCTGATCCTGGACGCCGGACTGCGGTACAGTTTCAACAAAGCCATGCCCAAATGGAGCACGACGATAGGAGCTTCCATCACGTTCTGAACCAGAACTTGAAACATTCCCGCGGCGGCTGCCGGCGGCGGGGCCCGTATTTTGTAAAATATAGCTGATGCACAAAGACCGGCGCGGGCTTTTCCTGAACTTCTTCCTGCTGTTCCTGGGGTTCTCTCTGCTTACCCGGCTGACCCTGCTCTTTATGGCTTGGCCGGAGCTGGACGGCGGGCTTTGGGTCCTGGCAAAGGTGTTCGCGGCGGGGCTGGTCTACGACTGCGCGGCTTTTTCCTACGCCGGCGGCGCGCTGGCTCTTTATCTGCTGGCCCTGCCGGAAAAGGTCTACGCGGCCGCCTGGCACCGCCTGCTGATCTACGGTTTTTTCTTCATAGCCGCTTTCCTCCTGGCCTTCAACCTCGCCGCCGAATACTATTTCTTCTACGAGTTCGGCGTGCGCTATAACTTCATAGCGGTGGACTACCTGGTCTATACCAACGAAGTGCTGGGGAATATCAGGGAGTCCTATAACCTGCCCGTGGTCCTGCCGCTGGTGACGGCGCTGGCCGCCGGCGCCCTGTGGTCCTTTCGCCGGAGGCTGGCCTCTTCCTTCGCGGCCTCCGTGCCTTTCCGCTCCAGGCTTTACAGCGCGCTGCCGGTCCTGGCCGCGCCGGCGCTCTGTTTTTTCCTGCTGGACGGGCGGCTGGCCCGGGTCTCGAAGAACGAATACGCCAACGAAGTGGCGATGAACGGGCTTTACGCCTTCGGCTCGGCTTTCCTGAACAATGAGCTGCCCTATGAGAAGTTTTACGCTTCGGCTGACCCGGAAGCCTCCTTCAGGACGCTGCGCGCCGCCCTGGCAGGGCCCGGCGTGGAATTCATAGGCGGCGGCCTGGATATTAACCGCAGGATAAAAGGCCGGGGCCCGCTGAAGAAGCTCAACGTGGTGGTGATAGTGGGGGAAAGCCTCAGCGCCGAATACCTTGCCGCCTTCGGGGCCGCCAGGGGCCAGGGGACCATGCCTAACCTGGACGCGCTCGCGGCGAAGTCCCTGTTCTTCAAGAGGTA
>Ga0209000_1002441_pt1 | contig 10176 bp, 17 predicted proteins | sample RifGroD2_FD_183998 | JGI IMG/M metagenome (GOLD analysis project Ga0209000, IMG submission 183998) | Groundwater microbial communities from Rifle, Colorado, USA - Groundwater D2 (SPAdes) (version 2) | ecosystem: Environmental > Aquatic > Deep subsurface > Groundwater | place: Rifle, Colorado...
AAGATTCATTTTATCCAAAAAGTGTTACAAAAATAAAGAAAAATTGTAATGTAATACCATTATTTAGTTATGAAATATTTAAATATCCTTGGGGTAGTGCAGTTAGAGAAATTCGTACAAAGAAATGGATTAATGCTTTTATATTACCAGATGCACAAGAAATAAAATTAGATAATATAGATGTAGAGATACATGAAAATGGTATTGAGTTTAAGTGATATTTTTGTGATGATGGAAAAGATATGTGTTATTTGAATTAATTTTATAGAATAGGACTTTGATCATGATTTAAAAAGGAGTAATATAATTGTGAAATTTATGTTATTTTTATTAAAAAATATATTATGGCATTTTTTATTTCCTTCTGCTGTGATTTACTATCTTATTCATGGTGATATGGGAATAATGAAAATGTATTTTTCATGGAAACCAAAATATTAGATTATTATATCGTAAAGGAGAAAATTTATGAATATTTATTTCTGTTTAGGATTTATTGTATTGTCTTTTGGAATAGGGTTTATAATGGGTGGTAGTACAGGTTGGAAAGCAGGTTATGATTTTTATAATAGAAATAAGGATCTTATAAATAATAAAAATAATAATTATTTAGTTTGTAATATGTGTGTTTACAATGATGAAACTTGTTCAATGTGTAATTCTTGTGAAACAAGATATCATGAATATCCAACTAATTTCTTAGCAAGAAAATTACCAAAAGGAGAATAGTAAAATAATGACAACTAAACTATTATTAGAATTCGCATTTGTAATATTTTTATTACAGTTATATAAACTTAAGTCATACTTCATGCCATTAGAAAAGAAGCAAGAAAAATTTGATAGTAATAGAGAAAATGTAGAAAAGTTTATAGATAAGAAATTATTGAATAAATTAGATATAGTATTTATGGTAGTAATATATTCTATATATGGTTTATTTTATGTTATTAGTTACGATACATATAATGAACATGGATTAATGTTATTTCCTATAGCAATGATTGTTTTAAATATTTATAATTTTATTAGAGGTATGTTTGTGTTGAAAAGTAGAAAGTTAAGTAGGAATATTGTTGATAAGATTGCACATCCGTTGAGTAGTGTGTATTTAGGTTATTTTGTATATTTGTTATTAATGTAAAAATATAATATATAACTAATTCAAGGAGAATACATATGATAACATTTGATTCATTTTACAATAATAAAGCAATAGAATTAATGAAGTGGTATTGTAAAGAAAATAATAGAATAAAAGCTGTAAAAATATTTAAAGCAGCTTGTAATATGGAATATAATTATCGTATGAGTAAATGGGATAAAGTAGAATTAGGGAATGGAGTACAATATGTAAAAGCAATGAGTGTGAATATGATTAGAGCAATGATGAGTGATTATGTTCCATCAAAGAAAATAGAAAAGGAGAATACATATGAAACGATTTAAATGTAAGGTAGAAAGAATAGATGAATATATAATTGAGTTTGATGAAAGTGTATTAAATGATGAATGGTTAGATGAATTCTCAAAACATTTTTATAAATTTAAAGATTTAGAAGAACATGCTGAACACATTGCACAACATAGAGCAAGATTTGAACAAAATTTTATTGAAGGTTATGGAATACCTTTGGTTAATGGTAAAGTACCACATTTTGCTGATGAGAAGAGTGTTAGTAAAGCAATTAATATTATTATTGTAAATGAAGATGAAGATTGCGAAGTAGAAGTTGAAGAAATTGAGTAGGAAGGATGATAAATAATATGATTAAATATAAGTATTCTATTACAAATAATAAGCAAATTGCACCAAAATTAAAATGCTGTCCTATTTGTGGTGAGATAGAAGATGTTACAGTTAGATATGAGAGTTGGCAAGTTGATTTTTTCTGTGATAAATGTGGATTTAATGGTTCAGTGGATTATTTAAAGCCTGAAGATTGGAAACCAGAAATGGAAGGTAAGGAGATTTTGTTTTAAAGTTAGAATAAGATAGTAAAAATTAACAAAATATTAATATAAAAATGATTGCATAGGACAAACATTGGGCATAATTTATATTATAAAGCACTATAGAAGTATTATAGAAGTGTAAAATAATATATATTATAAGGAGTGGGTTAAATGATTATTAAAACTCAAAGTGGTAATGTTGCTAATGTTGTTAATTCTACTAATGCTCAATGTTATAGGAAAGAGGAAGAAGTAGATTGGAGGAGTTGGTGTCCTGAGAGGGGTAGTGTGATACTCGTTAATTTTGGTGATGATAAAACAAAAATTGATTCTGAAATTAAAAATATTAGACCTGCAATCGTGTTGTCTAATAATATGGGGAATAGGTATTCAAGTATTTTGAGTGTTGCTCCTTTAACGAGTTCAACTACAAAAACAAGGATACCTGTTCATGTTCATATAGGAATTGAAGAGGGATTGAGAAATCTAAGTTTGGTTTGTTTAGAGCAGACGGTTTGCATTAGCAAGAGGAGAGCGTTGATTGATAATAAGTTTATGATTATATGTGAATTGAGTGAGAAAAAGATGAAAGAAATAAATTTGGGGTTAAAATTACAAATGGGGTTAGATTAATTTAAACAATAATTAAAATATAAATATAATTAAAGTATAAAATATATATTAATAAAAGGATGTGATGTTTATGATTGTGTACAAATTATAAATTATTATATTTTCTAACTTAAAAAATATAAGTAATGAGGAGAGTAGATATTTGAGAGGAATAAAGAAAACAACAGAACAATATAAATTAGAATTAGATAAAGTGAACAAGAAAAATGGAACAAATATAAAATTAAGAGATAAATATATAAAAGATGATGTTAAAATAATTCATATATGTACATGTGGTAGAGAATGGAATGTTGCTCCTACTACTGTTTTACAAGGTTCAGCAAAAAGTTGTGGTTTATGTTATAGTCTTACATTTGAACAATGGTGCTTAGATAATAACTATCAAGATATACTTAATAGATGGGATTATGAATTGAATGATTGTAAACCTAGTGAAATTACGCATAGGGTAAATAAGAAATATTATTTTAAATGTCCTAGAGGATTACATGAAAGTGAATTAAAAATAATTAATAATTTTACAAGTCGTAGAGATGGTACTATGGATTGTAGAAAATGTACTAGTATTGCTCAGTTTGGAATTGATAATGTTGATAAAAACTTCCTTGAAAAGTATTGGGATTGGAAAAAGAATAATGAGTTAGGAATTGATCCTTGGGAAATTAGTTATGGTAGTAAAAAATATGTATATATTTATTGTCAAGAAAAAGATTATCATGGTAGTTATGATATTAAATGTTATGAATTTGCAAAAGGATTTAGATGTGGATATTGTCATGGTAAAAAAGTTAATCCACTAGATAGTTTTGCTCAATATTTACTTGATACATTCGGAAATAATGCTCTAGATATGTATTGGGATTATGAAAAGAATAAAAATATAAATCCTTGGAATATAACAAAACAAGCAAATAAATATGTATATATCAAGTGTCAAGAAAAAGATTATCATGGAAGTTACTCAATTCAATGTCCTAATTTTGTAAGTGGTCAAAGATGTTCTTATTGCTGTCCTAAAGGTAGAAGAGTTCATCCGTTAGATAGTTTAGGCACTTTATACCCTGAAGTATTAAATATATGGTCAGATAAGAATAAGAAAAGTCCATATGAATATACCCCATATGCTAATCAAGAAGTTTATTGGAAATGTCCTAAAGGTAAGCATGATGATTATCCTAGAAAGATAAGTGGTTCTAATATATGTAATTTTCGTTGTCCTGAATGTTCTAAAGAATTAAGAGAATCAATTATGGCAACCACACTTAAACAAGTATTAAAGCATGAGTATCTAGATACAATATGGGAGTATAACGCAGGATTTAAAACGCCTAACAATTATATAAGTAGATATGATATTTTTGCTCCTCAATTAGATAATTTATTAATTGAATGTCAAAGTGAATATCATGATGACCCTGAACAACAAGAAATAGATAGACTAAAGAAACAGTATGCTGTAGATAATGGTTATAATTATATAGCATTAGATTGTAGAGATTATACTCCATTAAAAGCAATGCAAATATTTTTTCCTAATGTTAAAGAAATACCTGTTTATGTAAATTTATTAAGAGATACTTTAAGAGACTGGGATTTGAAAGAAGCACAAGAATTATTAAATAAAGGTCATACATATCAAGAAGTAGCAGATATAGTTGGAACAACATACGGAGCAATATGTCATAATATTAGTAGAAGTAAATTAATAAAACCTGAAAATTATATATCTACAAAACATATTTGTAGTAATAAGCCTACGGTTTTAAATAAATGTATCATGATAAATACATAAATAATATAATAACATTATAAATAGAAAGGAGTAATCTATAATTTGATTGAAACTTGGTTATTAGTATTTCTAATCATTTACATAAGAAATAAATTTATACATAATTTAGAGAAAAATAATATATACATATATCAACAGTATGATGTAAAATTAATATTTAAACATATTTCTATTATTCCTCCACTTTTGTTTCTATTATTTTATTTATTTCTTGAATATACAACATTTATAGGATGGCATTACTTTTTACAATACCAATACATAATTAAAACAGCAACATTATTGAGTTTTTTCCCATTGATTATTACATATAAGTTATTCGAGAATCCAAAATACATAAATAATGATTATCTATCTGTGTTAACTTCACCTATGACTATAGCAGGATGTTGTTTATTAATAGGAACATTCCTTAATAAATTGGCAATGTACTACAATGATAACCAAATGCCCACCTACCCATCAGTAACCTTTTGGGTAGGTTATATTAAACCAGACGGTTTTATAGATGGTGTGCATGTACTAGGAAATGCTTATTCTAATATGATTTTACTTTGTAATATATGGGATCTTGGATTCACGGTTTTAAGTCCAGGTGATGTGATAATTCGATTTTTCCCGCTTATCATTTTATTTTGTTCAATAAAAAAATCAAATGAAAAAAATTAATAAAATGATAAAATAATTGTTGACTAACATCTAACTCTGTGGTAATATATAAATAGAAATATTACATATAGAGAGGATGTTGGGCAAATGATGCAAAGTATTACTAATGCAGTATTAAATGGTTTGCTAGTGAGCATTCCAGAAGAATTTTTGTGGTTACTTACTGTTTTAATTTTTATGAAGAGATTTGATTTATTAGATAAATATATGTGGAAGCAAAACATAAAGTATTTATTTTTACCAATAATAACTACATCAATGATAATCAGTATATTAAGATACATAATTATTGTACCAAGAATATTTATGACTTTATCAGCAATATTAACAATGTATTTAGCAATAATATATATATTAAAAATACCAAAAAATAATCCACTTAAAGAAAAAATCTCTTATTTTAAAATATTATTTTATGTAATAGTAAGTTTTGCTATATTAATAATATTTGTAGAATCTTTATACTCACCTATTTTACTAGGAGTTATCAAAATATCTATTAAACAAATTAATGATATATGGTCAATGAATTTCTTACTATCAATACCTGCTAGATTAATAGATTTTATTATTATTGTCATTATATTATCCATACAAAATAGAAAAACATATATAAATATAGTTTATTCAATATTCTGAGAAAAAGATAAGTATAGCAATAATAAGTTTTATTAGTATATTAATAGTTTTTTGGATAATGTTAATAGATGTTTTCGGTAATTATAATATAATATCACAATTTGAATTAAGTCAGCAAATAATGTTAAATATATTGTTATTAATAGTACCAAGTATGTTATTAATATTAATGATTTATTTAATTATATTATTTATAGAGAAGATAAATAATATGCAAAAATCACATCAAAATATGTTTGATGACATATTAGATGATGATATAAATGATTATTAAGTAAAGGAGGTGAAATTCATGAAAAAATTTATGATTCTTGCTGGTTTGATTGCATTAGTAGGAACTACTTTTGGTAGTGTTATTAATTCTGCTGCTTGGTATCATCAACCCAAAACCCCTTCTATGTTCAAGTAATTGCTACATAGAGATTCTAAGTGAAGTGTTTACTTCCTTCACTTAGAATAAAAAAATAATATAATAAGTATTGTAATCTAAATAAAATTATGGTAACATATAAATGTAGTACATAATAGATATAAAATATATGGGAATGAGGAGTGATTTAAATGTTATTTGGTAAAAAAGAAAATAATACATCAATAGAATTAAATGAAACTAAACAAAAATTATCAGAAGCAATTTTAATTGCAAAAGGATATCGTACTACTAAAAAATTTGCAGAAGAGATGAAAATATATGATGTAGATAAAATTGATGATTTAATAAAAGGAAAATATAAAGAATTGCCTGATAGAAACTTATTAAGGAAAATTGCAAATAATAGTCAAGGTAGGATAAATTTTATACATTTTTATGAAATCTGCGGTTATAAAACTTCCGATCCAGAAGAAGACCGTAATTGGAAGAATTGGACACCAGAAAAAGGGAGTATTGTGAATGCAGATTTGGGCTTTACGGAAGATTCTATTCAAGGGGGTAAACGCCCAGTTTTAATTTTGGGTAATAACCTAGGATTAAAATACTCAGATATTTTATTTGGGATACCAATCTCTACTAAAAACAAAGGAAATGAAAAAATGCATGTTCCTGTAGGGAAAGAATATGGACTGGAAAAATTTTCCTATATTTTGTGCGAGCAGACAAGGGTAATGTCAAAGAGGAGGTTCTTTTATGATGGTACTATTTGGAAAATAGGTACTTTAGACGAAGAGAAATTGCAACAAGTTTACAACATATTAGAATTTCAATTAGGGATCAAAGATTTAAATTTTGATACTCGTAGGGCATATGAAATGATTACAAATATTAAAATACTTAGAAAGAATATTAAGGTAAAAGAATCAAAAGATTTGATTAAGTTATTCAATGAAAAATTGGCTGAATTTAAGGAATATTGTAAAAATTATAATATTAATTATGAAGATGTTGTGAATGAATATAAAAGAGACAATAATTATGCTGTTCAAGCAATCTAAAAATGATCAATCAAAAACAATTAGAATACCTATGTAAAAAGTATAAAATTAAGTATCAATTTTTCGAAAATACAGACATAGCAATTATCGACACTGGTTTAGATATTTGGCAAATCAAGCATGTAGGCAATAGAGACAGACCATATTGCCTCATGCACAAAAATAAAATAAGACAAACTAAGAAATTTCATGTGCAAGGTTGGAAAAGAACATTAAGTCATGCACTTGATAGTTTACTATCTCACAAAAATGTCTTTATAAATCATTCTAAAATACATAAACAAAATAATATTATAAATAAGAGAGGAGTAAAATAACATTATAAATAAATACATAAGATACCTATTAACATTCCGATATATCAAATTATTTTCTTATTGGAGTGCAAGATACCTACACAATAAAATAAAAGAATATCATAATAAAGAACATGATACAGGTAAATATATTAAATACAACAGATACACCTACTATTACGGATTTCAAATAATCATTGGAGGCATTAACAAATTCCTACTCTTAATCACACTAGGTATCCTACTAAACATCCTTCCATATTTCCTATTAACAACACTATCATTCGTATCATTGCGTATATGGACAGGAGGTTTGCATTTTTCATATACCAAATGCACTTACATATCCCTCTTATCATTCACAATTTTCGCATTATTAGCAAAATACATCTACATGCCAACCATACCAACTATATTAATATTCTTAATTGTCTTAATTTTAATACTGTTATACGCACCAGTACCACATCCCAACAGACCAATAAAAAATAACGAAAAAGTTAAATTTAAGATAATTTCAATTATCTCATTATTAATATTACTTCTGGTTATTTTATGTGTAAATAATATTATTATTTGTAATTCTATAGTGTTTGGAATATCATTGGCAGGTATAATTATGTTACCTATTGTAAACAAACTGAAATAGTTGTTAACGCAGGTATATAAAAAGTCGAAAATTGTCGCTAGGTAATTGTTGTCTATATGTGAAATTTTATGTAAAATAATATTATTAACAAAAATTAAAATAATGCTTGTTCTTTTGTTGTCAATGTATTATAATAGGACGAACAGGTGTTCTATAAATAACATTAATATTAAGGAGGAGATTATTACGACTAGAGAAAAGATGGTACACATTATTAAAGATCAGGAAGGAAACTTTGTTGCGAGAAATTTTGCTTTTACACTTACGAATGAAGGATGGTTGTATAGTTATTTTACAGGCATAGCTACAGGACTTAGTTATTATAAGAATAATGATGTTGGCCTAGAAACGGCAACAAAAGAATTAAAACAACTACAAGATATAAATAATAAATATAGGTTTGGAAAAGTATTTTCTCTTGAATTAATCGATTATAATTCAATTAAAATGGGTGAATTTATTATTGAAGAAGTATTTAAAGGCATACATAGTGGAAGTAATAAAAAAATAGTTAATTTATAAAAAATAAAAATTAAAAATAATGTTTATTGTTATTGACTTCCGGTTATATTTATATTATAATAATATATAATGCCGGAAGGAGTTGATGTAACATGCTTAAAGAGCAACAAAATAATTTAATTTTTAAACTTAAGGGTGTAATTAAAGAAATAGGATATATGAATGATGTTAAGCAGGACGTAGTGGCACAATTTAAATCAAGAAATCTTAATGGGTTAAGAGCAGCTTGGGTGTTATCTGAGAATCTTGATTTAAATACTCTTACTGATTCTGAACAGGATATTCGTTTCCTATTTCTTTTCACCTTGGGGTTAAACAGAGCGTTAAAGGATAAAGATATTGGGATATCTATTAATGTTGAAAATTATTTTACAGAATTAGAATGTAAGCAATGGTTATATTATAGAGAGGAAAAAGAAGATAAAGATATATTTCCTCTTATTATTGAAAATGTACAAAAAATATCAAATAAATTATGGCAAGGAGTTATGTCAGTACAACAGTTGGAAGAAATTAATAGAATGAATGTTATTCTATATAATTTTTCTACTCAACGTGATCCTATCGTAACAGCTTTTGGTGAAAGAATAAATATTGATAAAAATAAAATTAATGAAATAAAAGAAAGAATGCTAAATAATGAACAATATCCTGACCCTATTATTTTAAATATTCTTAATGATGGTGAATCTAAAGTAACATATAATGAGAAGAATAATACTCTTATTATTCATGAAGGAAGTAAAATTAATATTGTAGATGGTTTTCACCGAAAAACTGCATCCAGTTTGGTATTGGAAATAAACCCAAGTATACAATTTAATTGGCAGGTAACTTTTACTTTCTTATCTGAGAAAGACGCTCATGACTATATGCGACAAAAAGATAAACAGAAACCAATCAAACGTGAATGGATTGATCAGAAAGATTATTCACGACATGAAAATTTAGTCATTGATGTAATTGTAGATGATAGATTGTCTGAATTGGCGAAAGTAATGAAGGAAGATGACCAGTATATAAAACTTAATAGAGCTTTAACTAAAAAATCGATTATTTCTGAAGCAATTAAAGAATGTTATACTGAAGATTTAAAAACTAGTATTAACATTAGAAAAATTGGCAAATGGATAGTAGAATTTACTGATTATCTTATAGGAACATATGCCGAAGAATTTATTGTTAATCCTTACGTCATTAAAGAAACAAGTTTGATTAATAATAAAAATATGTTCTATGGTTATATTGCTCTTTCTAAGCAATTACAAGGTAATAGTAATTGGGAAGAATTAATGAAGCAGAAAATAGAATCAATTGATTTTAGTATTACTAATAAATTATGGAAAGACATAGGATTATTGAATAATAAGAATAAAGATGCGAGTAAAGTATTAAGAAATAAATTGTATAAATTGTTTGTAGAGGAAGTGTAAAAATGGATGTTATATTTAAAGTGGACAATGCTATTAAGCAAGAATATTTAGATGAAAAACTAACTGATACTGCTAAATCAGATGCATTTGTTTTGAGAGCAGTGGATGATTTTGAGTACTCAATAGGAAAGTCTGTTTATAATATGGATTATG
>Ga0209000_1002448_pt1 | contig 10146 bp, 10 predicted proteins | sample RifGroD2_FD_183998 | JGI IMG/M metagenome (GOLD analysis project Ga0209000, IMG submission 183998) | Groundwater microbial communities from Rifle, Colorado, USA - Groundwater D2 (SPAdes) (version 2) | ecosystem: Environmental > Aquatic > Deep subsurface > Groundwater | place: Rifle, Colorado...
AAATGAGCGAAGCCGTTACAGCCACCGTGGCCAGGCCGGCCATAGTCCAGAAGAACCTGGAGATCCCGCCGCTCACGATATTGGTGAAAATGGCCGGGTTTATCGCCTTGAGGGTGAAGAGGAAAGAGAGGCCGCTCAAAGGCTGAAGGAGGATACCGAAGGCGAAGATAGTCCCGCTATAATCGGCCAGCCAGGAATAATAGGCGGCTTCGGCCTGGTCCGCTTTGCGCAGCTTGAAGAAAGCGTAGATATAGGCGAACATCGCGGCGTTCAGCACGCACGGTATCAGCAGGTGGAGGCTGGACGCGGGCATGGCCGGGTTAAAGACGGCTTTGAGCAGGCTTGGAGCGCTGAAATAAGTCCCCGGGGTGAGCATGAAGGACCAGGCGGCGTTTATCACCAGCGCCGCGGCCACTGCCGAGGCGGCGGCCAGCCCGCCTATGGCGATATGGAGACCCTTGTTCTTAGTCGTTTCCCAGTTCAGGCGGTAGGCGATAGACGAGGCCATCATCACCATGAAGATGGAGACTTCGAGCATCAGCGGCCAGAAGAAGATATTGTAAAGCCGCGACGTGAACACCGGGAAGAGGCCGATCAGGAGGACGACGATAGCTACGCCCAGGACCCCGTTGAGCTTCATCATGCTCGAGAGGAATTTGACATAACCCAGGGCGAAGCGGTCGTGGAAAGCGCTGTTTTTCCGATAGCCGATCCATTCGCTGGCGAAAGCGAGGGCCAGCCCCCCCGTGGCTACGAAGGCGAAAAACACATGGACCAGGATCACAAGGGCCATTATGAGCGAATTGCCGGTGAATGGGAAAATTATCTGTTGCATGCCTTAAGAAGCTGCTCCGTACTCAGAAGTATACCATGCTGGTCTTCTTGAATTCCCTGAGGCTTTCGAGGACCCTGTATTCTTTCATCCCCGTTTTCCTGACCAGGCCGTCGACCACCTTCAGAACTTCGGCGCGGCTGCGCCCGTGGACCATGGTATAAAGATTATAAGGCCAGCCCGGGCGGGTAAGGCGCTCGTAGCAGTGGCTGATGGCCGGCGAGGCGGCGGCGGTTTTCCCGAAGGAAACGGCGCGGCGGGCGGGAACCTTCCAGGCGACCATTGCATTGGCCGAATAACCGGCTTTATGGTGCCTTACTATGGCCCGCAGGCAGCGCAGGGCGCCGCTGCTCTTAAGTTCTTTAACGGCGGCCAGCAGCTTTTCTTCCGTCAGGCCGAGCCCGGCGGCGAGCTTCTTGAAAGGAGCGGGTTCGAGCGGGATATCCCCCTGCAGAGCGCGGACGATAGCCGGGTTTATTTTCATATCGGGAACATCGTCTTTATCTTGAACATTTTCTTCACCGGGAAGGAAAAACATTTTTCCACTCCGGGCAGGCGCCTGAAGGAGGCTATTTTCTTATCGACGCCGGCCATGGTGCCGCGCACGCCTACCGTGAACCAGAGGTTCATCTCCCCCTCTCTTTCATAGCAGTGGGTGACGCCGGGAAATTTGGAGATCTCTTTCGCTACCGCGGCCAGGCGGGCGGGCTTTACGCGCGCGCCGGCGAGGGTGGACGAAAAGCCGAGCTTGCGGGTCTCGAAGCTGCCGCCTATCCTGCGTATCACGCCTTTTTTCTTATAAGCTTTCAGGATCTTCAGGACCTCGGCCTCGGAGACGCCGAGACCCGCTCCCATGTCGGCGAAAGGCCGCCCGCTGACGGGGATGTCCGCCTGCGCCGCGTCGAGCACCAGTTTTTCTACTCTTTTAACCATTTTGCCGCTTCCTTGGCGTGGTAAGTGATTATCATGTCGGCGCCGGCCCTCTTTATCGAGGTGAGTATCTCGAGGACCATGGCTTTCTCGTTTATCAGGCCCTTCTGCGCCGCCACCTTCACCATCGAATACTCGCCGCTCACATTGTAAGCCGCGGTAGGGAACTGGAATTTATCCTTTATCGCCCGGAGTATGTCCAGGTAGGCCAGGGCTGGCTTCACCATCACGATGTCGGCGCCCTGCATCACGTCCAGCTCCACCTCGCGCAGCGCTTCCAGGTAGTTGGCGGGGTCCATCTGGTAGGTTTTCCTGTCCCCGAACTGCGGGGCGGACTGGGCCGCTTCGCGGAAAGGCCCGTAAAAAGCGGAAGAATACTTGGCGGCGTAGGAAAGGATGCCGGTCTGCTGGAAGCCGTAACCGTCGAGGGCCCTCCTGATGGCCCCGACGCGGTTGTCCATCATGTCCGAAGGGGCCACGAAATCCGCGCCGGCCTCGGCGTGCACTAAAGCTTCCTTGACCAGGAGTTCCAGGGTAAGGTCATTGTCCACCACATGGCCGCCGGCGCATTCCTTGACCACGCCGCAGTGGCCGTGGCTGGTGTATTCGCAAAGGCAGACGTCCGTCATCACGGCCATTTCCGGGACGGCGCGCTTTATCGCCCTGACCGCTTCCGGCACCGGGCCCTTGGGATTATAGGCTTCCTTCCCGAGCGGGTCTTTCTTCGAGGGCAGGCCGAAAAGTATAAGCGAGTTTATGCCGAGGGCGCGGCATTTCGCGGCTTCGGCCGCCGCCTCGTCCACCGACAGGTGGAAGCAGCCGGGCATGGAAGAAATTTCTTTTTTATATTTTTTCCCCGGGACCACGAAAAGGGGATAGACGAAATTATCGGCGGTAACGCGCGTTTCCCTGAACATATCGCGGGCCCATTTCAGGTTCCTGAGTCTGCGCGGCCTGGCTGAGTCGGAAATCATGCGGTCTTCTCCTTGAAGTACGCTGGCGGCTGTCTGGCCTATGGCCGTGCCGTATCGGGCGCTATGCGCTTCAGACGGCCTGGCGGTTTTTCTTGAAATATCCCTGCGCCGCTTCCACGAGGCCGGGGATAGTATAGTCCTTCGCTTCGAAATCGGGTTTAAAACCCTCGGACTTCATAGTGCCGGAAGTGATAGGGCCGATGCTGCCCATCGCCACGCCCTTAAGAAGCTTTTTATCGGCGCCCTTGAAGCTTTCCAGGAAACCGGTGACGGTGGAAGAACTGGTGAAAGTGATAAGGCTTACCGTCCCCTCCTCCAGATGGCGGCGCAGCTCGGGGAGATTCCCCCTGTCCGGCAGCGTATTGTAAGTGGGGATCTCGGTCACCAGGGCGCCGGCTTTTTTAAGCCCGGCGTAAAGCATGTCCCTGGCCATTGCGGCCCTGGGCAGGAGTATTTTCTGTCCTTTCACTTTGCCCAGCGCTTTCAGGATAGACTCGGAGATGTATTTCTCGGGCACGAGGTCGGCTTCTACGCCTTTCGCGCGCAGAGCTTCCGCCGTGGCGGGACCTATAGCCACTACCTTCGCGCCTCCGAAACGGCGGGCGTCCAGGCCGAGCTTTTTCATCCGGTTAAAGAACACTTCCACTCCGTTGGAACTGGTGAAGATCACCCAGTTATAGCCGCCGAGCCCCTTTATTTCCTTGTCCAGGGCTGAAAAGGACTTGAGCGGCTCTATTTTGATAGAAGGGAAAATTATCACTTCTGCCCCGAGGTCCGAAAGTTTCCGGGCCAGGGCGCTGGCCTGTTCCCTCGAGCGGGTCACCACTATTTTCTTGCCGAAAAGCGGCCTTTTCTCGAACCAGGCCAGCTGTTCCCGCAGCCCGGCGACGCCGCCCACTATAGTGACCGCCGGGGCCTTGATATCGGCCTTGCGGGCGAGTTCGGCTATAGTGGAAAGGGTCCCGGAAAGGGATCTCTGCCGGGGAGTGGTCCCGTTTGAAACGATAGCGGCCGGGGTGGAGCCTTTCAGCCCCGCGGCCATGAGTTTCGCGGAAATAACGTCAAGGCTTGAAACGCCCATCAGGAAAACCAAAGTCCCGCCGCCGGAAGCCAGGCTGTCCCAGGGGAGCTTGAGCTCGCCGTCCTTCTGCATATGCCCGGTGAGGAAAGTCACCATCGGCGCGAAAGAGCGGTCGGTAACAGGGATACCCGCGTAAGCCGGCGCGGCCACGGCCGAGCTGACCCCGGGAACTATTTCAAAAGGTATTTTAGCGGCCGCGAGGTCCCTCGCTTCTTCCCCGCCGCGTCCGAAAATGAAAGGGTCGCCGCCTTTAAGGCGGACCACGTTGCCGCCTTTTTTGCCGAGGCGGACCAGGAGGGCGTTGATATCCTCCTGCTCCATGGCGTGCACGGCGCCTCTTTTACCGACATAAAATTTTTGGGAGCCGGCCGGGGCCAGGTTCACGAAATCGGGGTTGGACAGGGCGTCGTAGACCACGTAATCGGCCTTGCGCAGGCATTCCGCGCCTTTGATCGTCAGCAGGCCGGGATCGCCGGGACCGCCGCCCACCAGGTATACCTTGCCTTTCGTCATATTTGCCTTAGAAGTCTGAAGTAGGCCTGTTTGTCGGCCTTTGATCTGGAAGCCAGCATTTTAACGCGCAGCTTCCGCAAAGCCTCTACTTTTTCAGCGAAAGCGCCGCCGTAGGTTTTCTCGAGCTGCAGGCGGATCTTTTTCGCCAGGGCCGGGCTGGCCCCGCCGGTAGAAACGGCTATGGTCAGGGGCCCGTTCCTGAAAACCGCGGGCACTATGAAATTGCAGAGGGCCGGCCTGTCCACCACGTTCACCAGCGCCCCTTTCTTGACGGCGGCCTCGCCGACCAGGGAGTTCAGCTCCTCCGAGTCGGTGGAGCAGACTACCAGCGCCGCTCCCTTCAGGTCTGACAGCCTGAATTTCCGCCTGAAAAACTTTACCTTGCCTTTCCCGCCAAGCTTGGCGAAACCCGGGTGTAAAAGGGGAGCCACGACCTTAACTTGCGTAGCGCCGGACTTAAGAAGCGTCTCCGTTTTGCGGAACGCCACCTCGCCGCCGCCTACCACGAGGCATGGCTTCCCCTTTATGTCAAGGAACACCGGGTACAAAAAGGCTTTTATTTCGCTTCCTCTTTCTTCTCTTCGCTCTTCTTCCTGTCCACGTCGACGTGGGGGCTGTGGCACTCGCGGCAGTCTATGCCTTTGCCGTTAATGGTCTTTTTCTTGTCGGCCATGGGGGCTTTCATGTGGAGGCTGCCCGCGCCGTGGCAGGCTTCGCACTGCACGTTCGCCAGGTCGGGGGTTTTCTCCATGGATTCGAAACCGCCGGTCTTGCCGTAGCCGGTCACGTGGCATTTCACGCACTCGGGTTTCTTCTGTTCCTCGGCGGAAAGCGTCGCCATCGCCGTGGCATGCTTCATCTTCATATAGCTGGTATGCTGCTTCATATGACACATCTTGCACTTGGCCGCACCGAGATACGTGGCTTCCGCGGGCTTGGGGGCGTCCTGGGCGATGACCAGACCGGTAACACCCATAAACACCATACATCCCAGCAGTGATATCATTTTCATTAATTTTCCTCCTGTAGTATTGTGACCCGGCAGACTGACCGCAGACTTGGCTTGTTTAAGAGTGGCGCCCGCCAAACCGCGCGGAAACCACGGATTAAATTATACTACTTTTTTAAATCCTTAAAAAGTTGATTAAAGTTAACGCTATTATGTAACATTGTACATACCGCGGACAAAGATTAGTGGGGAGGAAACGATGGATTTTTCGTTTAACGAAGATCAGAAGATGGTCATTGACGGGGCCCGCCGCTTCGCCAGGGAGAAACTCGCGCCTTTCGCCGCCGAACTGGACGAAAAGGCCGAAGTCAACATTAAAGCTTTGAAGGAACTGGGCCGGCTGGGCTACCTGGGCATGACCTTGCCCGAGGAATTCGACGGTTCCAATGCCGGGGCCATCGCCTACGCCGCCTCCATGATAGAGTTCAGCAAGGTCGACGCCGGCACCGCCGTCGCCGTCTCGGTGCAGAACTCCCTGGTCAACGACGCCATCCTCACCTTCGGCACCGAGGAACAGAAGAAGAAATTCCTCCCCAAGCTCGCCTCCGGCGAGTGGATCGGCTGCTTTACCCTGACCGAGGCCAATTCCGGCAGCGATCCAGGCTCCCTGCGCACCTCCGCTATCAGGGACGGGGAGCATTTCGTCATCTCCGGGACCAAGAATTTCACCACCAACGGCGGCATCGCCGACGTGATGGTGGTCTTCGCCCAGACCTGCAAGGAAAAGGGCGCCAAGGGGATCTCGGCTTTCCTCCTCACCAAGGACATCCCGGGCTTCAAGGTGGGCAAGCACGAGAACAAGATGGGCATCAGGTCCTCCAGCACAACCGAGATGGTCTACGATAATTGCCGCGTCCCGGCTTCTTCGCTGCTGGGCGAAGAGAACAAGGGCCTGAAAGTGGCCCTCGCCACCCTCGACGGCGGGCGCATCGGCATCGCCGCGCAGGCCGTGGGCATCGCCGAAGGCGCGCTCGACGAAGCCGTCCGCTACGCCAAGGAGCGGGTCCAGTTCGGCAGGCCGATCTCGGAGCTGGAAGGCATCCAGTTCATGCTGGCCGACATGGCCACCGAGGTGGAAGTCGCCAGGACCATGCTGTTCCGCGTGGCCTGGATGAAGGAATCCCATACCCAGAAATTCACGAAAGAAGCCGCGATGATCAAGCTCTACGCCTCCGAAATGGCCCACCGCGTCTGCCACAAGGCCCTGCAGGTCCACGGCGGCTACGGGTTCATGAAGGAATATAAAATAGAGCGGCTTTACAGGGACCAGCGGATCACCGAGATCTACGAAGGCACCTCTGAGATACAGAAGTGCGTAATATCCCGCAGCCTTTTAGGAGAGTAATATGAACGTAGCGGTCATTTTACAGCAGGTCCCGGACACCGAGGCCGTAGTAAAGCCGAACCCGGCCGGCGCCGGCGCCATAATCGAGGACGGCGTAAAATTCATCCTCAACCCCTACGACGAATTCGCCGTGGAGGAAGCCCTGAAGATCACGGAAAAGGACGGCGGGGAAGTGGTGGGGGTCTGCATAGGGCCCGACCGCGCCGAAACCGCCATCCGCATGGCCATGGCCATGGGGATGGAACGCGCCATCCTGATCTCGGAGCCCGCGGCCGTGGAAGCCGATATCGTGACCCAGGGCGGCATCCTCGCCGCCGCCCTGAAAACCCTGTCCCCCCGCCTGGTCCTCTGCGGCAGGGAAATGATAGACAACCAGAACGACGCCGCCGCCGCGGTGGTGGCGAGCCGCCTGGGCATACCCCATGTGCTGGCCGCGAGCAAGATAGAGGTAAGCGGGGACAAGGCCGTGGTCGTCCGCGATATAGAAGGCGGCTCGCTCGAGATAGAGACCTCCCTGCCCGCCGCTATCTCCTGCCAGAAGGGGCTGAACGAACCCCGCTATCCCACCCTTATCGCCATCAAAAGGGCCAAGAACAAAGAAATAAAGAAAATGACGCTGGCTGAACTCGGCATAGCCGCCGCAGCGCCCAAAAGCCGCGTCACCGCCCTGCGCCTCCCCAATGCCAGGGCCGCCGGAGTCAAGATAACCGGAACACCGGAAGAAGTGACGGGCAAATGCCTGGCCTGGCTTTCGGGAACGGCGAAAGTTATTTAAAGCTTCAAGGAGAATACCATGGCTGGCGTAATCGTCTGGATAGAAACCTCGGAAGGCAAAATAAGGAAGGTCACGCGGGAAGCCGCCGGGGCCGGGGCGAAGATAGCCGCGGCGCTCAACGCCCCGCTCTGCGCCGTCCTCTTTAACGGCAAAGACCTGCTCCCCGAGCTGGGGAACCTGGGCTTTTCAAAAATTTACACCGCCGACGGGCCCGCTTTCGAAAAATACTCCGGCGAGGTTTACGCAGAGGCGCTGGCCGCCGCCGGCGAGCTCTCCGGCGCCGAGGTTTTCCTGACCGGGGCGACAGCGCTGGGCAGGGACCTTTCCGCCTCCCTGGCCGCCAGGCTGGACGCGGCCCTGGCCATCGACGTGACGGAGATAATCTACGACGCAAAGCCGCTGAAAGTGGTGCGCCCTGTCTATTCCGGCAAACTCCTGGCCGAAGTGGAGCTGACCTCAGAAAAGAAAGTCATCTCGCTGCGCCCCAACGTTTTCCCCATAACCGAAAAACCCGCCGCGTCCCCCGAGCTGGTCCCCCTTTCCGCGGGCACCGCGGCGATACGCGCCGAAGTCCGCAAAGCCATCAAGGCCGCCGAAGGCGTCATGGACGTGGCGGAGGCTACGATAATAGTGTCAGGCGGCCGCGGCACCGGCGGCCCCGCCGGCTTCAAGGTCATAGAGGACCTGGCCAAAACCCTTGGCGGCGCCGTGGGCGCTTCCCGCGTGGCCGTGGACGAAGGCTGGATAGAGTACTCCCACCAGGTAGGCCAGACCGGCAAGGTCGTCTCCCCCGTGCTTTACATAGCCTGCGGCATCTCCGGTTCCACCCAGCATTTCGCCGGCATGGGAACCTCCAAGTTCATCATAGCCGTCAACACCGACCCCGACGCCCCCATCATGGGCAAGGCCGATTTCGCGATAGTAGGAGACCTCTTCAAGGTAGTGCCCGTACTTAAAGAGGAACTGCTTAAAGTCGTAAAATAAACCTGGAGGCCCGGACGCGAGCGTCAGCGAGCTTTCCCCATAAGGACTGCTGAAAGTCATAAAATAAACCTGGAGGCCCGGATGGATTATCAGATCTTGAAGACCGCGGAAGCGGACGGCATACTTACCGTCACCCTAAGCAGACCGAAAGCCCTGAACGCCCTCAATACCCTCTTCTTCAAAGAAATGGACCACCTTATCGCCTCCGCCGCCGGCCGGCCGGAGCTGAAGGCGCTCGTCATAACCGGCGAAGGAAAAGCTTTCGCAGCCGGGGCCGACATAGCCGAGATGGTCGGCATGAACTCCGCCGAAGGCGAGGCTTTCTCCAAAGCCGGCCAGGCCACTTTCCGCAGCTTCGAGAACCTCGAGATCCCCGTCATCGCCGCAGTGAACGGCTTCGCCCTCGGCGGCGGCTGCGAGCTGGCCATGGCCTGCGATATCCGGATAGCCAGCTCAGCCGCGAAATTCGGCCAGCCCGAAGTCAGCCTGGGCCTCGTCCCCGGCTATGCCGGAACCCAGCGCCTCCCCCGCCTGGCCGGCCTGGGCAATGCCCTCTACATGCTCCTCAGCGGCGAGATGATCTCCGCCGAAGAAGCGCTGCGCATGGGCCTGGTGCAGAAAGTGGTAGAACCCGACCAGCTCATGCCCGAAGTCCTGAAGCTCGCGCAGAAGATAGCGTCTAAAGGCCCGAAAGCCGTGCGCAAAGCAAAAAAACTCGCCCGCGCCGGGCTGGAGAGAGGCTTTGAACAGGGTTCCGCCCTGGAAGCCGGCGAGTTCGGAACTCTTTTCGGAAATGAGGGCACGGAAGGCATGAAAGCTTTCCTCGAAAAACGCAAACCCGACTGGCCCGCTATGGAGAAAGCTATATGAACTACGCTGAAAGACTTGAGAACGTCACCGTGCTCGGCGCCTCCGGTAAAATGGGCAGCGGCATCCTGCTGCTTACCGCCCTGGAAATGGCCGACCTCAGCCTTAAACCGGAGAACAAGGACAAGCAGTTCGTGCTCAACGCCGTCGACGTCTCCGACAAAGCCCTGGACGGGCTCATGAAGTACCTGAAAGTGCAGGTCCAGAAGGCCGCGGAAAAGAAAATAGTCGCGCTGCGCAAGGTCTATGAAGAGTGCTGCGACCTCGTAGATAACAAGGAGATAGTGGACCGCTACGTCTCCGACGTCTGCGCTTTGGTCCGCCCCACCACCGCGCTGGAATCCGCCTACGCTTCCGGCCTGGTCTTCGAGGCCGTCATCGAGAACCCGGCCCTGAAGATAAAGCTGCTCTCGCAGATCAACAAGAACAGCGCGAAAACGCCCTGGTTCTTCACCAACACCTCCTCCATCCCGGTCCACGAGCTGGACGAGAAAGCCGGCCTGGGCGGCCGCCTCCTTGGCGTGCATTTTTACAATCCTCCCGCCATCCAGAAGCTGGTGGAGCTCATCAGCGCCGCCTCCACGAAGGAGGAGCTCGTTGAGTTCGCCCTGGCCTACGCCAGGAACCTCAGGAAGATCGTGGTGCCCTCCAACGATTTCGCCGGCTTCATCGGCAACGGCCACTTCATGCGCGACGCGCTGCACGGCATCGGCGAGGCCGAGCGCCTGGCCGCGGGCATGCCCTTCGCTGAAGCCGTGTACACCGTGAACAGGGCCGCCCAGGATTTCCTTATCCGCCCGATGGGCATTTTCCAGCTGATAGACTATGTCGGCCTG
>Ga0209000_1002450_pt1 | contig 10135 bp, 14 predicted proteins | sample RifGroD2_FD_183998 | JGI IMG/M metagenome (GOLD analysis project Ga0209000, IMG submission 183998) | Groundwater microbial communities from Rifle, Colorado, USA - Groundwater D2 (SPAdes) (version 2) | ecosystem: Environmental > Aquatic > Deep subsurface > Groundwater | place: Rifle, Colorado...
GTATGAAGGCCGTGCGCTCGGTGGGCCGGTTATCGCCGGTCAGACATATATTGTCAACGAGAATCGCCGCACCGAAGGCCCTGAGTATTTCACCCCTGGTGTATCCGGCGTTATTACCCCGGCCAGTAAATTACGTGATGCTTCGGCAGATGATCGAGAATCGAGAATAACAAATGTCAATCAACGAATTTATGTACAAGGTTCGGTGGATAATAGAACCGCTAGTCAGATAGCAAGAGACACTGAGAGAAAACAAAGAATTGCACAAGTGAGGTTTGGCTGATGTTTAACGAAACTCGATTGCTTGATAGTGTTGCGTATGGTTCTGAATTTGGTAAAGAGTTTAATACCAGAATAGTTAAATTACGTTCTGGTCATGATAGACGTAATATCAACTGGTCGGCACCATTGGGTAAGTATTCTATTATATATACTGCTCTGTTAGAAGAAGATCATGAATTGGTATATAATGCCCACATGGCTTCATTTGGTTCGGCTATAGGATTTCGATTTAAGGACTTCGTTGATTATGAAGCTGTAAATCAGCTTATCGGCGTTGGGACCGGGGCTGTTCAGGTTTTACAATTGACAAAAACTTACTCGTTTGGTCCGTTGGATTTAGTGCGAAATATTACTAAACCTGTTTCGGCTACTATATATGCTGATGGTATTGAAATAAGTTCTTCGCTTGATACAACTACCGGTTTAGTTACAATTACTGCCGAGTTAGCTGCTGAAATTACCTGGAGTGGTGAGTTTGATGTTCCGGTTATATTTGATGAAGATAGACTTGATTGCCAGCCGGTAACGAAATCGAATGGTAAGTTTCTTTTGTCTTCAAACGTAACTTTGTCTGAGATTAGGTTATGAGAAAAACACCTTCTGAATTGCTTGAACATCTTAACGGTTCTGTTACAACAACCTGTAGACTTTTAAAGTTTATTCTGAAAAATGGTAATGTTTTTGGAATGACCTTACATGATAAAAATGTTGTTTACAAAGGCGTTACTTATTACGCAATTAATGGGTTTGATCCTTCAAACGTTGCTACCGATACCGGTTTATCGGTAGACAACTCAGAAGTAAAAGCCCTTCTTTCTGTTGACATTCCGGGCATTACTACACAGATGGTTGAGGCGGGTGAATTGGATGATTGTGAATGGGAGATGATGCTTGTTAATTGGGCTGATACTTCCATGGGTCATATCCTCATTGATGCCGGTGATGTGGGGGAAGTCTCTGTTGTTGATGACATGGTGTACATGCCTGAATTACTCAGCGTAGCCATGCGCCTACGGCAAAATATTGGTCAGGTATGGTCTAGGTCATGTCGGGCTATATTCGGCTTGATACCGGCTGATCAGCAGCTTGGATGTGGGATAAATGCTGACGCTCTTTGGCAAGCCGGGACTGTGACCGGTATTGGTGATGAACCCAGGCGCATATTTGCCGATTCTACCTTGACCGGGATTTCCCCTGAACCGGTGCCGGGGAGGTTGCAGTGGTTGACCGGGAATAATGCTTCAAGCCGCGTCTATCAAATTGAGGCATACGGCACGGCTACCGGCACAATTGGCTTGCTCGAACCATGCGCGTTTGCTATTGTAAACGGTGACACATTCCGTATTAGGGTTGATTGTGATAAACAGCCGTATACGTGTAAAAATGTATGGAACAATTGGCTCAATTATAAAGGCGAATCACTTATTCCGGTAGGTGATGGAATAGCAGTTTTGACCCCAGGCGCTCAAGTTCCGGGTGGTTTTGTTGGTAGCGAGGTTATTGAATGAAAGATGAAGTCAGAAAAACAATAACAATGGCTAGATATTTGGTCGGTACTAAATGGCGACATTTAGGAAGATCGGTAAAAGGCGTTGATTGTTTGGGACTGGTTATTCTTTCATTAACTGCTGGCGGGTTTGAACAGAAATACGATAGAAAATATGGCCGTGAGCCTTGGAAAGATGGATTGCGGCAAGCTTTGAAAGATCATTTTGGCGAACCTATTGCCAATTCAGATGAGTTTCAACCGGGGGATATTGCTTTATTGAAATGGGGTCGCGAGGATCAACCTTCTCATGTGGGCATATTGGCTGATTATATGTACGGCGGCTTGTCGATAATTCATGCTTACAGCGTTATTGCTGTTACTGAGCATAGGCTTGATGAGAAATGGCGAGATCTTATTATCGAGGTTTATAGACCATGGCCGTAGTCGTCCCCTATGTAATAATGACCGTAGTAGGCATTGCAACGACATGGATTATGATGGCGTTGCAGAAGCCTATCGAAGGCGCTAAGTTAGGAGATATTGCTACTCAAACTTCTAAGGAAGGTGGTCCCCGTTTAATTATTTACGGAATAGTAAGACCGGTTGCTGGAAATATAATCGCATGTTCTGAACCAAACGTTGTTGAAAATACCACTGGTGGTGGTAAAGGTGGGATGGGGAGTGCCCCTGAACAAACTACTCAATCAATATACCGAACATATGCAATAGGTATTTGCGAAGGCCCTATTACTGGAATTAGACGAGTTTGGAGAAATAATAAACTTGTTTATGACAGTAGGATGGAAAGCGGGGTTCTCAATACCTGGGGTGCTGCAAACAATCCTGTATTTTCACAAAAAGCAAAGTTTTATTTAGGTAACTTTACACAATTACCAGATCCTTCTCTTGAAGCAATTTGGGGAGTAGGTAATATTCCCGCACATCGCGGGACTTGTTACATGGTAATGAATAATGAGGATTTGACGGAGCTTGGCGGGGCATTGCCGCAGTATATCTTTGAGGTTGAGCGAGCTGAAGGGATTTATTTAACGTCAAAGCCTTATGCTTTGGAAGTTGTTGAGGAAGTAAGTTCGTTAGGTGGATCTATTGAGAGCGGGGTATTCAGAGCGCAATTGCGGCAATATGATAACGGAATTGATGAACTTACCTCTTTAGGTGGATCTATTGAAGAAGGAGTGTTCAGAGCATCTGTTTTATCTTATGACGACGGAGCACCGGAAGAGGTTCAATCGCTCGGTGGAAGTATTTTAGAAGGTGAATTTTATCAAGATTTCTTTTTAATAACTTATGACGATGGTTTGCCGGAAGAAGTAGCTTCGTTGGGCGGGGCTGTTTTGGAAGGTGAATTTTATCAAGATTTCTTTTTAATAACTTATGACGATGGACTCCCTGAGTCTGTTGAATCTTTAGGTGGATCAATAATAGAGGGAACTCATGGGACAAGTTAAAGTAAATGTAAATTCAAAAGTTGCTGGTTTTTATAAACTTGAAGCTGTTAAGTTAGATAAAAATGGCACTGAGACTTCTCGTCGTTTAGTTGCTGATTGGTTTCCTAATCTGGTGACTAACGGTGGTTTGAATAGGATGGTATCCGCTGATTATTTATATTATTGTCAAGTAGGTTCTGGTTCGGCAACTCCCGCATTTACCGATACAGCATTAACTTCACGTATAGCAAATAATTCGTCGGCATCTGTAACAAATGGGTATTTATCTGTATCTCCTTATTATGCTTGGAAACGAATAGTCTACCGTTTTAATGAAGGGGTCGCCGCTGGAAACCTTTCTGAAGTTGGGGTAGGTTGGGCAACGACGGGCAGTTTATTTTCAAGGGCATTAATATTAGATGGTTTAGGAGATCCAACGACTGTAACCATCCTTGCAGATGAAACTTTAGATGTTACATATGAACTTAGATTGTACCCAAAATTAACGGATGATACAGGAACTGTGGTGTTTACCGGTAATATTGGAGGTACCTATAATTGGGTTATTAGACCTGCTCAGCTTGGTGTAGGTGGATGGGATTTAGGGAATACTATGAATTCTAATTACTTTTACTTTATGCAACCATCTACGTCATTTGCAGGGGATGGGGATATAGGCCCTATTACAGGTGTTCCGACTGGCACTGCCGTACCCACTGGATCTGCTGTAATAGATGCTTATGTAGATAATAGTTTGGAAGTTAAGAGCACAATTACCTATAGTTTGACCCAAGGCAATCATGCATCTGGACTTAAAAGTTTATATTTTTACGTTGGTGCGGGCTCAGCCATTTTACAGCTTTCATTTACTCCTGCGATTCCAAAAACTTCAAATGACATTCTAACATTTAAAATTAAGCATTCCTGGGGCCGAGTGTAATGCTACCAGATAATGAACTATCTTCAACAGTCATTCAAGCGCCTTTCATGGGAGCAAGGGCACTTGGTGTAACCAAGACTGTTGACTATGTTGATGCTGGAATAGCCTTAAATGATCCATCGGCAGGGTTGTTTTATCAACCGTGGAGAGCGCGTTTAGTAGGTAATGACATCCTGGTTGATGCACGGGAAGTTGAAGAGTTCGTATTGTATTCGGATACTGGCATTACAGAGATATCATTCACCTTTGATCAAAACATGCGACCGGTTTTAGCCTTTGTAAAAGCCGGTCAAGCATATCTTAGATGGTACGATACAGCCGTTGGCGATCAGGTTGTTACTGCTCTTGCTTCTGACGTAATTACTCCAAGGGTTTCCATGGATGACAAGCGATCTATGAAATCATCCATAAGTGATGTTATTCTTGCTTATGTTCGTTCAGGTTCTTTATATCATCGAAGACAACGAGATAGATTCTTAACTGAATATCTTTTAGCTACAGATATAGCAACAGGCTTGATTAAGATTGGTATGAATCGTCAGTTTCGTTTTCAATTTATGTTGGAGCCTTCTTAATGGCAACATTATCAGCATGGGCTTTGTCATCTGTAATTACTGATTTGTGCTTTAGAGCCGGTCTTGATTACGATAAAGTAAACGTAAACGGCCTTGATGGAACCGTTGAAGGTTTTTATGCCAGTAGTGCTCATCCCGTTACAGAATCGTTAGAATCGCTTGCAAGAGTATTCTTTTTTGACACCTGTTCCTTTGATGGTGTTGTTAATTTTGTTAAACGTGGTTTACCAACAGTTGCTGATATTGAATTAAATGATTTAGTTGATGACGGTAAAGACGTAAGCAAGATAAAAAGAAAAGACAACATTACCATTCCGAGAATTTATAATTTTGAATACTATGATATTAACGGTGGATTGTCCGTAGATAAACAAACTTCGGATAGAAGTTTAGATAGTAGAAGTAAATCTGAGATACGACTTGAATCTACAGTGTTGATGGATGCTGACCAAGCTGCTAGAACCGTTGTAATAAATCATAAAATTGCCATTGAAGAACAACGCGGCGAGAAAGAGTTTGCTTTACCGGATAACTGGATATGGCTAACGGTAGGCGACGTTGTTAATTTGATGGGCGCTAGAATACGTATTACTGAAATTGAAATTAGCGATGGTTTTCAAACTTACAAAGGCGTATTTGATCGAAGAACTGCTTATGAATCAACCATAACAGGGGTTCAACCAGGAGTCCCTACTGAAGCACCTACCCTTATTGTGGGTAATACAACCTTAGAGTTTATTGATACCCACATATTAAGAGATACTGATGACCGACTTGGTTATTATGTGGGCATGAGTGGTGTTTCTGTTGCCTGGAGAGGGGCTTTGATTGAGTTGTCTCTTGATGGCGGGGCGACATACCCATACTCGCTAAACTCTTCAATAGGTTGTGTTATCGGTACGGTTACAGAAGTTTTACCCACACATAGGGTTGAATATCCCGATGAGCGTAATACGTTAACAGTTCAATTGTTGCGATCAACCAGCGTATTGAGCAATTCAAATTTACAGGAAATGATGAATCGTGTAAATTTGGCTATTGTTGGTGATGAGCTAATAAACTTTGCTGATGCAACTGAAGTTGAGGATGGTATTTGGGAATTATCATATCTACTACGTGGTCGTAAAGGTTCTACCGCTGTTCAACATGAAATAGGAGAACGTTTTGTGTTGTTAGAACGTTCTAAGCTTGGTTTTATAGATGCTGAGTTATATGAATTGAACAGGGATTTGACCTTTAGGGCCACAACTTATGGTGCAACAAATTCGACAACAAAGACTGTTACCTTCTTAGGTCGTTCGCAAACTGAACGAACCGCTGCGTACTTGAAAGCTGTTCGTGATGGTGGTGATATTGACATTTCTTGGCAAGGTGTTGGAAGGCTTGGCGGTGGTGTTACGGTGGGTATGGGTGCCTATTTTACTGGCTATCGAGTGACAATACGATGGTCAACATGGCCTTATAACTTTGCGTTTTATGACACAATGGATAGCACAATAACGGTTACAGATCCTGGCGGTGATGTACAGGTGAGTGTACTTCAAAAAAATAGCTTGACCGGTGCCGATGGTAGTGGTCAAGCTGCATGGATGGATATATGACAGATACAATACAAAACGGAATCCCCTTCGTACCTGAGTCAACGATTGACCCCGCTGCCGGCCTGAACCTCGCTCTGAAGGTTGCTGATGCCTTGATTCAGGTCAAGGTTCAGGCTATTCAGAATGATCCTCCTGCGACTCCTGATGAAGGGGACATGTATATTGTCGGGACTGTTCCAACCGGCGCATGGGTAGGGTATGTCGGAAAACTTGCTCAGTATCTGGATGCTGGTTGGAACTTTTATAGCGGGGTTATGGCCGTGAACTTGGCCGACAGTAAGCTATATATCAACGTTGCTGTCGGTTGGGTGGTTGTTGGGCCTTGATGTCTTGAATTAATCTTCAAGTCCAAGTTGGGCTTTATAGTCTTCTTCTTCAACTTTCCAAAAACGTTGAGCTGAAGGACCACTGCATACTTTGTTGATTGCGTCTGCAATGTATTCGGCTTGATCTGAAGTGAGATTGCGCATTACAACCTTTTCATTAGGGTAGTCTCTGTCAAAATTATCAGTTTCAATTATTTTCATACCATTTCTCCTTTAATGGGTTTTTAATAAATCTAATTTAAGGTTGTAGTATAATACTTCTCCAGCCGGTGTACAACGCTTCAAGTTTATTTCTTAAAGATATTACCTCTTTTTCACTCAAGGTTCGTGCTACAAACACCTTACCGCTTGCAATATTATCAGCAAGAACTTGTGTTTCTTTAAGTTCTCTATAAATTCTACTTGTTAATTCGTAATAAGATTCTTCCTTAGGCTCTTCTTTTAACGCCTTATCCTTTATTTCTGACAAATAGTATTGTTTTGTTACTACAACACTTGTATCAAAAGTAGCATAAAAGGTAGCGTCTACTCTTACAACATCGCCCAACCTTACTTTTATTGTCAAATCAATGCATTGTTCTGGAATATTGGGTATTAATTTTCTAAATGTTTCAAAAACACTTTTGCCAAGATCAATTGCCATATCATTCCTCATCCTTTTCAATAATTTTATTCAATCCCTTTTTGGTAATAACAAAATCGCCCCTGCAACCACATGAACAGCCATCGACCAATCCCTTTTTTATAAGCATTCTCATTTTTGCATGGACTAAATTATCATCAAGGTTGAAACCGTCTGGCATGGCATTTCTAACATCCATTTCGTTTCCAAAATACCAATTATGCCAATCAAACTCGCCAGGGTGCTTTGCCATAAATTCAAGAATTTCTATTGTTGGAATATCTTTACACTGCATAATAAGTACCATCATCCAAAGAATTTCATTTGAGTTGGCTTCTTCAAATATCCAATATCGTAAAGTATGGATACTGTTTCGTCAATATACCATTTATAATTTATATCATCTGGAAATGTATCTGGTAAGTCCATCAAAGGCTTTGCACCATCACTTTTAGGAACCTTGTTACCAGACATAACATAGTTGATTGTACCGTATTCTTTTTCAGCATAATAGAATCGCACTACCTTTCCAAGATATACGCCGTTCTTTTCTGCACCTCCACGAACGTTACGAAGTGTAATAAATCTGGTAATATCTTTGCATTCTGCAATAGTCTTTTCGACTGGAATGTTCTCAGTGAGTAAGTTCTTTACAGCATCAACGCAAATCGTTGTAGTTGGATTCTTTTGTAGCCCTGGCTTAGAATAAGCACCTTTCAGCTTACACGAATTATCTTCTTTGATAGCTAAATAATTATTAACATCTTTGGAATATACCGCTTTGTATTTAGTTTCTTCTGTTTCAAATCCGGTGATGTTTTCCCACATTGAAATGATGCGCTTAAGTTCATCTTGCCTGTCGATGGAGCATTTTATTACGATACCGTCTGTATTACCTGACACAACCGGTATGCCTGAAAGTTCTATAATTTCAATCAACATCAACAAACACAACTGACCACTTATTGTTACTTGAAACATTAAATCAGGTGCATATAAATTACTATACTTACTACCAAGTTTACCGAAACTTCCGTTGATTGTCAGCTTAAGTGAATCTGTCGTAACTTTATCTTTATTCTTTTTTGCCAACAATCGCCTTTCTACAATGTCATTATAAACCTGAAGAAAGTTTTCACCCATATGTTTGGGGAACAATCTTTGGTTTAATATAATCCTTGGATAATAACTAGCAACATCTCTATCTATTAATACTGTATGTTCATCTGATTTGTATGAAACCTTCTCTTCAGAACTGTGCAATCCGCCGATACCCATTCGATAAATTGAATTACCTATTTTTACTTTAAAGTTGTTTAACTCTTCAGGCATTTTTACTTGCCCGTTGTCCAATATTTCAAAATTGGCATTTCGTACCATCTCCAACATCTGTTTTAAATTATCAGATTGGTATGAAACAAAGTCTGGCACATTGTATTTATAAGTAGTTCCTGGTGCGATCTTTGGACGTTTCGCCCAATAGCCATTACTCTTGGCTATCTCTGAACAAAGCACAGCTTCGGCAATCTGAGCATCTGATTTCGAGCGCAAATCCTGGCCGTACTGAATGCTCATCGAATCCCTCAACTCTAATTGTGGGCAAAGCTCTGTAAGCAGCAAGGCCGTACAATCAAGGTCATTGATACAGTAGAGCTTGACATCTTCAGCCTGTGTCGCTGTGAGCGATTCTATAGGGTCATAGGGCAGATCCTGAAGGCGCGGAGCATGAAGCCTACCTGCATAGGTTTTCAGGCTGGCTGAAAGTGGAGCTACCTCAATCAAATCGATATGATTAATCCAACCTTGTTTGAATCCGTATTGATATTCAATATCTCTTGGCATCGCATTATGCTTAATAATACTTACAACAGCATCATAGATTTCATCTAAAGATGCTCCATTTAATGCAAGCCACATTATAGGGGAGTCAAACTTAATTGAATTAAATCCAACGATACAGAAATTATGAAGTACCCACAATAACTTTTGATAATTGAACACCGGTTTACCTGGAAACAATTCAAAAGTAACGACTTTGTTTGTTTGCCAGTTCTTGAACGCTGCTAAGAAATAGTTATTATATACCTCTAAGTCATGTACAAGTACACTTCCTTTAGCTTTATACAATTCTTCATCTGTATAATAATCAACATGAAGTTTTGTACGTTCTAATGGAACTGTGAATGTTTTTGTTTTGGGACGACGCTTTACTAGGAAACCGTCTTCTGATAAAAAGTTTTTGGCCATGTTATCTAATGTTACTAAAAGCGTGTTCTACTTGTTGATTAAACATTTGCATTAATGTTGTTTCGTCGCAAGTTTCTATCATTTTTGTTGAAAATACCAAAGTAATATAACGAGTTTTGCTTGATGCGTTGTCAACAAATGCAATGTTTATTTCTAACATACTGACTTCTAGCGTTTCAGGGTACATACAAAACTTAATAATACATCTGTATTTGTACTTATTTTCTAAATCTTTTATAACTTTATATATTCCTTTTAGCATGAGTGTTCTCCTTTATTTCAAATGTTAACTTCTTATCCCTTGAGCGTCTAAACAATTCCAAATATTGTATCGCAGTTGTGAAAATTCTTGTGTTTCGTTATTGCATACAGCGTTTTGCACAAGAATTTTTAGCAATTCTGCTTCACGCTTAGAAAGCTTTAAGGCTATTGCAATAGTTTCTTCCTTTGTTGCTTCCATGATATTATAGCTCCTTTATCAATCCTTAATCCCCATCAAAACCCCTCTGACATTATCACCAAAGAAGTATATCCGATCTTCACCAAAGGCCAATGTCTTACAACTGTTTTCAATATGCTTCAACTGCCTAATACCGACCGTCAAA
>Ga0209000_1002453_pt1 | contig 10131 bp, 11 predicted proteins | sample RifGroD2_FD_183998 | JGI IMG/M metagenome (GOLD analysis project Ga0209000, IMG submission 183998) | Groundwater microbial communities from Rifle, Colorado, USA - Groundwater D2 (SPAdes) (version 2) | ecosystem: Environmental > Aquatic > Deep subsurface > Groundwater | place: Rifle, Colorado...
AATATTAATATTGAAATCACTGATTCTATTTGCTACATTCAATCTGGAATCACTGATTCTCAAAAAGAAAAATATGATTATCCCCTATTAGTTTTAGATTTTGGTGGAGGAACTTTAGATGCTTCATTATGGCGTAGAGGTGACGATATTAATCCTGAAAATACCGAAGTAATTTTAGATTCAAAAGTTAGCTATACTCAATTTGGTTTTGATCAAATATTAGAACAAATGACAACGACCTTCAATTCAAAAAATGGAACAAAATTTAAACCTCATGAATTATTGCAATATCTTAAACGATCAGAAATTACATTGCGAAAACAGAGTTATGACTTACAAAGGACAAAAGACGAAATTCTTATTGATTATATTGATAATGTTATTTCTTCTTTAGGTCAAACATTTGATTTGCAACAAGCATTAGAAACATGTGTCATGGGTGGCCCTGCTGAAATATTATTACCTTATCTCAATATCAAACTAGATAATACAGCAAAATTATCTAGTGAACATCCTCAATTGACTAATGCTTTAGCATATCTTGATGGAGGAAAACAATATTGGGACTTGGATGAGTAACTATGGGTAGCCTAAGAAAATATGTTGGCACAAATCTTAGTTCAAAAAATGATACAATTCTAATTGATTATGTAAATCAAATGGAAGAACAAGGAATTTCTAATTCACAGTTGGTTAAAACTTGTTTAAAATTTTATATGGATTATTATCCAAAAAAACTTAAATTAGATGAATTTAATGAGAAAATCACTGATAATATTGTGTCAGGAAATATTAAGGTTTCTGTAAATAGTGTAAATCCAAGAAAAACGAGAAAGAAAAATGAAATTGTTGAGGAACCTGAAGTATTAAAATCTGTAGTGCCTGATAAAAAAAAGGAAAGTATTTTTCTTAAAACTATGAATAATCTTATGTCTGAGTAATTAATTTCATAATTTATAAACCTCATCCGATAATGCAAATAAGTGTTTGGATGAGGTTATTTTTTGTTTATATCCACTTGCCTAACCTAATATTTCTTGATATAATACATTCAAATCATAATGTAAACATTTGTTTACTTGTAAACATAGTAAACACAGCATTATTACCACCTAAAATGTAAACATTTTTTATGTGATCTCAAACATAAAAACAAACTTGGGAGGAATTAACCATGAGTGAAAATGAAGAACAAAGAAAACCGTCCTCTCTCACTCTTTCCATCCGTTTAGATAATGATGAAGGTAAAACTGAATGGGCTTCACTTCAAAATCGTACAGGATTAAACTCAAAAGATTTGTTTTTAGACATAATCAGACTAAAGAAAGATCAATTAGAAGCAGAATCAGGTGGGATATCTGAACTTATTACACCTCAAATGGTAAAAATGAAAGAGCATGTAGAAAGAATTGTCCAAATGTTTACTGAGATTACTCGTAGTGAAGCAGACCAAAAAAGATTCCACCAAGAAACAGTCCAAACACTAACAAATGATTTTAAATTAACTTTAGACTCTTTAAGAGAAAGAATTGATATTGCTGAAAATAGTAAGAAAGATTCTGATAAAGCAAAAAAAGAGGCAGAAGAAAATGCCGATAAATTATCCAAAAGAAATATTGAACTAGAGGCCGGACATAATAATTCAAATTATTTAATTGAGACATTGAGATTAGAAAATGATGAAATGAGAAAAAGAATTGGGTCTGTAGATGAATTAGAATTTTCGATTAGTGAGATGGAAGACGCTAATAAATATTTGCAATTTCAATTGAAGGAATCTGATGGTAGGTTTATATTCTTAGAAGGACAATTAGTTGAGTTAAAACAGGATAGATTAAAGGAGATTAGTGAGTTGAGAGAAAGTTATGCGTTGGAATTGAGGGTGTTAAGACAAGAAATGAAAGATGAGTGTGACAATATGATTAATGAAATGAAAAGAGAAAATGAGAGATTGGTTGTTAAGGAGAAGATATGGTTACCAGTGAATGTTAGATGATTTTAAGATTTTAAAATACAAAAGCACCATCCAAAATTAACTGGATAGTGCTTATTTTTTTAGTTTTATTGTTCGGCCTGTATAGTTATCAACATGTGGATAAATTTTTCTTAGAAATTTTAGAAACTTATACACAGTCTTGTCGATTTGTAGTATAATGTATTAACATGTCCGATACATATTAATGTTAATTTTTAGAAAAAAATAATAGCAAAAACTCCTTAAAGTGTTCGCGACCAAACTAGCACTTCAAGGAGCCACAGCAGAGGTTGTTTTCGTTTGTATTTTTATTATAACAAAAAGAAAACCTTCTGTCTAGTGTGTTTTTGTTGTTGGTAAAACATGGAGAGAAGGTTTTTATTATGAGTATTATTAGAGATCCAAAGAAGTTAAGAAGAGTTCCAATTAAAGAAGAACTAGTTGAAATAACAGGAGACTATATCAAAGCAGTTATTTTGCAACAATTCATCTATTGGTCAGAAAGAACTAAGGATTATGATCAATTTGTTTTAGAAGAAAAAGAACAGGCCGAAAGATGCGGATATGAATACAAAGCTGAATTGAAAAATGGATGGATATTTAAGAGTTCTGAACAATTATCAGAAGAAACTATGCTTAGATTAAAACATACCGCAATGCGTACTCATATCAAGGTATTAGTGGATAAGGGTTTTCTTTCTGAGAGAACTAACCCCCTTGATCGTAGGGATAGAACCATACAATATCGTGTGAACATTTTAGCAATTCAACTTGATCTACTAGAACATAATTATGTCTTAGATGGATATTCTAGTCCAATTAATTTTGAAACTCTTATGGAAGTTATCCACAAAAAAAAGCAATCTCGGAATACGGAAATGCAAACATCATTAGACGGAAATGCTTCCTCAGAATGTGAGATTGCACAGTCGGAAAACAATAATGGTATAAAATATGGGGTTGAAGGCATAATTGCATTCTCGGAAAACGGAAATGCATCTCCGCAAATATGCAATGCAACTAGCGAAATAGTGCAAGCATTACCAGAGACTACTTCAGAGAAGGATACGTATCTTATTATTAATCGCGTGTGGGGAGAGGTTGTGGATAACTTGAAAAAGAAATTGTCTCCTGCATCAATGTCTGCATGGATATTGCCCATCAGACTAGAAATACAGGAGACAAAGTTAATACTTAATTGTTCAAGTCAATTTGCTATGGATTGGATTGAAGGTAAATATCTTAGTATAATTGTAGATTGTTTGCCTGAAAATAGTGGAGTTGATGAGGTTGTTGTTAGGTGTGATGGATCTTAGATGTTTAATTAACTTCAACAACTTCTTTGTTTTTAGATTTTTATGTATTCATCGTAGAACATCCAAACCATTTTTTCTCCAGTTATAGGATGTTTTCCTGCCGATTTATATTCATTATTACAGCATCTAGATATACTGCTCACATTTAATTTATATTCTCTTGCTCCATCACTTATTGAATCAAAAATTTTGTCCGTTGTTAAACATATTACTTTTGCACTAACTTTATTATAAGTATTATATTCTTTTGTGTATTTTTCATTATCTTTTATGTATTTTTCATACCATCCAATAACTTGACTTTTAATCATATATTCATCATAATACATCCACAAAAATTCTTCTTTCGTTTCATAGTTCCTTGTTGTTTTTTGTTTGCCAAGACAACATTTTGAAATACCAGAATCCGTAACGTTATATTTTTTAGATGCATCTGCTATACTATTAAATTTTTCTTTTGTATTTAGACATATTACCTGTATGCGTCTATTTTTTAATTCTGCTTCTTGTTTATAGTCACACCAATTTAATTCATCTCCTTGATGTAAATATCTAGTAATAGATCTTGGGTGTATATTTAACATAGTCCCTATCTCTAATATTTTTATTCCGTCATTCCATAAATCGCAAGACTTTTTAACTAAATTTGATAAAGCAAATTCGTGACATTTTAACCAATCAATATCTTCCGCTTTGAAATTCAATAATGCTGACAACTTACTATTCATTATACTATTTTTAATCCATTCCATTGTAGAGTATCTACAATCTATAATTATATAATTTCTGATATTATTACTTCTAGCTAACCATTCTTTGTCAAAATCATTTTCTTGAATTTCTTCTAATGAAATATTCCAATTTCCAAAAATATCTTCGTAATGTTGTAACCCATGTGTTTCTATAATACAATTTATTTTATTTATATAATTATCATATCTATAATTTTTACACCATTTAAGTTTTGTTTTTGTTAGTTGAGTATTAAAATTCAACTTCAATTGTTCTAAAAAATTAAATGTAAATTTTTCTGTATAAGGTATGCCATCTCCACAGATACATATTACTCCATTTTTTATAAAATTGTTTACTACCATTTCTTTTTCTCTACTGCAATCAGGACATTTTACAAGAATATTTTTATTTTGACCCATGGAATATAGATATCCGTCTTCCGGATTTACTAAATATTTCATTAAATGTGGATGAGTTATTGCTATAAATTTATACTTATCTGAGCATTGCTTACAATTAAGATATCTATAAGGGCCATTTGTAAGATTGGCGATACTTTTCAACTCTGATTCATGTTCAGGATGATCCAAGCACTTAAACCAATATCCTTTACCACTCAATCCAGAAGAAGCATGACTAATATCTTTAGGTGTTAATTTGTTACCATCTTTATCAATATTCAATTCATAGTCCCAACGTTTTATAATTATATCTGCTACATCTTTGATTAGATTATTATAACACCAATCGTAAAAAGAATTGCAGTTATATGTACCATCTTGAGAAACATGTTTTTTATATATTTTGTTTTGTATGTTTGTTATTTTACCGCAACCATCACATTGAACTGTAACAAAAATATGACCTTGTAAATCTTCAACTCTAACTTCAAATTCATCATTCATTTTTGTATATCTATATCCTTTGGATTTGTACCAATCTCTATTTTTACGACACCACTTAATAATTACACTTTTTGTTAGTAGCAATATTTCAACCTTCTCTTTTAATTAAATTTTATTTATTAATTCAACAATCTCAAAGAAGGATGCCTTTCAGCACCCTTTAAAACCATATTACTATTCCTTTTTACCAACCCTTAACAATCTCAATATATCCCTCTCCTCCCTCAAATTCTACATCCATGCGATCAATCAATTCAACTCCATCCTCATACTTAGCAGATTTATAATTACATCCACAATCGCATTTTAAATCACTAATCATAACCAATTCACCACATTCTGCATCAGGAAACATCTTTTTAATAGTTTTATTAAATATATCCATTGCTTCATCTTTTGCTTCTTTAATTTTAGTAAAATAACCATTACTTCCAAAAACCACTCCATCACTACTATCATCATCGTATAACTTAATACCACATCTAATTTGATAAGGAATAATTAATTCTCTTCCTTCACATAAAGGGCATCCTAATCTTTGTTGTGTAACATTATAAGGAGTAATTAAGTATGATGGATGAGATTTATTTTCTAAGCATTTAATCCATATTAATACATCCTTTGCATCGTGAGCTATTTCTTTAGGATTTCCACCAATTTGTTTGATTTTTGCCATTTTAATAATTCCTTCTTTCATTTATGTCATTGTTTAATCTAATTTTAATATTCTTAAAACACTCTAATATCATTCTCACCCATAGCAATTTCAACTAAATCACTTTTCAGTTTACAACTCTCAAAACCAATAGAATAATTAATTTTACTTAACATATTCATTACTCTGTATTTATTGACCATAAATTGATTCACCAATTCAATTCCATCAAGAAAATCAGGTAAATACCATGTTAACAAACACACTCGTTCATTATCTTGCAATATTTCAAAATGAATTTGTTTATTGTCAGATTGATATTGATTTCCTTTTGCTCTGTAATTCCAATACCAAACTTTAATATTGTACAAGGTTTCTTGTAATTCATAATCAACTCCCACACCTTGGACAAATAACAATTCTCTCAAAACTTTCTGTTCCAAAGTGTTCCCCTCTTGACTCCTTAATTTCTTGTAATTCATTATGACAAGTTTCACATAATCCATATTCTTTTGCATATTCTTCATTCTTTTCAATCATATATTGACGCAATTTCTGAAAATCTATTGCTTGAATTGGAGATATTAAACCATTGCAAATTTGAAGATATTCTGGATCTCCTACACTAAATTCCATAAATTCTTCAATGTCATCACATTCATATGAAATTTTTGTAATTGATTCACTATGTATATCTTCATATCTTTCGCTAATATTATTATTTTTTAATGATTGATTGTGCATATAATCAGTATATTTATTACATGGGAATTCACATGACTCAATTCTTGGACACAGGTTACAAATTATATCTGAGTAATATGTCATAGTTTATCTTATCTCCTTTATGTTTTATTATTATTTATTATTTGTATTAAATGTTTGGTAAGTAATAATCAACAATATATCTAACTGCTTCTTCTAATATCATACACTCTTTGGTTAAGCATAGTTTCATCCAAGGATGACATAAATTAACTTCGTTTATCCCATATCCTATAACTGGTTTATCTAAAATATCATGAGCATAATACATTTCAATTGCCGTTCCAATACTATTTGGTTCATTAAGATTTACTAATATCAAATCACTTGTTTTTACCATATGTAAATCAAACTTTTTAATTTCAGATTCAGTATATGTATTTGGGTTCATTTCAAAATTATAATAGTCTGATGGACTAATCATATGTATTTGGTTATCTGAGGCAATTTTTAATAATCTTTTTGCGTTTACTCTCCAAGTATTATATTCTTCAAAACTTAGTCCAGACATTTTTCCGGCCAAGTAAATTTTAAATTTCTTCATCTTTTAATTACCTCTCTTTTTTCTAATTTGTATTTCATAGATTCTACTTCATCTTTGTATTTATTAATTATACCAATAAATTTTTCAAATCCTGATGGATTTATTCTTTGACGATAATGAACTTCAGTTAAACCTGGAACTGTAAAGATTTTTGTTTCTACATTAAACACATCTAAGAAATATTTTTGAATATGTAAATTATCTTCATACGTAAAATTATCTGTACAGATAATTATAGTATTATTAGGTAATAAACTACCATCATCTAAATACCAAATATATAAACCATAATCGTCTATTTGATATAAATAGTCTATATTAAAATTTGCTTTTCCATTAATATAACACTTTGAATGAATATCATTAAATAAAGGAGTGCATTGACTTTCTATATTATAACTAATATTGCCCTTTTGTCCATAACCATTCCCATTTTCTATTTTTTCATATTCATTAAACCATAACAAATTGTTTTCTTCCAATATATTTTTCTTGTATTTTAAATAATCATATTGTTCTTTACAATGAGTTAATCTAAAATTAGCATTTTTATGAACTAATCTTATACTTCCATCGCCCATCCAAGATCCTAAAATTATTTGCCATTGTTTATTTGTTGGATTTATATTTTTTGCATTTAAAATCAACCTTTTCTCATTTTTATCTCGTTTAGAAATATTAAAATCATCCATCCATTTAATTATTTGTCTGCTGTTTAATTTAAGATTATCTCCTATTTCACAAGTACTTTTATTGTTTATCCAATATTCTTCATATAAATAGTTTTTCATGCTATTTATAGAATACAATTTTTTTGTTACATATAGTAATCTTGAATGTAATTCTGGTTCTGTATATTTTAAACTTATTTTGAATTTATTAAGATATTTATATATGTTACTTTCGCTTATATCATTTAATTCTGCAATCTCTTCTGTACTTAATAATTCAATATTATATTTTTTATTTAACCAATCTTTTTCTTGATATGGTTTAATAATTTTAACCTTTAATATTTTTTCTTTCTTGGGTTTCTTAATTTTAGGTTTTATAAATTGGTGATTGTAATGTTTTTTACAAAGACCTTTTGTTCTAACGGGACTGTCACAACCATCAATTCTACAAATTTTATCTTTGTTTAGTATTTTTGGCTCTAATAAATGACCATGTTTTCTAATTTGTTCATTGTGAGTATTGCAATATCCATGAGATTTAACGGGTTTATCACATCCTTCCACTAAACAAATTTTAGTTTTATTATTCATTAAATTTCACCTCCTAAATATTCGCCTAATTTGTATTCTATTGCTTCTATTAATTCTTTAATATCGTCTGAATTATTATAAATTTTTATATTACACTTATTAATACATGCTCTAGCCTGAACTTCTGTTTCATGATTAAAAGTATTAGGATCAACTACATAGTTAACTCTCTTTTTAAGTCTTTCAATTCTTTTGTTGTCATCTGCAACAATTGCTACTGTTAAGTATCCCAAACCTTCAAAATAATCATATTCATTAAGCTGTCTAGCGTCATCAATAACTACCTTATCTTTGTCAAATGTTTGATCATTAACATAATTGCACCATACATTAATTCCAAATATATTACGCATTGCTTGACCATAATTTTGCATTTCTGTACGTGTTTCTTTCCCATGTGTCTTGCATTCATTATGTATCTTAGAACCAAGAGAAAATTTAGAATAACCATATTTGTCTCTTAGGTAATTTGCTACAGTGCTTTTTCCTGCTCCCATTTGACCAAAAATTATAATATCCATATTATTTCTTCCTTTCAATAGTAATTAATTGACTATATGGCAATCTCTCAATAACCCTACAAAAATCAGGAAATTCTCTTTGTTTGTGATTTTTCCTACCATGATATACATTTCTAAGATTTTCATAATTACCAGTCCAAGTTGATAAAAAATTATAGTTTTGAGGCGAATCAAATACAATTTCTCTCCATAATTTCATTGCAGATTTAATATCTGTTTCTTTAAGGAGTTGATATTCTAATATTCTTTTGTTTAAGTCATCCATTACATATTTTCTTAACGGAGTAATATTTATTTCTCCATCTTGGTTATCATAGCTAAAATCTTCAATAGTTAATAATCTGGTTCCAAGTTTATGCATTCTACTTGTGCTATTTCTAACTGTTGAAACCTTATATGTATCAAAATCCCACCACCATGACATAGGAGCTGTAATATCCATTGACACAAAAATTTGTCTAAGAAATTTTGAGTGATCAGAACCTGCTTTAATTAATTTTAGTGCAACTTCCATATCTTTTGGGCCAATAATATACTCCATTCCACTTCTTAACTCAGAGTTATATTTCCAATAACTATCTGATTGATCCCAACTTTCTAGAGGATTTCTCATTCCTCTAATCGCATTTTCAAAATTCATAACTGATATATTTTCTACTTTAATCATTTAATCTTCCTCTTTCTTTAATTTATTATTTCCATATATCGACCTACCAAAATTATACCACACTATACAAACTATTTCAAATAAAATTATTTTTGACTTTATATAATCTACATAATCTTAACCACTTCTTACTTCACAACAACATTAACCTCATCTCCTTTTCTTAAAAAATTCCCAATAGAATTAATATTGCCTTTATAATATTCAACACTTTCACTCTCTAATCCTTGCACAACATCCAACGACACACACATTTCCATATAACTATCTTTCTTACTTTTCAATACACTAACACCTACAGAAGTTTTACTTGATTTAAGAGCAATCTGTTCAGTATTAATAATCAACACTTTATTAATATTGCTTTTACACAACAAATCAATATCTTTCTCTAAATGCAACATATTTACAATTTCACTATCTGTACTATAAGCATTAATTAATTTACTTCTATTTGTTTTTGTTGCATATGAAGATAAATCAATCTTAGCAATCTTACCATTTTTAAAAGCAATTAATAGATAACCTGAATAATTAGTTGTAGAAATTATGTAGATTATTTTTTCTTTATCTAAGTCAATGATATTTGGCAAATATTCACCTTGATTAGATATTTTAGTATCTGGTAATTCATGTGATTTTAGTTTATATGCTATCCCTTTATCAGATAACAAAATCAAATCAGATTTATTAATTGAATCAATTTCAGATATGATAAAATCTTTTTCTTTTAATTTGTGTTCAGATGCTCCTCTCAATGAAGTCAAAGGAATTTTCTTTAAA
>Ga0209000_1002455_pt1 | contig 10123 bp, 7 predicted proteins | sample RifGroD2_FD_183998 | JGI IMG/M metagenome (GOLD analysis project Ga0209000, IMG submission 183998) | Groundwater microbial communities from Rifle, Colorado, USA - Groundwater D2 (SPAdes) (version 2) | ecosystem: Environmental > Aquatic > Deep subsurface > Groundwater | place: Rifle, Colorado...
GGGATGCGAGCGAGCTTTTCGATGAGAAACTTGCCGACCAGCCCGGCATGCCAGGAGGTGCCGCAGGCGACGATGAAGAGCTTCTCCAACTTCTGCGCCACGGCATCGTCGAGACGCAGACCGTCGAGGAAGACGTCGGACTGGTCGGCGACGACGCGGCCGGCGATGGTGTCGGCGACGGCGCGCGGCTGCTCGTGAATCTCCTTAAGCATGAAGTGGCGGTAACCGCCCTTCTCGGCCATGGTCGGGCTCCAGGTGATGGTCTTCGGCGCCCGCACCACCACGGTACCGTCGAGGCGGGTGTGAGCCATGCCGGCCTCGGTGAAGACCACCATCTCGCCGTCTTCGAGGAAGATCATCTCGCGGGTGTGGGAGAGCATCGCCGGAATGTCGGAGGCGACGAAGTATTCCCCCTGGCCCTGGCCGACGACCAGGGGCGATCCGACCTTGGCGGCGATGAGCTTGTCCGGCTCGTCCTCGCAGAGGATGGCCACGGCAAAGGCGCCGCGCAGTTCATGAAAGGCGGCGCGCACCGCGGTCTCGAAATCGGGGGTCGCCTTGTAGCGCTCCTCGATGAGGTGGGCGATGACCTCGGTGTCGGTCTCGGAGTTGAAGATATGCCCCTGCCCCTGCAACTGCGCCTTGAGGGGGAGATAATTCTCGATGATGCCGTTGTGGACGACGACAAAGGCGCCGGCCTTGTGCGGATGGGCGTTGGTCTCCGACGGCCGGCCGTGGGTCGCCCAGCGGGTATGGCCGATGCCGCGGTTGCCGACCAGGGGCTGCTCGCGCAGCACCTTTTCCAGGTTCTGCAGTTTGCCGACGGCGCGGCGAATGGTGATGGCCCCGGCATCGAGGGTGGCGATGCCGGCCGAATCGTAGCCGCGGTATTCGAGGCGGCGCAGGCCGTCGAGGATGATCGGGGTAGCCTGCTGCTGGCCGATGTAACCGACGATGCCGCACATAAATTTATGGTCCGTTCGTAGGGGCGGACCCATGTGTCCGCCCGGTTTGCGCAACGACAGGGCGCACACGCGGGTGCGCCCCTACATCACAATTGTTTCTTCTGCTTCGCCCGCTTCTTCGCCGCCCAGCCGGGGACGATCTTCTGCTCGGCGCGGCTGATGGCAAGGGCGTCGGGCGGCACATCCTTGGTAATGGTCGAACCGGCGCCGATGAGGCTGCCGCTGCCGATGGTGACCGGGGCGACCAACTGGACGTCGGAGCCGACGAAGACATCGTCGCCGACCGTCGTGACGTATTTATTAACCCCGTCGTAGTTGCAGGTAATGGTGCCGCAGCCGAAATTGACCCGTTCGCCGACTTCGGCGTCACCGAGATAGGTGAGGTGACTGGCCTGGCTCTTTTTGCCGAGACGTGCCTTCTTGGTCTCGACAAAATTGCCGATCTTGTTCTCCCCGAGGAGAACCGTCCCTGGGCGCAAGTGCGCCATCGGCCCGATAGCGCAATCGGCACCAATAGTCGAGCCCTCAAGGATCGAGCCGGACTTGACGTGGACCCGGTCGGCGAGGGTGCAGTCGCTGAGCATCGCCCCCGGCTCGATTTCGCAATCGCGGCCGAGCACCGTCGCCCCGCACAGATGGACGCCGGGATGAATCAGGGTATCGGGACCGATGGTGACCCCCGGTTCGATGTAGGTCGTCGCCGGATCGAGGAGGGTGACGCCGGCGCGCATGTGCTCGGCGTTGAGACGCTGGCGAAGAATGGTCGCGGCCTCGGCGAGCTGGACCCGGTCGTTGATCCCCATGGCTTCGCTGGCATCGGCGGTGATGACGGCGCAGACGCGATGGCCTTCGGTGCGGGCAAGTCCGACGATGTCGGTGAGGTAGTATTCCCCCTGGGCGTTGTTGCATCCGACCCGGCGCAGGGCGGCAAAGACCCAGGGTGCGGCCAGAGCGTAAATGCCGGTATTGATTTCGCGGATGGCCTTCTCCGCTGGCGCCGCATCCTTTTCCTCGACGATGCGGGCGACATCGCCCTGTTCGCGAACAATGCGGCCGTAGCCGTGTGGATCGGCGATTTCGGCGGTGAGGACGGTCACGGCGGCGGCGGCGGCATGGTGGGCGGTGAGGAGACGTTCGAGGGTGTCGCGACGCAACAGCGGAACATCGCCGCAGAGGAGCAGAAGGGTCCCGGAAAATCCGCTCAGGGCCGCTTCGGCGCAGAGCAGGGCATGCCCGGTGCCGAGCTGCTCCGTCTGCTCGGCAAAAACCAGTCCCTCCCCGCCGAGAGCCGCGCCAACCGCCTCGGCGCCATGCCCGACGACCAGGGCTACCGGCGCGCAGCCCAGAATCTTTGCCAATCGCGCCGGGTACGCGGCCAATGGCCTACCTGCCAGGGGATGGAGGACCTTGGGCCGCTGCGATTTCATCCGCGTCCCCTTCCCCGCCGCCAGGATAACCGCCGCCACTTTTTCGCTGGTGAAGTTCATAGGATCCTTTCCCGGATGAATGGCCCGTCATTATCCTGAAAAGCCCCGGTCTAGTCAAGAAATCTGCCGTGACAAAGAGCCCTTGGCGCCATCTTTTCCTTTTGCAAAGAAGCGCCGGATTCCGTATGATCGAATACTTGACGGAGGGTCTATGGACGACAGAAAAGATCTGGGTGCCGAACTCGACCAGATCGAACTGAAAATGCGCGAGCTGATCCTTTCCTACGAACAGTACTTCATGGGAACCGACAAGCGCAAACGCGAACCGATCAAGGACCGCGAAGAACTGGCCAAGTTCTTGCGCCGTTTCGCCAATCGCCGCATCATCCAGACCGACATGCGCTTTCGCTACCAGAACATGGCGACCAAATTCCACAGTTATCAGGGCTACTGGGACCGCATCCTGCGCCTCATGGACGAGGGGCGCTACGTCCGCCAGAGTCACGTCTCCCGCAGCGACGCCACCAGCAACCAGCCGAAACCTGCCGTAGCCACCGCTCCTCCCCCGCCGAGCGAGTCAGACCATCTCTACGAACAACTGCTACAAGCCCACCGCCATTGCAACCTCGACAGCAGCGGTCTCAACCGCCAACAGGTTGCTTCCCTCCTCGACAAACAGCGCGAGGCGATCCAGCAGAAGTTTGGCGATCGCCCGGTCGAATTCGTCGTGGTGACCGATGACGGCAAGCCCAAGATCAAGGTCCGGGCCAAACCCTAGGAGCAGGGACCGATGCCAGCCGCCAGAAACAAAACAGCCCTGGTACTTGCCGGCGGCGGGATCATGGGGGCGGCTTACGAAATCGGCTGCCTCGCCGCTCTCGACCGTCTTTTCGCTCCCGGTTTTTCCACCCGCCGTTTCGACATGTACGTCGGTATCAGCGCCGGCTCGGTCATCGCCACTCTCGTGGCCAACCGTATCGCTCCGCAAACCATTTATGACAGTGTCATCAACGACGAACGCCGGGTCTTCAACTGGCGGCGCTCGGACATCTACCAGCTTAACGGCTGGGAAATCCTCGCCTCCTCCTGGCGGGTGCTGCGCAATACCCTGCGCATCCTGCGCAAATACCGGCGCAATCGCTGGAGCTACTCCCTTTCGGACATCTACTACATTCTGCAGGAACAGTTTCCCGCCGGCATCTTCTCCCTGGAACCGATGGAAAACTACCTGCGGCAGTCATTTGCCCAGGAAGGGATCATCGACGATTTCGACCTGCTCAAGACCGAGCTCTACATTCCCGCCTACGACCTCGACGACGGCCGTCGCGTCGTTTTCGGCAGTGAGGGGCACCGCGACCTACGCATCTGCCAGGCCATCACCGCCTCCTGTGCCATTCCCTACTTCTTCCGCCCGCACAAGATCGGTGAGCGCTATTATGTCGACGGCTCCGTCGGTCAAGTCTCCCATCTCGATATCGCCATCAAACAGGGGGCCAAACTCATCGTCGTTGTCAATCCCCGCGTGCCGATGGACAACGACCGCGAACTGACCTGCCTCCCCTCCCTCTCCGAAGGGCGCTGCAGCAGCGTCGCCGAACTTGGTATCGCCATCGCGCGGGAACAGTCGTTGCGCATTGAAACGCGGGAAAATCTGGCCCTGGCCCTCGATCTCCACCGCACTCGGCACCCCGAGGTCGACATTGTCCTCATCGAACCGGGGAGTGAAGAAACCCTCCTCTTTTTTCAGAGCCCCATGAGTCAGACCGCCCGCACCCACGTCATGAACTACGGCCTGCAACTGACCCTCGGTCAACTGCAGGAGCGCTATGTCGAATTGAGTTCGGTTTTCGGCCGACACGGCATCCGCACCACCTCCGACCTCTTCGCGCCACCCGGCGCGGCAGTCGCCGGCGACGAATAGAAACGGGGACGCAAACTGCTGCGCCCCCGCCGAACGAACCTGCCCTGCCTCACCCCCCCTACTTGAGCAGCAAATCCATAACCCCCTTGTAGGTTTCCCGCTTGCGTTCCGACTGTTCGTAAAGGGTCGAGGAAAAGAGCGCCGTCACGGCGTGTTCGGCCATCATGGAAAAAAGCTGGAAGTCGACGGGCTGGAAGGCCTCCTTCTGAATGAAGAGGCGATAGATGGCAAGGATCCCCATGGTCGTATCATGAATCTTGAGGGGGACCGCCGCGATTGGTTGCAGGGGATCGTCCGACCCTTGCGCGACGGAACCTTCCTGAAAGTAGGCCGACTCGCTGGCGGCGACTTCGGCAAAGATGCCGCTCTCCGGGCGAAAGGGGGGAAATTCCCCAGGCTCAAAGCCCTCGCCGACCTCGAAGTGGAGTTCCCCCGTCGTCTTATGAAAGAGGAGGACGGCAAACTTTTCGGCGCCGACAAAATTGATGATGACCTCGCGGATAATCTCGAGAACCTCACCCCGGTTCAGCACCGAGTGGAGGCGCGAGGAGGCGATGTAAAGGTTGGTCAGATTGTTGTTGACCTCCTCGGTATGAATGACCTGGCGGGCAAAGGTCAGATTTTCCTCCTCCAGCTCAAGGACGCGCTGGCGCAAAGCGTCCAGTTCCCCCGCACGCGCCGAATTCGCCCGCTCCCCGCGGCCGAGGGTAGCGCCGTCACCTTCTTCGAGCACCAACTCGAACATCGGACCTTCGTCCTCTTCCGTGGCACGCATGAGTTCCTGGATCGCCCGCAGCCCCCGCCCCTGGGGATGGATGAGATAGATCCCCATCCCCTGATCGGGAGCCTGCTTGATCCGCGCCACCTTCCCCAGCATCTGCACCTCGACCCCGTCGGGGAGACTCAGGGCGAGTTCGACTGCTGCCCCTTCATCGAGAAGCAGCGGGCTTTTAACAAAAATTCCGTTACTCGACAGGTCAAGGGCTTTGGCGATCTGCTCCTTCCCCTCGCCCCGGACAAGGACGCGCAATGCCGTCTGCGTCCGCCGCGCGGTACGTCCATGCACATGGCCGAGGAGCCGGTTGACCTTCTCCAGCAGATCGGTCTTGTTGATCGGCTTGGTGACATAATCGTCGCAGCCGGCAGCGAGACATTGACGAATCTGCTCTTCCTTGCCGGCGGCGGTCACCATGATTACCGGGAGCTCTCGCCAGCGCTCGGCCGCCCGCAGCCGGCGGCACAACTCGTCACCATCCATGCCGGGCATGAACAGATCCGTCAGGACAAGATCGGGAACAACGTCATCCAGCATCGCCCACGCCGCCTCCCCGGAGCTCGCCGTGACCAGACGATGCCCGGTTCCGTCAAGGAGGGAGGTTTCCAGCGCCAGGAAAAGATCGACATCATCGACCAGGAGGAGGGTAGCCATGGAGGAATTCTCATCGGGAAAGAGTGCTGTTAACGCCTGACGTTACCGCAGACCCCGGCAATTGTAAAGAGCTGCAAAAAGCCAAAGGAAAGGCCCCGCAACTGAAGTTACGGGGCCTTTCCTTTTTCGACCTTCCGACTTGGCTCAAGCCACCTTGGCAAGGCGTTTGAAGTAACGCGGGCGCTCCGCCAGAATACTCATGATCTCCCGCTCCTCGGGGATACGCCCGGCAATGCGCACGGCATCGTCCACCAGAAGGGCCGGCGAAACATAGACCCGATTATCAATCATTTTGCGCCGGTCGCGAAAGAGATGAACCTCGGCCTCGACGCCGGCATGGTCCAGAGCCGACTTGACAACCTCCACCATCTCTTCGCAACGCCTGCTGCTTTCCGGTCTGCACAGTATATCGATTCGCATGACGTCCTCCCTTGCCCTCAGCATCTATTACTTTAACGGTCACATTTTATCACGGCCACCGACGAATGCAACAATAATTTCCGACGACATCTGTCAACTATTCCGTCGCACCCATGCCGCTGCCGTTTCCTGACCGGACACAACTGGCGCTGTCCTCCTGCCGCCCTTGCCCCGTTATTGCGGGGGGGCGGCTACATCGCCATAATAGATGCGCAGCGCCCGCTTGACCCGCGCCACCAGGCGCAGCGGGTTAATCGGCTTGGCGATAAAATCGAAAAAACCGAGATCGAGGAGTTTTGCCTCATCTTCCGGCGTCGTCCGTGAGGAAAGGGCGATGACCGGGATCGTGCGCAATTGCGGCTGGCGTTTGAGGGCAGCGAACATCTCATAGCCATCCATGCGCGGCATGACCGTATCGGTAATGATCAGATGTGGCGCCCTATTGACTGCCACCTTGAGCCCTTCGGCTCCATTAACCGCTTCGGTCACATTAAATCCCTGACGCTTGAGGGCGGCCATGGTCGCGGCTCGCGCCAACTCCTGGTCGTCTACAATGAGGATATGCCACCAATCCTGTGCCACCTGTTCTTTTTTCCCTTGGCGCAGATAGTGCCGCGCGACCGCCTCCTGAATTTCGCTCGGGGTGGTGACGCAGGGGGTAATGCGCAAGCGGGTACGAAAACTGATGCCATTGATGGTATCGCTGTCGAGGGGGTTGACCATGGCCAGAAAGAGGTTGCCATTTTCGAGTTTGACCGGGAAGACCAGCTGCTTGAGGGCCGTCTCGCCGGTAAAGAGGGCAAGGAGTTCGGGGGGGAAAGTATACTTGGCGATATCCTTGACCGTTTTGAAGCCAAACTGTCGGGCAACGGCGACGGCGATATCGGTTTCGGTAAGAACCCCCATCTCCTCCAGAACCTGACCGAGACGCCGCCCGCTCCCCTTCTGGAGGATTAATGCCTGCTTCATGATCAACTCGTCGACGACCCGGGCTTCGACGAGAATTTCCCCGAATTTTTTGCGTCTGGTCATGCTTGCTGCTCCAACCGTCAAAATCATTCTTTTTTTGTTGTAAAGGAATCGACCTCCATACACAAGGGAAAACTGTCAAATGACCAAAATTGACTGACAATTATTGGCACATGCATGGCCCTGCCAGCCGGCGACGCCAATCAGCGGGACGAAACGCACGCCACAGAGCTCTGCGCTGGTAATCCTGTTCGGATATCCGGCGGACGCGGACGAGGATTTGCCGGTAGTAACCTTCCACTGTCCTCTCGCCGCCTCCCACCAGTCTAGCAAGGGAATAATCACGGTCAAATCAACCGGCATCCCCGGCTGCGGCCGCTGCCTGCCCTCCTCCTGGTTGGCTGTGTCGGTGTAGAATGAATCAGACGGAAGAGAAAGGAGGTGCGACCATGGTACGTTATTATGACGCCGCTGACCGCAAGGATTTGCTGTGCGCGGAGAGAACGTTGAGCGCAGCCGGCATCGAGTACGCCGTGACGCCACCCCTGCCGGGGAGCGGTCTTTCGGGCGCGATCGGCATCGCCGAAGAGGATCTTCCCCGCGCCGCGGAAGTGCTCGATTCCGCACGGGCGCGCGCCCGTCACTGACCCTGAAACATTCCGCCCGCCCCCAAAACGGGGCGGGGCGAGCCGCCCGCCGCACCGAGGCGCATCGATCAAGAACCCTCCTCGCACCGGCGATTGACACCGCGCCGCCCCTTGTTATCATGAAACTGAAGGCCCCTGGCGGCCTCTTTCCCTTGCCGTTCGGAGTTTGCCGGCCCATGACGAGAAATCCCCTCCCCGAGATTCTCCCGGTCTATCCGCTACGCGAACAGGTCGTCTTCCCCCACATGGTCTTGCCCCTCTTCGTCTCTCCGACCGGGATGGCGACCATCGACACCGTCCTGCGCAGCGATAGCCACCTCTTCGGCGTTTCGTGGTGCAGCGCCCCCTCCGAGCCGATCTTCTTCGAAGATCTGGCGACTGTCGGCACGCTCTGCCGCATCAACCAGATCATTCGGTTTCCCGACGGCGGCTGCAAGGTCATCATCGAGGGGGTCCAGCGCATTCGCCTGCTCGCCCCGACCCAGATGACCCCGGCGATTCTCGCCCGTGTCAATGAAATCGCCGAGGAGAATGGCAGCGGCCTCGTTGCCGAAGCCTTGGCCCAGAGTGTCAACGCCCTGCTCAAGATCGCGCTCGCTTACGGTCGCCCTCTCCCCGGCGACGTCCTCAAAATGATCGACCAGCTCGAAGACCCGGGACGCCTCGCCGATCTGGTCGCGGTCTACCTCAACCTCCCCCTCAAGGAGCAGCAGCGCCTCCTTGAACTCCTCAATCCGATTGAGCGCCTCAAGGAGGTCTACCTTCTCCTCACCAGCGAGGTACAGAAGATCCAGGTGCGCGGCGAGGTGCAGATCGATATGGCCAAGCGACTCGGCCGTACCCAGAAGGAGTTTCTTCTGCGCGAGCAGCTCAAGCAGATTCAGGAAGAACTCGGCGACGAGGACCCGCGTCAGAGCGAGATGGCTGAACTGCGCCGGCGCATCGCCGCCGCCAACATGCCTGAGGAGGTCGCCAAGGTGGCGGAGAAGGAACTCGCCCGCCTCGAGCGCATCAATCCGGCGTCTCCAGAATACACCGTGGCCCGCACCTACCTCGACTATCTATGCAACATGCCGTGGCAGCGGAGCAGCGAGGAGCTTCACGATCTCCCCTTCGCCCAGCGCGTCCTCGACGAGGACCACTACGATCTCAAGGAGGTCAAGGAGCGCATCCTCGAACATCTCGCTGTGCGCTCCCTGCGCCCGCAGAGCCGCGGACCGATCCTCTGCTTCGTCGGTCCGCCCGGGGTCGGCAAGACCTCCCTCGGCCGCTCCATCGCCCGCGCCATGGGGCGCAAGTTCATCCGCATCTCCCTCGGCGGCATGCGCGACGAGGCCGAAATTCGCGGCCATCGCCGTACCTATATTGGCGCCCTCCCAGGACGAATCGTCCAGGAAATCGTCCGCGCCGACAGCAACAACCCGGTTTTCATGCTCGACGAGGTCGACAAGATCGGCCAGGACTTCCGCGGCGACCCGGCCTCGGCCCTTCTCGAAGTCCTCGACCCCGAACAGAACAACACCTTTACCGACCATTACCTCGATCTTCCCTTCGATCTCTCCAGGGTCATGTTCATCACCACCGCCAACCTCCTCGACCCGGTCCCCCACCCCCTCAAGGATCGCATGGAGGTCATCTCCCTGGCCGGTTACGGCGACGAAGAGAAGGAACAGATCGCCTTTACCTACCTCATCCCCAAACAGATCGAAGAGACCGGCCTCGCTGACGCGGCGCCGGAGTTCACCCCGGCAGCGGTCGCCCACCTGATTCGCGACTACACCCGCGAGGCCGGGGTCCGCGGGCTCGAGCGACAGATCGCCTCGATCTGCCGCAAGCTCGCCAAGGAAAGGACTCTCGGCAGCAACACTCGCCACAGTATCACCCCCGAAACGGTGGAGGAACTCCTCGGGCCGCGCAAGTACTTCGCCGATGTCGCCGCCGAGGTTGACCGCGTCGGGGTGGTCACCGGGCTGGCCTGGACCGAGACCGGCGGTGACATCATCTTCGTCGAAGCCTCGCGCATGGCGGGAAAGAAGGAACTCCTCCTGACCGGCAGCCTCGGCGAAGTCATGCAAGAGTCGGCCAAGGCCGCCCTCTCTTACGTCCGCGCCCACACCGCCGACTTTGCCATCGACCCGGCGATCTTCGAGAACAGCGACATCCACATCCATGTCCCCTCCGGCGCCACCCCCAAGGATGGCCCGTCGGCGGGGATCACCATCGCCGTCGCCCTCATCTCCCTCCTCAGCCAGCGCCCGGCCCGGCGCAATGTCGCCATGACCGGCGAACTCACCCTCTCCGGCCGTATCCTCCCCATCGGCGGGGTCAAGGAGAAGATTCTCGCC
>Ga0209000_1002458_pt1 | contig 10115 bp, 10 predicted proteins | sample RifGroD2_FD_183998 | JGI IMG/M metagenome (GOLD analysis project Ga0209000, IMG submission 183998) | Groundwater microbial communities from Rifle, Colorado, USA - Groundwater D2 (SPAdes) (version 2) | ecosystem: Environmental > Aquatic > Deep subsurface > Groundwater | place: Rifle, Colorado...
TGTCAACTAAAATTCCGGAAGCTGTTTTGCTTTTGGAAACAAGGTTTAAGAGATCATTGGGTGAAATTGTTTCAATAATATTGCCTGTTTCCCTGTCAATAAGCTCTACCATATCGTTTAATTGATTAAAATACACTTTGAATTTTTTTGTTTTTTTTGATTTATTTACAAATTCCGGAGAATTTTCGTCAAGAAAATCTTCGTCTTTGGTTTCTTCATTATTTGAGTCCTGATTTTTGGCATTTTGTTTATTTTTACCGTCAGGCTGGACTTTATGACTTCCGTCCAGTTTTTTTAAAAAAGTTTGCGCCTGCGTTTTAGCGGACATTTCTGCCTGAATGTTCATTTCAGAAGGAGGCGTTATTTTATAACCCGGTTCTGTGTATGATATTCCGTCAAAAGGCATTATTTTCTAATTCCTCTTTTTTCTCCGTGATTTGTCATTCCAAGCGACTAAAAGGAGCGTGGGAATCGCAAGATCTTGTTAACATTTACGATTGCGTTATTTTGTTCGCAATAACATTAGAATTATTAATTTTTCAAGCGCTCCTTAAGCTTAGCATGGCAAGCAGTAAATTTCTATCAATATGTTTTACCTGCATTTTTAAGCTTTTATGAGGAGTTTCATTTATAGTTTTAATAGCGGATTCTTTCAATTTTTCTGCCGAAATTGTTTCTTCTTTTATTTCTTCTTCTACTTCGTTTTCCTTTTCTGTTGCAGAAGCAAGTTTAAGTTCAATAAGGCTGTTTTTATTTATTCTTTGGGTAATTTCTTCCTGTTTATTACTAAGTTCTTGTTCTTTGTTTTTTATATTATTTATTATGTCATCGAGCTTTTTAATAGATTCTTCTTTTTGTTCCGGTGTATTTATTTTAAGGTTTTTAATATCAGGAATTTGCATTTCTTCGAGAGAAATGCTTTTTTTTATTTTGTTTTCTAATTCTTCAATTAATTTTGTGTCATTAAAAGAAGTTTCTTTGGCAATTTGATTAATTTTTTCGTAGTTTTCATCAATTTTTTTTCTGGAACTCTTTTCAGAGTCTTCAGATTCGATAGATTTTTTAATATCTGTAACGGAAGAAGACAATTTGTTAAGAGCTTCCTTTGTAATATCAATGGCTGTAGATTCTTCTTGAACACTTTCAAAAGTTGTTTTAACCAAATCCTGTTTTTGTTGTGTTGCTTCAAACACGTCATTAACTTCAGGCTCTTTTTGGGTAGAGTCTGAAGGTTTAACATCGGTTGTTTTATCAACCTTTCTTGTCTCTTCGGCGAGTTTTGTTTGTATGGCAGGGTCTATTCCATAAGACATGCCTAAGTCATCCATGGCAAACGACATCGATTTCACTCCAACAACCATTAAGTAAATTTAAAATTGGTGAAAAAATATGCATATTAGGATAAACCTATAAAACTTATATGCCCAATTTCTCAAATTGTAAACATGTTTTTGATAGTTAGTTAATAACATTTTACATGTCGTAATGGCAATCTTCGCTGTTTTGTTTATTGAAATCTTTATCGGATTTTGGTTTTTGGTTTTTAATATTTCTACATCATTCTTAATATTTTTAATTTACGGATAAGAAATTTTGCCGAGAATTTTTTTGTGTTTAGCGCCTGTACAGGAAGGTACGTTATTCGGGATTTTATAAAACGTTGTATAGGCTAATAAGGCAAACGCAAGAGCTTCCTTAAATTTGTCAGAAATACCAAAATCTTTGTGACTGAGTATTTTTGTGGAATCGCAAAAATCTTTCTTCAACATTTTTACAAATTCAGGATTATATGCGCCCCCTCCGCCTAAAATAAGTTCGTCTATTTTTGTTTTTGGAAAGATAAATTGTTCATAGGCGTTAAAAATAGTCTTTGCTGTTAAAGCGGTTATTGTCGCCATTATGTTATAAGGATTTTCAGGTGCTTTTAAAAGCATTTTCTCTATATATTCAGGAGAAAATAATTCTCTTCCCGTTGTTTTAGGTGGTTTTAGACTATAATATTTTTCATCAAGAAGAAAATTAAGCCAGTTTTCGTCTATTTGTCCTTGCGCCGCAAGCAGTCCGTCTTTATCATATTCCTGATTAAAGAACTTTTTTGCGCAGTAGTCAATCATAACATTCCCCGGTCCCGTATCGAAGGCAAAAGTGTCAGAGTTAGGACTTACTACGGTAACATTTGCCATTCCCCCGATATTTTGAATTGCTCTTGATAATGTCTGAGATTTAAACAAAATTTCGTCTGCAAAGCATACCAGAGGCGCGCCTTGCCCATCGGCTGCAATATCTGCAGGTCTAAAGTCGGAAATAGTCGTTATTCCTGTTCTTTCTGCAATAATAGCAGCTTCTCCTATTTGCAGTGTACTTTTTTTATTAAGTCCGTTTATGTATTCATCTAAAGGTTTATGATAAATAGTTTGACCGTGAGAACCTATTAAATCAACTTCTTGTGATGAAATTCCCGCTTTTTTTATTACTTCCAGGGCAGCCTGCGCAAAATATTCTCCTATAACAAAATTCATCCAGCAAATTTCATCGAGAGAAGCTTTGTTTTCAAAAATTTTAAAAATATTTTGTCTTATATTTTCGGGATAATTCCATACAAGAGAGTCTATTATTTCAAAAGAAAGATCAGGATTTACCCTGGCAAGGCATGCGTCAATTCCGTCGACAGAAGTTCCTGACATCAAACCTATTATAATCTTGGGTTTTATTGCTTCCGACATTATTCCAGAATATTTTCAATAACACTTGATTCGGCTTTATCGGCTCTCTCCAATGCAACATAAGTTAAATATGCGCCAAGCGCAATTGCTTTCGGGTCTAAATTTGTCTGTTGGGCTGATTCTATTATTAGAGCATTAACTTCAGGGTTTTCTTCCTTGATGTAGTGGATCATTTTTTTTCTCCACTCGGCTACATCAGGAAGCGTTTCCGTCAGCAGTGATTCTTTAATATCTTCTGTAATTAATGGAAGCAATTTATATTGACCCTCTTTTATATTGCATAACTTTAATTATAGTAACAATGTTTATAATTGTCATCTCTTTTAATATTTTTAATGTAGTTTTATTCCAAAATTTAACATTTATTTGATTGTAACTATTTTTTAATATTTAGTCAAAAAAAAGCACTTAAAAATTTATTTGCTTTTTAACTTAATAGGTTTAAAAAAAAGTAAGTTTAGGTGTTAAAAATTGATTAATACATATTATTCAAGAATTCCGATTTATTCTTCATCTAATAAACAAGAAAATAAGTCCGATAAATTGAACCAGACAAGAGAATTACTGGCTAAAAGACTTTTTCAGCATAATAATGCAAGGACAAATAACTTATCTTTTGGATGGTCTAAAGGGCTATCAGCTATAGAAGTAAAAATTCTTGATGAATTAACAAATCCGTTATTAAAAACAGCTGCCGTTACAACACATTATAAGGCTGATGGAGATGCTATCGGTAGTTCCATCGGAGTTAGCGAATTATTAAAAAGAGTGGGTGTTAAAGTTTATTCTTTTATTTCAGGGGATGTTTCGGCAAGATTTAATAATTTCCCTTTAATTGAAAAATGTATTAAAAAACCTGCCGGAGTTGTTTCATTATGGACTCAAAATAATGTGCAAAATATTGATCTTGCTGTGATAACAGATAGTTCGACACCTGAAAGATTAGGTAAAGATTCTCTTGATTTAATATCCAAAGTAAAAAAAGCAATTATAATAGACCATCATGATGACATGCCGGGAACATTAAGCAATGAAGAACAATGGAAAAAAAGATTAAAGGAACTTAATCCCTCTTTGACAGATGAAAATATTTTATACTGGTGTGAGCCAAAATCGAGATCTTCCGCTTCTGAAATGGTTGCTGAACTTGACAAAGAAGTGTTAGAAGAAAGCAAAATTCAACCGCCTCGATTAAATAACTATAATCCTTGTTATTATTCTTCATACAGACTAGGATTAGCAGCAGGGATTAATACTGATACAAGGAAACTTCAATTACTTACACCGGAAATGGGAAATACAAAAAATGTTTATAATTGGCTTTTAGAAACAGCTCCACGTAATCTTAATATTAAACGAGTTTTGCAATCAGGAATTCCTCGTGAAGTTTATAATAAAACCAATTCTCTTATGTTGGGTAAAACAAAATTAAAAGGTGTGGAAGTAAATATTGCTTCAAAAAAAAATCCTGTCGGGTATATTTACATAAAAGACAAAACTTCCCTTGAAGAAATGGCTAAAAATCATAAATGTATTTTTGAAGATATTTATACAGCAATGAAAGCTAATGTTTATAATTCGCTTAAAGATGTTTATATTATTGCCGTAAAAAATGAAGAAACAAAAGAAACAGTTTTAAGTATAAGGTCAACAAACTCTCTTGCTTCAAAAATCGCCGATGAATTTAATAAAAGAAAATTGGGATCCGGCGGCGGACATCCTGATGCTTCCGGTTATACCTTAAAACCGGATGTGAATTTTAAGGCTGTTCAAAAAATTATTAAAAAAGTTATCAAAAAAGAAAAACCGTCTATGCCTAAAACCCCATTTATACAAAAAATAAAAGAATTTTTGTTAAATATAAAAAGAAAATTTTTCCAAAATTAAAATTTAAACTGCTTGTTTTTTCTTAATTTCTAAAGCCGCGTCATAAGCGAGAATATAAGCGCTGCAAGCTTTATAATTTTTCATATACCATGCGCAATTTTCTTCCAGACAAAGTTGTGTAACTTCTTTTCCTGCGCTCATTAAAGGGCAAACCTGAACACTACTCATTAATTCTCTCCTAGGTCTTTTTTGTAATAATTTTTATTTTATCAGGTTTTTTCTTTTAAAACTTAGACGATTTAAAGGATTTTTTGTATAAAATTATTTTATTAAAACTTATCTTCTGAAGTGGTTTTTTTCACTTCATCCATTTCTTGCATGAGTTCTTTTATTTCTTCATCTTGTATTTCTTCATTAGAAGTATGAATTTTTATGGATATGCTGTTTCTGAAAATAAGATACATTGATATTATAACGATAGCCCATAAAAGAGAGGCCTGTATGTAATTTATTATAGGAAACTGGAGATTGTTAGCTATTATTGCATTCCATCCCGTCATAACAGCCCATACCGGAAATATAATAAATCCAAAAAACAGGCAAGTTGAAATAAATCCGACTAATAACAATCCAGATAAACCATGTATTTGAAATACTTTGAAATTTTTGTTCATATTTTTTAAAAAATTACCTTTAAGAAATTAATTTTAAAAATTCATTTTCATTTAAAATTGTAACATTTAATTTCAAAGCTTTCTCATATTTTGAACCGGGGTTTTCTCCTACAACCACATAGGAAGTTTTAGTACTTACACTGCCTGTAACTTTACCGCCAAGCTTTTTAATTATTTCAGAGGTCTTATTTCTGTCCATAGACGCTAAAGTTCCTGTTAGTACAAAAATTTTACCCGTCAGAGGTTGCTCTCCGACTGTTTTTGGTTTTTCTTCCTCAAGTTTTACTCCAAAATTTTCAAGTTTTTTTAGCATGGAAAGAACATTTTGATTTTCAAAATACTTTACAATACTTTGCGCTGTTTTCTCACCGATGCCTTCGATGTTAGAAAGTCCTTCAACAGAAGCTGATTTTAAATGTTCAATAGAATTAAAATTTTGGCTTAAGATTTCAGCGGTTTCTTTTCCTACATATTTTATGCCAAGAGCGTTTATCAAACTCGCAAGCGGCCTTATTTTACTTGAATTAATTGCGTTTATGATATTTAATGCGGATTTTTCAGCCATTCTATCGAGCGAAAGAATATCTTCCGTTGTCAATCTGTATAAATCCGCAGGATCTTTCACTAAACCTTTTTCAACAAACTGCGCAACAAGAGAATCGCCCACACCATCAATATCCATAGCTCCTCTGCTGACCCAATATTCAAGCCATCCTTGAAGTTGCGCTCCGCATCCGGCAAGATTTGGGCAATAAGTTATAACCTCTCCTTCTTTTCTTTCAAGCTTTGCTCCGCAGGAAGGGCAGGTGTCGGGATATTTGAAGGGTTGGCTGATTGCCATTCTTTGTTTAACATCCACGCCAATTATCTTTGGGATAATTTCAGCAGCTTTTTTTACCCATACTTTATCGCCTATTCTTGCGTCAAGTCTTTCAATTTCATCAATGTTGTGAAGGCTTGCCCTTGATACAGTTGTTCCGGCAAGTTTTACAGGTTGAAGAATTGCTACTGGCGTAATCGCTCCTGTTCTTCCCGTGTTTATTTCTATATCCAGAAGTGTTGTTAAAGCTTCTTCAGGAGGGAATTTATAAGCTATAGCCCATCTTGGAGCTCTCGAAGTGTAACCAAGTTCTTCCTGCTTGTGAATATCATTAACTTTTATGACAACTCCGTCGGTTGCATAATCTAGTTCAAATCTTTTTTCCTGCCATTCATTACAAAAATCTATAACTTCCTGAATATTTATACATGATTTGCTTGTAGGGTTTGTTTTAAAGCCTAATTTTTTGAAAAATTCAAGAGTATCTTTGTGTGTTGAAGGATTATTGTTTCCCTCGATGATTCCTGCGTAAATAAAAATATCAAGATCTCTTTCGCCGGTAATTTTAGAGTCAAGCTGCCTAACCGAGCCGCTTCCTGCGTTTCTCGGGTTTGCAAACTCCTGTTCGCCTGTTTGTCTGCGTTTTTCGTTAAGTTTTTCAAACGAAGAAACAGGCATGAAAACTTCTCCGCGCGCTTCTATAAATTCAGGAATTTCTGCAACTTCTCCCGAATAAAGTTTTAGCGGAATGCTTTTTATTGTTTTTAAGTTTACTGTAATATCTTCCCCTGTTTTACCGTCGCCGCGAGTTGCGCCTCTTGTGAAAAGCCCTTTCTCGTAACTTAAAGAAATTGCAAGTCCGTCAATTTTTAGTTCACAAAAAAGTTCTATCTCTTTTTCGTTTGGAAAAGCTTTTTGTATGCGGTTATACCAATCTGTTAAATCTTTCTGAGAATATGCATTATCAAGGCTAAAAAGCCTGTATTTGTGCTTAACCTGCTCAAATTTTTCTGACGGAACTTCGCCGACTCTTTGGGTGGGACTGTCAGTGGTTATAAATTCAGGATATAACGATTCAAGCTCTTTTAATTCGTTAAAAAGTCTGTCATATTCGCTGTCAGGAATTTCAGGGGTGTCTTTTGCATAATAAAGATAGTTGTGGTAATTGATTTTATCCCGCAACTCTTTTATTTTTTCTTCAATTTCCTGTTTGGTTAAATCCTGCAAACCCATGCCTGAGTATTTCCTCATATTTATTAAAAAGCTGTCATTGCGAGGAGGCGCGAAGCACCGACGTGGCAATCTAATACCTTATGAAGATTTTACTATAAAAACTGTGTGGGATTAAATTTGTATGATTGGAAATAAATTATGCTTTAACATCCAATTGTTTTAAATCATCAAATTTTGTTAATAAATCGCCTGTTTTCCCATTTTTATTATTATAAAAAACAGTGCCATGGCAATTTACTTCAAGTTCTCTTATTTGATCTGAATTTTGATATTTTGTTATTCCGTTTGAATTAGTAGAAATTGGGACAAAAGTATTTGCACCTATAGTTATTGGTTTTATTGAAGTCATAATTATTTCCTTTCATTTTTTTTTAATCGTTAACTTCTATTTATACAAAAACCCTAAAAATAAAAATTGATATTTAGGTTTAAAGAAAAAATCAAGATTTTGCAAAAAAATAACTCCTGATAGGATTTTCAGGAGTTGTAAATTGATTTAATATATCTTAATACCCTGTAATATTTATTATGGAATTTCCTTTGCTTATATGTGTTAAATGGCTGTTATTGCTTATAAAGTCAATATAGCAGGTTGTACAAAAAGCAATAATAATTGAATTTACTACAATTCCGACTGCAATTATTGAAAAAATTTTATTCACCATCCCCAACTTTCCCCCCGAAATATTTTTGTTATAATTTGGAGATTACTCTTTTTTCTGTCGCATTAAAATTAAACATGCCGACTTTTAAGAAAAACAGGCGGGCTAGTTTTTATGTATATTTCTCAAGCTATAAACAAAATAATTCAGCATGAACCAATTTTATTCACCACACCGGGGCATTCCGGCGGAAAAGGCGTTTTATCTGAATATAAAGAAATGGTCGGCAAAAAAATATTTAAAGCCGACCTGTCTGAACTTGAAGGGCTGGATAATCTTCAAAATCCTTCAGGCATAATAAAAAATGCTCTTGTCAGAGCAAGTGAAATTTACGGAAGTAAAAATACGTTTTATCTTGTTAACGGTTCGACTTCCGGTATAATTGCGCTGATGCTGGCTACTGTGAATCGTGGGGATGAGGTTTTAATTTCAAGAAACGCGCACAAATCTGTTATAAACGCCCTTATTTTATCAGGAGCGCATCCTGTGTGGGTAAATCCTGACTGGGACAACAATTGGAATATTCCGGCATGTGTAAATCCTGAAAAAATAAGGCAAAAACTTGAAAAAAATCCTGATATTAAAGCTGTATGGGTTACGAGTCCTACTTATGAGGGCGTAGTTTCTGATATAGAAGCAATATCAAAAATTTGTAAAGAAAAAAATGTACTTCTGGTTGTAGATGAAGCACATGGCGCGTTGTGGAATTTCTCTGAAAAGCTTCCGGTGTCTTCGATTCATCTGGGGGCGGATGCCTGTGTTCAATCTTTGCATAAGACCGGATCTTGTCTTACGCAGGGAGCAGTTCTTCATTTGAGCCCAAATTCCGGTGTTAATCTCGAAAAATTAACGCAGAGTCTTAACTTAGTCAATACAACTTCGCCGTCTTATTTGATTTTATCAAGTATAGAAGCTTCTATAGAATATTTAAATTCCTCAGAAGGGCGGGGAAATCTTGATGAATTGCTGAATAATATAGAAGAAATAAAGTCTTTTATTAAGATGAATATTGATGCCTGTTTTTTGGGAAGCCAAGATGTCATTGCGAGGAAGGCTGAAAGCCTGACGTGGCAATCTAATACATTTATACATGACCCTACAAAACTTTTTTTGGGAATAAATGGCGCATCAGGATATGATATTTCTGATATTTTATTTAAAAAATTCAATATAGAAGTTGAACTTGATAATAATAAAGGTGTTCTTGCACTTACAGGAATAGGTACAACCAGAAAAAAACTTGAAAAGTTAGCTTTTGCTTTGATTAAGGCAGAAAAAATGTTGCAAAAATCCGACTCTCTATCATTCTCAGCGAACGAAGAGAGCGTGAGAATCTCAACACCTTTTATAGAACCTGAAGTTGTTTATTCCCCCGCCGATGCTTTTTACAAAAAGTCTAAAAAGATTGAAGTTTCCAGAGCAATAGGGCTTGTTTCAAAAGAAACAATAGTTAATTACCCTCCCGGAATTCCTGTAATTATTGCAGGTGAAGTTATTAAGCCGGAACACCTCGATTTTTTCGCTGAAAGAAAAGAAATTGATGTTATTCTTGACTAGTTAGCAGTTTTGGCTAATATGTTATACTGGGGTATAATTAAAATTAGAGAGTAAATATAAAAAATAAAAAGGTTGATGGAGTTAATTTATGATTGAAATGCAGGTAATGGGAATAGCCATAGACACCAAGTCAGGGTCTCCCATTGTTGTTCTTAACGATATAGAAAAGCGAAGAGCTCTTCCTATATGGATTGGACAGGCTGAAGCCAGCGCAATTATAAGGCAGCTTGAAAATATAAAAACACCAAGACCCATGACGCATGATTTAATCTGTAATTTGTTGGATTTATCCTCTTTTATTGTAGAGAAAATAGAAATAAATGATTATAACGATACGACTTATTATGCGACTATTTTTGTTAAGGGAAAAAGTGGCGAAAAGTACGAAATTGACTCAAGACCGTCAGATGCTATAACTATAGCTTTAAAAAACAAATCCCCGATATTTGTAACGCCTAATGTTGTACTGGATGGAACAATTTCTACAGATGAAGAACGCGATGAGCAGGAGTCTGAAGAATTTAAAAAGTTTGTAAATGATATCAAACCTTCTGATTTTAAGAATCTTTTAGAAAATTTTGAAAAACCTGAAGGATTTAATGAAGAAAATAGTTAAAGG
>Ga0209000_1002462_pt1 | contig 10101 bp, 7 predicted proteins | sample RifGroD2_FD_183998 | JGI IMG/M metagenome (GOLD analysis project Ga0209000, IMG submission 183998) | Groundwater microbial communities from Rifle, Colorado, USA - Groundwater D2 (SPAdes) (version 2) | ecosystem: Environmental > Aquatic > Deep subsurface > Groundwater | place: Rifle, Colorado...
TATTTGATCACAATGTAAAACTTATCTCCTGCCCCTTCGTTGATATATTTCACATATTCTAGATAATCCATTTCGAACTTTACCTGATCTTTAATCGACATCGGTTTATCTTCTATTGCTTGAATGGCCTCTCTTATATATCCAATCATATCTAATTCTTTATAAAGCGTTTCTGTTGTTTTTCCACTATATTTTTTTAATAATTCTTCATTGATATTGAGTTTTGAAATATCTTTGAAATTAATTTGTTTACGACTAGCGAAAGTATCATATACATCAATAATTTGAATAAGTTTTTTATTCTTGCCAAATTTTTTGAAAAAATCCAAGCCTGTCAATATTTTTAGTTGCCGAGAATTAATTGAAGTAGTTTTTATATCTTGTAATAAATCAATGAAATCAGTATAATTTGTTTTCTGTGCTAAATCATATAATTCTCTAGCTACTTGAGCATTAAGAAATTTAATTGAAGTAATAGACTTATAAATCGTATTTGTTTTTTTATCAAATGAATATGTATCAATTGATTTACCAAATTCAATATCAGATAATTCAATATTAAAATAAGGTAATTCATTAAGTATTTTATGAGTTTTTTCTGTGTCAGAATCATATTCATTTAAGATGACGGTGTAATATTCTAAAGGATAATTAGCTTTTAAATATGCTCCATATAAACTATCCCAAGCCACCGATAGGCTATGGCTCGCATTAAATGAATATTTAGCTGCGTCTTGTACTACTTGCCATACCTCTTCAAATTTCTCATCATTGCCTACGTTTTTAATAAATCCTGCAATTAATTCACTTTTAAGTTCCGCTATTTCTTCTTCTTTGAATTTTTTCTTAGCAATTTTTTTGATGATATCATATGTATGGTCTTCTTTTAGTCCACACCATACTAAGAATGCCATAATTGATTCTTGATACAACATGAAGTGATATGATGGTTCAAGAATATCATCTATTTCCTTAACTCCTGTTGAATATTCTTTCCTCTCTAAGAAAGCATTGACTAGACTCGCAAATCCCGGACGAATTGCAGCTACAAAACCAGAAATCTCTGCTACATTAAGAGGAGAATACCTTTTAACAAAGGTTGTGCTCAAATCTGTATCAACTTGATTTAATGTTGCAGTTAATCCATTTTTATATAAGTTCCAAACCTTATCATCAAGTAGTTTTTTTAGTTCTCTAATATTAGGAATTGGTTTATTCAATAGTTTATATGTATCTGATATAATTTTCCATACTTTAACTGTAAGAAAGTCGTTTTTGAGATATTTCCATACGTCTGATGTATATCCATCAATACAAGCACAAATTTGATCACCTACTCTTAACAACCCTAATTCTCTAGATATTGGTTTATTTAACATAACAAAACTACATGGACTTGGAGAAATACTATCTATTACACCAATAAATTTCTTTGACTCTTCAATTAAATCTTTCCATTGTGGGTCTTTCTCATATTTTTCTACATCCTTGCCCACTTCATTATATTGATCCATTGGCATATCATATGCCCTACATAGATTCCTAAACGCAGATGATTCTTTCATTGTTCCTATGGCATACATATAATAGACATTATCTTCTCCTAAAATATCTTTAGATGCTTTAATTGGTGCGTCTACATCAGCCCAGTTAAAATCAATATCTGGCAGACTTTTAGATTCAAGAATTCTTGAAACAGTCATAAATCTAGTTGGATAAAGAGGTACTTCTGATTCAAATCTATCTATTTCAGTAAATCCTAAAAGTTTATTAACATAAAATGATACAGCAGAACCCCTTCCTGTTCTAGTTAGAATACCATTATATACATTTACTGCTTTATCAATAATTCTCTCGTTTAGAAGAAAATAATCTGCCATATTAGTATTTTTGATTGTATTAAATTCAAATGCAATGCCTTCTATATATTCTTTATGTTTTTTTGGATCAATATATTTTTTCTCTTCATTCCACTTATCTACGATAATTGATTTTAGTTTTTTATTGGAATCTTCATTAGGATATATAGTAGGCATTTTAATATCCTTAGTAAAAATTAAATCTTCACAATGATCGAAGATTAGAGTATTATTAATTGCTTCGTTAATTTGATTTTCTGATAGTATTCCTTGTTGTTTGTATCTTTCAATTATGACATCATAATCAGGATAATCTAAAATAAATCCTTCCTCTTCTTCATATCTTAACCCTTTACCTCTTAAAAAAAGATTTCTATCATGGCTGTCTTCTGGATAAATATAATGGGAATCATTTGCATGAATTAAAGGAACTTTATAGACATCGGATAGATTAATTATGTTAGAATTGTGTTTTGCTTGAACTTCATGAACATGTGCTTGTGTCTCTAAGTAAAAATTATTCCCAAAATGTTTAATTATGGGTTCTAAGAAAATATTCTTAGTATCTTCATCTCTCAATATTCCTGCTACACAGGCTGATGTAATAACAAAATTATTTGGATTTAAAGAAAGTAATAAATTCAAATCAATCCTAGGTTTATAATAAAATCCTGTCTTATTTGACTCAGACATAATTTCATTTAACTGATAAAATGCATCTTGATTTTTACCAATAATAACTATGTGACTATTTCTATTATCCTTTTCAAATCTATCTGCTACAATATATAATTCTGCTCCGAAAATCATTTTTATGTCATTCTTTTGACATAAATCGTACATCTCTAAGAAGTTACCGCCCCACCCATGTTGAGTTGTAAATAAGGTAGTATGATTTAATTCTTTGGCTCTGTCTATATAATCTTGTGGTTTTACTACACAATCTAATGTCCGTATGTTTGAATAATGACAATGCTTATGGTAATTATTATATCTCATTTATTACTCCTTTCTAATCCAGAAGTCCTTCCATCCAACTTATATCATCTTCTTCAACTATATCATCTTTTTTATTCTTAAACATATCTAATTTCTCAAGATATTCTTTATATGGTTTATGAATCTTTGCTGAAAACCCGTTTAAATTTGCTAAGAAATAACTTTCTGTATCAGTGACCTCTTGCCACCAAACTTTATCATCTTTGGTATTATTATATTCTAATTGCTTTACTTTAATTTCTTCTACGGTTTTAATTATGTCATCAAGTAATTCTTGAACAGATTCATTATCTAAAGATATCTCAACGTAACAATCTTTGATTACGAATTTTTCTTTAACATCTTTTGGTAAACAATCTATTGAATTATGTATAGATATTTGATTAATATAATCTTCAATTTCTTCCTCACTAAATTTATTATCTGATTTCTTTAACCACATCTTAGCGTTCGAAGATAAACTATTTCCTATATCATTTCTTTCGATAATGCGACTTTTCACTTTGCCATTTGCTTGCATACATTCAACTTCGATATATTTAAGAAACGCCCATCTAGCTACTATTTGATCTAATGGTATATTAAGTTTTTTATGTATTCCATAACTATAAAGGAGAAGTTGTCCCTTTTCCTTATCTATCTTTTTGCCTTTATATATACTTGATGTTTTCCAATCAGTAACGACTATTACCTCTTTATCATTTCTAGTTTCTTTATGTATAGCATCTATATATCCTTGTATTAAAATATTATTTATCTTAATTGGAATAAACATTTCTAATTTTAATTTATGTGCTATTCTTTGATGATTTTTGAAGAAATGCCTTAAACATGCCTCATATTTATTACCTATTTTTTTATTTTTCTCTTCGTTACATCTATCATACTTTAAACCACCAACTGTAAACTCAAATAGTTTTTCTTCGAATCTTTCTAACATACCATCTTGATCTATTTCATCTTTATAGAACGCTTCTATGGTATCGTGAGCAGCGTTGCCGAATACTCCATATATGGAATCATGTCTATCTTCTGGTATCTTTAATATGTATTTTAAAAAGAATGTATAAGTATCTCCTTTATATTGATTATATTTTGACCAAGAATATATTTCATCACAACCTAATTTATCAGCTATTGCCTTAACTTCTTTAAACTCTTTTCTCAATTCTTTTATCCCTTTCTTTTAGGTATTTTTTATGTTCGCTTTCATCAAATAAAGTCTTGTATTTTAGCATATATCTATAAATTTTATCAGGTTTATCTGCTGGACTTTCTTTTTCTTCTAGTAATCCATATTTATCAAAAACATATGATATTGTACGAATTCCATAAAATTTGCTACACATACTTCTAATATGTTGTAAAGAAACATCTTTGTCCATACAAATGATTATTTCTGTATTTAGACTAATTAATATTTTTATTTGTTCGTCAGATATATCATGTGAACCAATGGATACACATGTTCCGTCTTTCCTACTATGTCTTTTTAATGTTGATTTCTCTGATTCAAACACAACAACTCTATTTTTCTCTTGAATTGTTTTATAATTCTCTTGTAATCCATATAGATGTATTGATTTAGGAAACTTTTTTAATGGAAAATATTTAGGAATATCTAACATAGAATATTCCTTTATTGTCGTTCGCCCGATTATGCCAGCAAAATCATTTTCATCTCCACACCACCATCGCCAAGGTATAACTATACGTTTCTTTTCTGCACTATAACCAATTTTAAAAACATCACATGTATACCATCTTCTTTGACCCAATTTATGTGGGGTAATGGTATATATTCCTTGATGATTTCATTGTCATATAACTCAATGTCATCTAGATTAACAATGCATCTCTTTCTTTTAACCTTTTTAAATACATCTAGTGGATCTTTCTTTTCAGGTTTATTTTCTTTAGTTTTAAATTTATACTCTAACCTCAATACCTCATGTAAATATTTATTTGCTTTTGGGAAAGAGATGTCTTTTATTGTCATAACTAATGTGAATATATCACCGCGAATTATTTCACTATCAGATTGAAATATCTTTGTAGATAACGCTTCTTTGTTGATTGCTATATTATTAGTAGAAGCATGATCAGGTAATCCACACCTAAACTCTTTGGTATATTCTTTGAAGCTATGACAACCTAGATAATTAATTATTTCCCGCACCTTATTATTGTCTAATATGTATTGTTTAAGCTCAATTGCAGTCATTCAAGTATTTTCACCTACCTCTACCAATCCATCGGTATATTTACGATTCCAAGTTCTTTATAAACATTCCTAGATAAGTCATTTTCACAAATAATCTGAAACTCATTTGTACTTCCAAATCTATTTTTGGTAATAAATAATATACTATAATGCTTATCTTTTTCAAGTTTAAATGGAATTTTAGTTAATTTATTTTTCCCTTCAAGCCTAAAGCATTTTAATTCGTTTTTGCCACCTTCAAATTCATCATCGAATGGTTTTCTAATCATAATATTTGTTGATGCAACGTCTACTATATTTTTAGCTAAACCAATATTGTCATTAGTATAATATCTTTGCTTTGTGCTACCCTTACCTAGTTGATATGTAATCCAAATGTGAACATTTTTACCTGCTGGCTTGATACAATCATAAATTGCCACACTGTCTTTAGTCATTTCGTTCCATATTTGATCTGTTGAAGTTGTATCTGCACTTGCTTTCATAGTATCTAAAATAAACTTTGTACATCCCAATGAAGAATACTTTTTAATTACTTTGATTGCTTGAGATGCTGTGTATTTTTGGAAGGGTATAATGGTAATATTCTTGTTTTCTTTTTTATCTTCAATCCACTTAGCACATTTTTTCAACAATTCCTTATCTTCAGGAGAAAATTTACCATCTCTTAGTTTGTATTTTTGCATATTGCCGTTGTAAATATTGTTTGCCACGAAAATCAATAACTCTTTTTGCCATTTTTCTTTATCTTCCTCATTAATCATAATGCATAGTTTTTCATTATAATGTAGCACTTGTGGTAAAATTAATTCAATAGTTGTTGTTGTTTTACCCATACCACTTAATGCACCCAACATACTCACATGTCCATCTAAATTTCCACCTATTTCTTTATTTAGAATTGGAGAGTTGTATAAAGGCATTCCTACGTTCTGGCCTTCATCTAGCTTATCAACTAAATCGGTAACTCCTTCACATAAGTTATAACTCTTTACATCTCCTTCTGCATTAATAAATATATGATTCAGATGAGTTTCATAATATATATAAATTTCTTCTTGATTCATGTCTGCAAATTTACTAAGTTGATTATAAACTGGAAACTTCGCTTTTAGTAATCCTAATACCGCATTCCATTTATACAATTCATCGATATAACCAGATAAATTCTCTTCTTTAACATATTCTTTTGCCTTTTCAATCGTATCGTAACTGTTATATTCTTCGTATTTTGCTTTTAACTTATCATGTTTTTCAAGGTATAAACCTACAGTAATTTCATCCAATGATTGTTTTTTCTCTTTTATTACAATATCATGAGCAATGTTAAAGTAAACTCTCCAAATATTATTACTAAAATCCTCAGTTTTTAACTTCTCATATGCATATAATAAATCTGGATTCTTGTAAAATATTGAAACTACGTTTGCCTCTGCTGATAATTTAAACTCCTTAATCTTTTTTACAGCATTTATGAGTTCGGTTTCATACGCCGTTGGCTCTTTCTTTAATGTTTTAGTTTTTGCAACAGCCATTTACCACAACTCCTCTAGTTCTTTATGAGTCTTTTTTGTTTTTGTTTTATATTCAGCTCCTTCATTTACTTGGTTTTCTAATTTTATGTTTATAGTTTTTTCTTCTGCTTTTTTTGATCCTTGTAATCTAGAAACGACATTGTTTATTTCTCCTTCGATAAATGTCATTATCGTGTTTATAAGATGTCTTTCATCTTTTATTTTATCTCTGTTTCCTAGATATTGAAGAATACTATATTTACAAAACTTAAATGCTATTAATACAATTTTATAATCATAATTTGCTTGTGGTTTCTGTTTTTTATTTGCTATAAATTTCCCTTCATGCAAACCCCTAAGTCGCAATGCCAGATACCTTGGAAATTTTTTACCAATTTCATATTGTAATATTTCTCTAAATATATAGTCGCATAATTCCAACCACTCTTTTTGCTCTTGTTTCTTAGTAATTTTGTCTTCCATTACATCACCTCTGAGTTTATATTAATAGGGCTATTGAAAATACAATAACCCTATTATAAAATATTATTTATTTAAGCATTGTAGCGAATTCTAGAACTTCTTTTAGTTTTTCAATATCATTATTTATTAAATCTTTGATATTAATTTCTAAGTCTCTCATCTTTTTTCCAATCTTTTTTTGGTTATCTACCGAAGTAGATTTTAGAGCCTCTTTAATATTATCAGCAAGTTCTTCTGCTTTTTCATCTTCGATTTCCATAGATTCTTTATCTTTACTCACTCCTATGGATAAATCTACAGCCTTTTTAACTCCGAATTTCTTTGTGCTTTCCCATTTTGCTCTCCAAATTTCAAAAGAAGGATTTTCTAGAATTTGCCCTTTCTTAGTGACTCCAGTTCTATCCTTATAAATTTTACCAAAATACGTAACATTGCCATCTTTGTCTTCCTTTGTGAACATTTGGATTACAATGTCAAAATCATAATCTGCTTTTTTAGCTAAATCTGGTGCCTCACCGATTTTTTTCTTATCTTGTGAATTAGGATCATAGAAGATATCTTTTTGATGGGCAACCTCAACGACCCATTTACCAAGAGATGAAAACATAATATATGCTGTTTTTAATTTTTGATTCCAACGTTTGATATGACCCCAATCGCGAGTTGCTAGGTTTAAATCCTCCATATCAATGTCTTTACCTTTTCTTAGTTGTTTTCTCGACCTTTTTTCAACAACTTCATATGCAGCAGCTTGCATATTTTCATATAACTTAGTACCACTATCAATTGAAATAGTGTCAAAATCTTTTAATGCTTCTTCGTCATTTAATTCATCTAAAGTATCTTGTACTTCTGATGCAGACGTTGTACGTAAGATTCCAAGAATATTAGGATTGTTTTCAAGATAATATGTATTGCCATCCTCGCTATCCACTAGATTAATATTAGGAAATGTTCCTGCAAACGTTGATTTTCCAGAACCAGTTGCACCAAACGCTAAAACTTTTCCTCCGACATATGCTAATACTTCTTCTTTTTTCTGAAAACCCATTTATAAAATCTCCCCTTAATTATATTTATTATTTACTGATTATAGATTATCAGGAGGATTAAACGCCTCCTGATATTAAATTACAAAGATATCAATCGTCTAATAGTTTCATCCAAGCATCTTCATCTTTTTCTTTTGTATCAGCTTCTTTATCTTTTTCCTTATCCATTTCTTTTTCTAATTTAGAAACACTTTCTTCTACATCATTAGAAGTATCTTCTTCCTCAAGAAATTGAGATAAGAATACTAAATCAGTTTCTTTATATTTATCCTTGTTGATTGCTAAGATTGGAACTTTTGTCTCCCCTTCGCCTTCGAAGGTAATCAGTGGACGTTTAATAAGCATTCGTTTTTCTTTATTTCCACCAATAGCACATTTACTAAGAGCTTCTTCCTCAGTAATAACATTTAATTCAATGAGGTCTCTAATATCTTCTGGTAGATCGTCTAGGGTAATATTTACTACGCTTGCCCCTTCCAACATTTCCCCTTCAACAGTAATCTCAACAAGCGTTCCTTTTTTTGCAGGAGTGAAACATTTAGCAATAAGTTTTTTGGTGTTTTCAGGTTTTACTTTATCTACTTCAAGTTCAAATGTCTTTATAAATGCCAAACTTTTCTTAATTTCTTTGCCATCGTACTTTCCAACATAATCAACTACAAAACAAGTAATAGGGAAACACGCTTTTTCTTTATCTAATTTACCTACTGCACTTGAATCACATAAAAGTGTTTGAGTAAATACAGCTTTATACTCTTCCTGTTTAGCTTTTGATAAGAATATTGAAGTTATTTCTTTTTTTACAGAAACACTATCATTGTATACTTGATATTTAAGTTGCCCTTTCACATTAACTACAATTCCATTTTCAAGATGTTGCTGTATGTATTCAATTGCGTCATATGCTGATAAGAATTTTTTAATATATGTTTTATCTTTTGCATCTTTTTCCAGACCTACTTTGATATAACATGATTCTGCAATAGATTCTAAAATAGTTTCATCAAATCTATCGTCCCAATCAATAGTAAACTTATTTTCAAAGTCTTCTTGCTTCTTGCCATCTACTTCTTTAATACCATGAACATACACAATATTGTCTCTTTCTGAACCATATCCACCCATCATGTCCGCATAAATAATATTTCCGTTCCCACAATCTATACCAAGATTCATTTGATTCCAAACCCAATCTGACTTTGTAGATTCTTTATCCATTGTAAAAGTGTAGTCGTTTGTTTTTGCTTCACCGATAAGCATAAATTGAGCTTTCCCTTTTTTTAGACCTAATTGTTCATCATTTTTCTTCGCCATATGTATTATTCCTTCTTTCAATATATTATTATTTTATTACCATTTGATCTATTAACAATATATTGATACAGGTGGTGAATTTGCTCTCTTGATTGGTTTCCAACAGTTACCTGAATTCTTCAATCAATCAATCCTTTCTAAATTATTATTTAATATTCATTTAATATTATTATAACATACCTAATTTCACAAAGTCAAAACAAATTTTCAAACTCCAATGAAAGTTCGCTTTTATGTCATTTATCATCCTCTGAAAGTCGCTCATATCAAGGGTTTTAGAATTGAGGGGTATTTCATTTTCTTCATATTTTGCTCTAATTGCGAAATAAGTTCAGAAAGATTATCATACATATTTGCTTTTTTAATAATCTCAGCAAGTTCTCGTTCTGAATAATACTTCTCGTTAATTTTAATTGTTTTATCCTCAACATCATCGTTTTCTACAATCTCATACTCACCATTAAATATAATGGCTCCATCAATTCCAGAAGAATCATCTGAAACAACAACGCCTTCTTCATGTATACTTGCTTCAAATACTTTGCCAATATATCCACTAATATCACTTGCACCCATTGCGTTCTTTGGTGGATCATTTTTAAGAATTCTAATTTTCATGTTTTCACTCCTTTAAATAAAATAACTGTTTTAATATA
>Ga0209000_1002468_pt1 | contig 10069 bp, 2 predicted proteins | sample RifGroD2_FD_183998 | JGI IMG/M metagenome (GOLD analysis project Ga0209000, IMG submission 183998) | Groundwater microbial communities from Rifle, Colorado, USA - Groundwater D2 (SPAdes) (version 2) | ecosystem: Environmental > Aquatic > Deep subsurface > Groundwater | place: Rifle, Colorado...
AAAAGGAACCCAACCAGTCAAAAGAATAATATTCACCAAGGAGAGAGCCAGTCTCTGAAAGGGGTATGAACTCAAATGAGCTTCCCAGGAGTGGTAAGACTATACTCTACTTGGATATAATTATACAATATTTATATTCAGTTGGGAAACTTATTTGATAACGTTATTATACAAGGAGTGGCATTTTTGAAAAGAATTATTTTAAGCGTTTTAATGTTAATGATACTATTTAGCGGAGTTGTGTTAGCAGATGGGCAAATAGCTGTTGTAGTAGATGGTGATCAAGTATATTTTGAAGATCAAAATCCAGTTATCATAGAGGATAGAACACTAGTTCCAGTAAGAAAAACAATGGAGAACTTAGGGCTTATTGTGAGCTGGTATAAAAATGAGCAAAAGGTAATTTGTGAAAAAGAAGATAAAAAGATAGAACTATACATAAATAACAAAACAGCAAAAGTGGATGGCAAAGATATACAATTAGATGTACCAGCTCAAATAATTAACGGTAGAACAATGGTACCACTTAGATTTATAACAGAAAGTTGTAATATGACAGTAAATTATAAAGCGGACATAAAGTGTATAATTATAGAATCGGAAGAATTTAAACAAATAAACCCACAATATAAAAGTAATTTAACACACATTTATAAAGATGGGAAACATGGATGCATAGACAGAGATGGAAAAGTAGTAATAGATATAAAATATGATGCATTTAGTATTTTTCATGATGGTTTAGCACAAGTTATGTTAGATGGAAACTTTGGATTTATAAATGAACAAGGAAATGAAGTTGTAAAAATAAAGTATAGTTCACTCGGTTTTTTTAGTGAAGGCTTAGCGTTAGCAACATTAAATGGTAAATGGGGAGCCGTAGACAAAGAAGGAAAAGTGGTAATAGATATAAAATACGATTCAATGAAGGCATTTAGTGGAGGAGTATCTGAGGTAGAATTAAATGGAAGAATGTTTTATATAAATAAGGAAGGGAATCAAGTAATTAATGATAAAACGTCGTCAGCTAGTAATGAAATAAAAGTAATTTCAGCAACACCATGGAATGGAGATGACACTGTATCAGATGATCTAGACAAAATTTCTATTAATTACATAAATTGGAGCAATTCGGATTATAAAATTGATATAGACTATAATAAGATCAAAGCTTTAGATGAAAATGGGAATAGTATAATAGATGGATATAATATTGATAATAGTGGTGTACATTGTGTAAACCTTATTGTGAAAAAAGGTACACTTAAACCTGGAAAAACCTATACAGTTAACCTACCAGCTGTAGTGAGTACTGACGGAGCAATAAGTAACCCATATACACTTAGTTTTACAACACAAATAATAACTAATAATGGAACTAAAGTGGTAAAAACAACTCCAATAGACGGTGCAACAGGGGTGTCTACAAATGGGGACATAATAATAGAATACAATAAAGATATAAATGCATCAAGTACACTTTCGGCGGCAACGGGTCTATATGATATAACTGACCCAAGTTCAGATGGATTTTTAACTGTTGTAACCAGTACTTTTGACGGAACTATAGAGGGGAAAAGGATAGTATATCATAACTTACTAAATATACTTAAATCAGGAAGAACATATGAATTTAATGTAAGAGGATTAGGAAATAATATAGAAGATTGCAAAATTATATTTACAACAAAATAATAGAAAAGCACTCACACTGAGTGGGTTACTAAATAAATATGACTTTATTTTTAATTTAATACCTACTCTTATACTAAATGAATTGTAGCTAAGGGACTTGAGTAATCAAGTCTTTTTAGTTTTTTACTTTTTTTAGTTTTTAATACTAGTAGTGACAAAAAGTATTGACAAGAATGTAATAAATTGGTATAATATGGAACCGAGAGCCTTGTAATGTTTTTGTAACACAAAAGAAATTAAAATGTTATTTTACAAAGCTTAATATAAACTAAAATTTAAACAACAGGAGGATTTACTTATGAGAAATGTTACAAAGATTGTATGCTTAGCTTTAATATTGGCCTTACTGCCAATCAATTCTTTTGCAGATGTGCTTTACGGGGATGTAAGCGTAAGGATACCAATGCAGAATGCAATGGAGGATGTGACGAACTTCAATGCAGACAATGCTGCTAAGATAGCAGCAGGAGAACTGAAAGGAAGTCTAACGAAAGACTGTGTAGAAGGTAACTCAGCACTAGAAGTGAAAGTACAAGACATAGCAAACCAAGATGATAATGACTATACTTTGATGCAAAATGAAACTTTGTTTGATATTAACACATTGGAGTCTATAAAACTAAATGTAAAACCTAGTACAGGTGCACAGTGGGTAGAGTTTTATTTAGAGGACCAAGATGGTGATAGAGATATAATAACTAATGATGCTAACTCAGCAGGGAAATTTGAAGTAGGGACAGATATCACAACTAATACATGGAATGAAATAACATTGAACCCGAGTACAGTTGATGGGTTGCCAGTTATTAATGAACAAACATTGGCTAAGAAATTGGTGGTTAAGACTAATGACATTTCAACGTGGAGATTTGATAATGTAAGCTCGACACCAGTGGAGGTGTCAAAGACTTATAATGTGGATCTTTCAAGAATGATTACTCCAATAACTGAGATAGTAAATGATAAACTACAGTTAAAGCAAATGAATAATGGATATAATACTTCACCAAGAGTTTTAGTATCAAGTGGATACAGACAGTTTATTAACGAGGATAGGTCTGTTGCAGATTTTAACAAAGGTACATTATCAAATGCGATAATTAATACGGATGGAAACATTGAACTAAAATTAGGTAATGATATTACAAGCCAACGTTCATCAGATATATGTGATAGTTATTCGAGCTCTTATACTAAAGCTTTATATGCATTTGATAATAATGAAACACAACCTTGGATATCAAATAGAGTTGGGAGTAATGTAAACGGCTATGCCTATATAGGATGTAATTTCGCAACAAGCAAAAATTTAAAGGCTATAAGAATAAAACAAGGACAATATGCAAATTATTCTGTAAATAGTGCGATAATCCAATATTCAAATAATTACTCTACATGGAACAACTGGGGAACGGCGGTAAGTTTAAATCAAGATGGAAATTGGCAAAATATATATTTGCCAAATAATACAATATCGGCATCAAGCTGGAGATTACTAGCAAATAGTAATCCTATTTCTTATTGGGAAGTTATGGAAATTGAAATGATGACTGAACTTGGTAGTTATACTTCACAAGTGTATGATATCTCAAAAGTTTTAATTGAAGAAAACTCTTCAATTGTATTTAGTGGCACAAACAATAATACATGTTGCAAATATGAAGTAAGACTATCATATGATGGAGAAACGACATGGAGCAACTGGGTATCTGTGATTAGTGGGGCTCGAATTCCAGGATTGGTAGGAAATGATTTAAAAAATGCAAGACTTCAATATAGGATAAAACTTAAGGAAGATAATATACTAGATACTGTAAAAATAAGTAGCGTAGTGATAAACATCAACGGAAAAGCATACGAAAATGAATTTAATTTTGGTAACGAAAAAATAACACAAATGACTATTAACTCAGATTATGAAGACATCAGTGGAAATGCAACTACAGTCAATAGTAAATTTAATTACTTAAACACAAATACAATAAAACCTACGGTATTTGATATGTCTGGTGACGGAAATAAAATATACTACGCAAATCCAGATGATAGCAATAAATTGTATTTATTGGATATCATAACAAGAAACAAAAAAATGATCAGTAATCAAACAAACATTACAACTATAAAAACAAATTATACTGGAAACGTAGTTGCATACTTGCAAGAAACCCCTACTAAAGCTTTATTCAAATATGACACAACACTTACTGAGAGCACAGTAGGAACAGCTGGAACTAATATAGGTAAGAATTTTAAAGTAAATGATGATGGAAGAGTTATATACCAAGTAGATACTACAATCAACAGCTATAATACATTAACAGGATATGTTTTTGATGTATCAAGAGTAGGCAACAAAACTTATTATGTAGTTGATAACAATGGTGTAAAAGAATTACACATGAATCAAAGTGGAACAACTGTGCTTGTAACTACTATAAGTGCTAATGTATTAAACATATTCACAAATAAAGTAGGAGATAAAGTTTACTATACAACAGCGAATGATGCAGATGTAGATGTTTATTGCTATGATACTATTCTAAAATCTGCTAGAAAACTAATTATAGACAAGACACTAAAATCTGTTATTAAAAGCGTGCTTGATAACAACAACTTAATAATCCAAGATATTAACTACAATTACTATGTATATGACATTATTAATGATACATTAACAAGTATTCGTCAATCAGATGCAATCAATCCAACAACTAGTGAAATTTTCTATTTTAGTATAGACGCTATAGGCGAAAAACTAGCATATGCTTCAGCAAACGGAATCACTTCTTTATATTTGAATGGAACAAAGAAACTAGACAGATACTTGCTTTCATTTGATGGCAAAAATACATGGTATACTTTCAAAAATGGAGTATGGACTATAGCTTCATACGGAGTAAGTCCAAGCACAACAGACATCACAATAAAAGGAATGACAGATACAGAATTAAACAGTATAACAAAAGATAACTTTACAGATTTATACAATGTTTACCCAACTATAACAAGTTTAAATGTAGCGGCTTACTTTGCAACATTTGATACAAGCACGACACCCGTAATAAACGCTATATCAATTAAGACAAGAACAAAAGGTATATATGAAAATCCAACAGCTGACTTACATACAATAAAGAAGATAGATTTTGATGGAACTAACTGGAGAAAAATAAATAAGATTTACCCAGTAGAAGTAATGCAAAAAGATTCTGATATATACTACTTCATCAAAGTAGACGGAAAATATTGCTATTATTATGATACTGACTGGCAAGAAGAAACTGATACAGAAATAGCTGATATGCTAGGTGATATCAAAACAAACTGGATAGACATAACTAAACTAAGCATGACAGCTGATAAAATTAGAGCCATTCCAGCTGATAAGTTAACAAGCAAATTAGCGAATAAATCATTTAGTGTGGAGTATGTACTCAAAGCAAATGATGAGTCTACTAAGAACTATTCGAGTAATATAAAAGTAGACTATGTGGAAGATCAATTTGCAAATACTAATATTATATTAAAAGTGATATTTAGCGATGGAAATACTAAGGAGTTTATAGGTCTAACAGATACGGAAATAGAAGATTTTATGGAATGGGTAGATAAGAGACAGTATAACATGGGTGTTGTATTCAAAAAAATACGTACAGGAACAACATATGATTTTGTAAACTATTACATGATAAGACAAGTTACAGTAGAAGAAAGTTTGAATTAACTGTAAAGTGTAGACATTTAAAATTAATAAAACAGGGACATCTTATGAATCTGTAAACTTCTATGTGATAAAACAAGTATTAGTTGAAATAGCACAATAAAACAGGAGGCGAGACAATGAAAAACAAATTGAACAAGGGAGTTACACTTATTTTAACGTGTGTAATTATGATATCGTCGTTTTTAGCGATATCATACGGTCTTAAAGGTGATGTACCAATTGACTTACCGATAATCGCTGATTTATCTGACATGTCAGGACTTGAGAGTAAAGATATAAATAAGTTATATGCCTCAGTTAAAGATTGGGACAAGATAAGTGAAAACATAATGATATATAAACAAATATTAACATTAGTGGATAAAAATATTTCTATAAGAGAAAAAGCATTTGAATACATAGGAAAATATAATGCAAATGATTTATTGTCTATTTATGAATTTTTGAATGCAAACAAATTGGTTTTAGAAAAGGCTGATAAGATACTAAAAAACTACGATAAAACAAAAGAAATTGATCTATATCAATCTTTTGATAAGTATAAGCCAGCAGGTAAAGAAGAGATAAGAAATTGGTTGAATGATGGTTTGCTACCTGAAGAAATTTTAACTGTTGATGCTATTGCAATGCAAAAAGACATGTCTATAGATAAAGTCATAGAACTTAAGACTGATAAAAATACTTGGGATGATATATCAAAAAAGCTATCTTTTGTTGCTGATGTCCCTAAAGATGCAGATGTTACACTATCTATTGGGAAAGGGCAAGATGCTAGAACATTTGCAGACAAAGATTTTAGCAAAATAGCAGACAAAGTAAACCTAGAAGCAAAGGCAAACGATGATGCAAATAACAGCATTGACGGACTTGCTGATACTGATCGTGACAAATTAGAGAAACAAGGACTAAATAAACAAGAAATGAAAAACATAGCGAGACTTGCTATAGACTCAGGCAAAACTGTTGATGAGATATTATTATACAAAAATAGTGCGAAAGACTGGAAAAAAGTTATAGAAAAATACGGCAAAAAATGAAAGGACTGAATGATATTGAAAGACACATACAAGATAATCATTTTCTTCCTTTTTATAACTTTATTTCTAGGCAATACGACTGTTTTTGCAGCAACACCGACAACAGTTACACAGCTCATGAGCGTTATAAAAGAAGAAGGAAAAAAATCAGTATACAATGTAAACCTAAATGCTCCATTTTCTAAGTCGACGAGTGGTATAAGAGAAAGCATAGATGTTGAAACGGGAGAAGTACGAGTACAAAATCAAATATTCGACATACCTGGTAGAAATGGACAAGATTTAAATATAGCTTTAGAATATAGAAGCAGAGATGCGAAAATCTATGAAGAAGCTACTAAAAGCACGGCAGTAACCAACAATTACGGACAAACTATCATAGCTTATTATGATGTATTTAACGCCAATGGTTACTGGCTACGAACTGGAGGGCTAATATACGCAACCACTGAAACAACAATATTAGCCACAACAATAATAAACGGAGAAAACTGGGTATTTTCAGGGTACTTACAATATCAAACAGGTACTTCTATAATATCTAGCACAGCCATAGCGAACTTTGCTAGAGAAAAGAGTGAAGTACAAGCAGCCAAAGAAATATTCGGACAAGGATGGAAGCTAAGCATACCATACCTTGATGTAGATACAGATAATGTCTATGTGCAATTACAAAATGGAGAGACATATAAAGCAGATTTTACATTAGGTTGTGGACTTAAAGACTACGAACTAACGGATGTAACATTTACTAAAAACACTACCGTTACAAGTGGTAGCGATACATCAGCCTACAAGCTATATTATATAAGTGGTAACGCATATTATTTCACTGCAAATGGTGAGCTTATATTAGAAGCTGATAAATATGGTAATAAAGTTCAGTATACATGGGAAACTGTAAATGGACTGAGAAGGGTAAAGCAAGTAACTGATAGTATAGGGCATTCGGTAAATATAAGTTACAACAATACGGGTACAGTATTTACAAGTGGTAGCCGTACAGTAACACTAGGTAAAACCCTAATACCAGGGTATACAAATAAATACTACATGTCATCATTTACAGATGCACTTGGCAGAGTATTTAACTATAACTATAGTCTAAGTACTGCAAACTTTGATTTATTGGGTAAAACGAGTGCAACTAATACATATGCAAATCTTTATGAAATAGTATATCCAACAGGAGCTAAAACTCAGTACCAATATACAAAAAGTACCAAAAATCTAGGAATATCAGGATTTATGGATTACTTCAAAGTAACTGAGCGTGCGGATTTGCTTGATGGAGTAAAAAATAGCACAATTAAGTATCAGTATGCAGGCGATCCAGACGGATACCCAACATACAAGCCAAGTAGTATAGTAAGTACATATTCGTACTACACAAAGGTTATAGATACAGATGGAGTTACTACAAAACACACATATAACTATAAACATCAGGAAAACTTAACAGAGATTTATACAAGTGCAGGTAATATAAGCACTACAAATATAACATACCATGGAACAAATCATATGCCAACAAATGTAGATACCAAGACATATGGAAAAGATGGCAACTATAAAGAAAAGCTAGATACATATACATATGACTCTAAAGGGAATGTTACACAAGAGAATCATCCTATTGACCCTACTAGAGTATATAGTACGGAATATACAACATACTACACATATGATACGACTTATAATCTAATGACATCTAAAAAATACAAGAAAGACGCAAACACCACAATAGAAATAAAAAGTGACTTAACGACTGACAAAAAAGAAGTGGCGAAGCACACAGCATATAGTAATGGTAGCGAGCTATCAAGCCAAACATTCAGCTATGACCCATATGGAAATGTAGTAACAGTATCAAGAAAGAAAGATGCAACCACTTGGACTACAGACACCTACGAATATGGATCACAGTACACAAATGCATATTTGACTAAAGTTACAAGTAAAAACATACTTGATGCTGATGGCAAAGCAACTACGATAAATATAAACTACACATATGACTTAAACACAGGGAATAAAGTATCAGATACCGACGGAAACGGAAATAAGGCCACTTATACATACGATAACCTAGACAGAATACTAAAAGAAACTATGCCAGACGGTAACTATAGTACATATGTATACAACGACCCAAGCAACATACTTACAACAACTGACCCAAATGGAACAAGTTTGGTGTACACATACGACAAGCTAGGGAAACTACTAAAGGTGGCAGAACCAAGTAAAAACACAACCCTAGCAAGTATGAGCTACGATACAAATGAAAGACTGCTTACACAATTAGACGGTAATAACAATACTAAAAATTTCATATATGATAACCAAAGTAGGATAGTAGAGGTAAATACAAAAGATAGTACAAGTGAGATATTATCGCAAACACAAGTAACATACCCTACTGCGACTCAAATTACAGCAACAAATAAAGGTGACACAAAAGACAAAGTGGCCAACTACTACTTTGACAACTTCGACCGACTAGTGAAACTAGGCAGAGTAGATGCTGATAATGAGAATGCAGAGCAAACATCAGCATTCGACTACGACTACCTAAGCAATCAGGTGAAAGCTACAAACTTCGCAGGTGAAGTAGTAACTTATGAATATGACGGAGCAAGCAGAGTAGTAAAGACAACAGACAATGTAGGCAATGCAAGTACATTTAGCTACGATAACCTAGGCGACATGATAAGCCAAACCAATTCACTAGGACAAACAAGCTATAGTGAATACGATAGCGTAGGTAGAAAGATAAAAGAAAAGAAACCATATAAAGACGATCAATATGCTACGGCAATGATATATTACGACAATGTAGGAAATGTTGTGAAAGCAGCCGACCCAGACGGATACGAAACAAAAAATTACTACAACAATCGAAATTTACTAATAGCAGTAGAAAAAGTAGCAAACGATAAATCAAGCTACATAACAAAAGTAGAGTACGACAAATCAGGCAACATGACCAGAGTACTAACAGGTCTAACTAGCATGACAGACCCTAACTACTCACAAACTACATATAAGTACGACATACTGGGTAGAATGAATAGCATGATAGATAACACAGGTAAAAGCACAACATATCAGTATGACAACAACGGAAATGTACTAAATAGTACAGACCGAAACGGAGTAGTGTCAAGCTTTACCTATGACGGACTAGATAGACTACTAGGTAAAACAAATAGCAAAGACGGAACAAAAACATCAGCAACCTATGCATATGACAAGCTAGGCAACATAATGTCTGTAACTGTAGGGGGTAGCACCATTGACTCCCTTGATAAGGGATTTCGCACAGGAGATATGACTCGTACATACAAATACGATAACTTTAGCAGACTGACTAAGGTTGACTATAGCAACGGAACTGCAAAAACCTATACCTACGACACAGCAGACAGAGTAACAAAGTTTGCACTAACCAAAGGAAGTGCAAACGAAATCCACCTAAGCTATAAATATGACAATATAGGTAGACTAGTGAATGTAAACGATAAGGGCAAAAACCTAACAAGCTACACATATGATAGTATAGGTAGACTAACAGAAGAAACCAATAATATAACAGGAATCAAGTCAG
>Ga0209000_1002471_pt1 | contig 10060 bp, 10 predicted proteins | sample RifGroD2_FD_183998 | JGI IMG/M metagenome (GOLD analysis project Ga0209000, IMG submission 183998) | Groundwater microbial communities from Rifle, Colorado, USA - Groundwater D2 (SPAdes) (version 2) | ecosystem: Environmental > Aquatic > Deep subsurface > Groundwater | place: Rifle, Colorado...
GTATCAGCAGGTGGTGGCGCCGGTTTTAGCGCGATAGACATCATTGCCTTATAGGTATTTGTTGATACAGTAACAGCAGTTGCCCCATAATTTCCAGCCGTTACTTTTTCTCCGCTTGCTACACCTAAGGCACCTCCATTATTAGTATTTTTAGCATTATCGCTTTGCTCTGTGAGGCTGGAAAGATTGGCATTGGCCCAACCAGAAAAAACAGTTGTGCTATTTCCGTCAGGCAACGCGGTGGCGATAGCTGTCACTACAAGGGTATTATCTACGGTCGTAATGGCGCCGGGTATAGAACCGCTGTTATCCGCTACTGCTTCAACCCCACCAGCTGTCACATCCCATGGATCTCCAGTGGTGATAACTCCACTGTACGCGGATATTCTTGCGAATTGATGGTCGCCGGAATCTCCCAAACTGGGGTTGCCTTGCGTTCCGTTATATCTTGACCAAAAGGCCGTAAGGCGAGTGCCGGCTGTGCCAGCCACGCCGGCGGTTTGTGGAGAATTGGTAACTTCTGTCCATGTTCCGCCACCTTGATTGGTAATAGAAACCGCTTGTGCTCCTGTCTCAACAAAAAGAAGCAAGATATCATCTGTTTGAATTCCTGACGGCAAGGCAGGAGTGATTGCGGCAGCGCCGGCAGCAAAAGTTCCATTGGCAATCCATACTGGCGCCGTGGCCGCGCGCGCTTCTTCAATTTTCCACCCCTCTTTCAAATTTCTTAACGAAGTAAACTTATCAACAACATTATCGTCTTGCGACAAACGCCATGCGCGGTCTACGATATTGCCGGTCTTAATATATCCTTCAATCGCGCCAGACAACATATAAAAAGGAATATTAGAAAACACCACGCCAAAAATCACCAAAACAATGGCGGAGTTGCGGAAAAATTTTAATAATTTTTTAACTATTTTCATCTTTATTTATTTTATCATCTAAAAACCAGATTCCCAAGTTATTCACAGCGACTATTGACATGAAATACGGGCTTGCTAATATGTAAATACAAATGGCTTCGGCCCGACTCCGCCATAAGGCGGAGGAAAAACCAGAAAAACTCAAGGCAATAATGCCTTGAGTTTTTCTATTAAGCTTCTAAAATCTTTTTCGCTTATATCTCCTATTTTTCGGCTTAATCTTTGCGCATCGATAAGTCGAATTTGGGATAAGATTGCGACACTCATAGCAGTGCCGCTAAAAGGAAATTCAAAATAATATTTATTTCTCTTTTTTGTTTTTGAGAGTGGAATTGCCCAAAAAATTTCATTGTTGAATTTTCGCATGACAACAATGGGTCTCTGGAAATCTTCTCCGACTCCATCTTGTTCAAATCCAACATTTGCTCCGACAGAACAAAACCATATTTCTTTCTCGTGAAAAAATGGCCGTTTTTCCACTTCATTAATTGTTGATTTTTTATTATGCCATTTTTGAAAATCTTTTTTCATTTTCATTCTGACTTATTCCTTATATTCTTTCACATAATTATACACCTTTTCTGAAATATCTTTAATGATTTCTTTTGCCTTTTGTTCGGTTTCATCTTTTATCATCACCGTAAGAATGTATGGACGATCCTTCTCATAAACAATACCGGAATCAAGATATATTTTTTTATCCTCGTCCACGCCAATCTTGTGCGAGAAGAGAATATCTTGAGGTAGACCACTTTGAATATAATTATAAAATGACGATTGCGATAAATATGAAAGCAGTTTTTGCGAGTTATCTTCGTTGGCATAAGAAGCAGAATACAACGCTCTTACTATAACTGAATATCTTTTAGCGCTTAAACTTCCATTAGTTTCCAAGAAACTATCTAATCCTATATGACTATAAACATCTTCTATTTCTTCCATCTCAAGATTTCGTACCAAAATAAAATGCGCGGTGTTATCTGAGTCCACCAATGAACGCTTGATTAAATCTTCTATGGTATGTGTTGTATTAGTTTTTTCTTTGTATAGAGTACCGAACTTATCGTCCTTATCCGTCGACATCAAAACCAGTTCATTCGTCCATTTCCAATTTCCTTTTTCAATTTTTTTTGCCACCGCCATTGCAACGGGTACTTTAAGGAGCGATGCCGGGTAAAATTCAGCGTCTTTATTCATTGAAATATTGGAACCCGTTGGCAAGTATTCAAAATAAATAGAAATATTCGGATCAGCTTCGTATTTGTCATTCAAATAATCGCGAAGTGGCTGAAAATTAATAATCAAATCTTCCTGTTTAATAAATTCTCTCGCGGGATTTAATAAATTATATTTGTCTTTCACAACATCGGAAGATTTTGGCTTGAAAAAATAAGCAAAAAAGTTGCTGGAAATCAAAATGAGAATAATAAAATACAAAAAATAATTTATTTTATTATTTTTTGTATTTATATCTTGTCTATTTCTTTTCATGTCTTTTTATTATACCACTTCCAAAAAAATACGCCTGTGGAAAACCGTCCCAGCCTAAGCACCCGATATCCGGACGTCGGACCTCCAGATTATTACAGTTTTATTCTCTTGAGCGTAAGGGCGTTGGCTACCACTATTACGGTGGACATGCTCATTATGATGGCGCCTATTTCCGGTCTTAAAAAAAAGCCGAGCGAGGCGAAAGCGCCAGCGGCGGCCGGAATGGCCACGACGTTGTAGCCAAGCGCCCAAATAAGATTCTGAATCATTTTGCCATAAACTTTCTTGGAAAGAATGATTAAACGCGCCGCGTCCATGGGATTGCTGCGCGCCGCCACGTCCGTACCGGCGCCAATGGCTACCCCGATATCAGCTTGAGCCAGCGCTGGCGCGTCGTTTACGCCGTCGCCGACCATCATCACCACGCTGCCGTCTTCCTGAAGTTTTTTGATATATTTATATTTATCTTCCGGCAATACTTCGGCAAAATATATTTCTATACCAAGAGCTTCAGCCGCGTTTCTTGCCGTTTCTTTGTTATCGCCTGTTATCATGACGGGCTTGATGCCCATACTCTTTATGGCTTTTACCGCCTCGTAAGATTCTGTCCTTATCTTATCGGCAAGCGCGATAAGACCGATCAATCTTCCGTCTTTTGCCACGAAAACAACCGTTTTGCTCTGCCTTAAAAAATCTTGATGCGGCTCTTTTCTCTCTTCAAGCACTTCGTTTTCCGCCATAAAACTTTTATTGCCTATCAAATATTCGCTGTTCCCCACTAAGGCTTTAACTCCCTTGCCAGCAATATTTTTAAAATCTCGGATTGACGCAAGCTCAATACTTTTTTCTCGCGCGTAATTCACTATCGCGTTTGCGATAACATGCGATGAATGTTTTTCCACCGAGGCAACAAGGCCTATAAATTGTTTCTCGTCTCCATAATCTTCCGTCAAAAGAGCAATGTCCGTTACGCCGAAACCGCCCTCCGTGAGAGTGCCGGTTTTATCAAACACGACATAGCTGGCGTTTTTTATTATTTCCAATTTGGAAAGATCTTTTATAAAAATTCCGTTTTTGGCGGCCAGAGAAGTGGCAATGGAAGTAACGGCCGGTATTGCCAAACCAAGCGCGTGCGGACAAGCTATTACCAATACCGTGATAGCTAGCGTAAAGGCAAAAACCAGCGGCTGGCCAAAAACAAAAGCCCAGATAAGCAAAGCGAGAACGGCGGCGGCGGCGGCGACAAAAGTCAAGACTCCGGCCGCTTTATCAGCCAAGCGTTGCGAAGAAGGCTTGGTTTTTTGCGCTTTGGCAATAAGATTTTTAATCTGCCCTATCGTTGAGTTTTCTCCCGCTCTGGTTATTTTTACGGTAAGCGAACCGTCCAAACAGATGGAACCGGCCACCACCTTGCTTTCCTTTTTCTTTTCAACCGGTTTTGACTCGCCGGTGATGAGCGCTTCGTTTACGTTAGCGCCGCCTTCTATCACCTCGCCATCGGCCGGCGCTTTCTCACCCGGCCTTATAAACACAATATCGCCTTCTTTAAGCGCCGATACGTCAACCTCTTCCTCCATTCCGTCTTTTATAACACGCGCCTTCTTTGGCAAAAGCTTGGCTATCTCCTCAAGCGCGTTTCCAGCCGCGGCGCCAGATCTGGCTTCCAAATAATGGCCAAACATCAACACCCAAATAAGCGTGGATATCTCAAGATAAAACTTGATCTCCAAAGCCGGCACAAAAACACCGGCAACCGAGAAGAGATAACCGGATCCCACTGCCAAAGAAACTAGCGTCATCATGCCGTATTTTCTTGTCTTTATCTCATGCCAAGCATGGCGAAAAAACACCAGACCAAACCAAAAGACAGCCGAAGCGATAATAAATTGAATATAATCATTTAAGATATAGCCCTCAAGACCGAAAATTTTAGAACCAATTCCGCTGCTTAAAAATAATGGAACAAGTAGAGCGGTAATAATCCAAAATTTGTTTAGAAATTCTTTCGCCGATCCGTGAGAAGACATGCCGCCGCCGCTTGAGTGACAGCAATGATTGTTTTTATTTTCCATGTTCATATTTTAGTTTAAATCTTCAAAGCGCAAACTGACGGCTTCCCAATATTTTTCGCCGCAAAATATATGGAAAAAACAAGCAAGGCAATGCTGAAAATCTTTATTTCCTGACCGCCAAACGGAAAAAAAGAAACTAACCAGCCTCCTCCAACCGAGGATAAAAGAGAGCCGAAAACAAATGTCCCGCAAGCGCCACATCCGGCTCCCAACACTCCACTGGCGATACCTCCGGCGCCGATGGCGGTCGCGTTGCCGCCAAACTTTCTTCTTTTGTCCTTTATGTAATAAATGATTATGGAAACATTAATCCCAAAAAGAACAGAAATGATCACCAGATACACCCTCGCCCATGCCGTAAAATTTGTTTTAAACGCGCCAAGCAAGTTGACGATTGTTTTTATTTCTTCCCAAAAACTTCCATTTGACGATAATATTTCCAAAACAAGTTTCCAGTTTGGCAACAATATGGTCAAAACAACGGACGTGACGGAAACAACAACGGCAACCGCGAGATAATGCCGGTTTCCAAGCGCTTTCTTTAAAACTTTAAAAGCTTCCATTTAAAATTATTTTTCTTCCAAAGCCAGCTTTACCAATTCTTCAACGGATGAGTAAGGCAACGCGCCATTTATGGGAAATTTTTTGCCGTTTGGGGCGATAAGAATGCTCCACGGAGTGCCTCGCCCACCGGTAGCAATAGCATTATCAACCTCATCCTGAATATGCTTATCGTATCTGCCACTCTCAAGACATTCATTGAATTTTGTTTTGTCCAAACCCATATCAGTGGCAATTTTAGGCAAAACAATATCTATGTCCGTTCTGTTGTTTGAAGGAGTAACTTCAAAAAATTTGTCCGCGAATTCCCAAAACGCTTCTTTGCCACCAAGCTCAACCGCACACTCCGTGGCAATCGCTTCTTTGCGCGCCTTAACAGGGTGGAGTGAATCCAACGGAAAATGCCTATACACCCAAGCCACCTCACCGGACTTGCCGTACTCATCAATTATTTTTTTCATTGTAAAATGAAAACTCTTGCAAAACGGACATTCAAAATCGGAATATTCCACTATTTTTATAGATGCGTTCGGGTTGCCGAGGATATGATCGTTGTTTGTTATCGGACTAAGCGACTCAAGCGGATCAGCCTTTTTTTCTTTGGGAAGATTTGCGGCTGAAGGAGCAGCTTTGCTTCTTGTCATAAATATGGCGCCGGCAATTATGATGGCGGCAATTATGATGGCGGTCGGCACCGACAAATTTTTTTTATTTTCTGTCATTTTTGATATATTTGGCCAAAGCGATTACTCCCAGCACCAAAAGCGCTATTACCAAAAGCATAAAAATCCAACCGAAACCCAAACCAAACCACCCCATTGAACCATAACCACCCATCATGGAAAAATGATGGTCAATCAATCCCGCTTGTTCCCCCATTCCTCCAAAATCGGCATAAGCCGTGTTTATTATTTTAATCATATTTTTTGATTATACTATTTTTTTAATTTTTAATCACGTTGCCGGCAAAAGTAACTTTTATTTCCGGTGTAACCGTTGAGTTTGTTTTAAGAAAAATCTCTCTTTTTATCGGCCCAACACCTTCCGGACCGTGAGCCATCGGATCAAAAATCGCCGTGAGTGTTTTCTCTCCGCCAGCTGGAATTATAACTTTGCCGGAACTGCCATGCATGCCAAAATTAAGATCGCCTACCACTCCTTCGGTACACATGCAGCTGGTTCCGCCAGAAAGAATAACTACGTCTGAGTCTCCAGTATTTTGAAGAACATAACCCGTTTCCACTTTGCCGCCAAAAATATCAATATCGCCGAAATCGTAATGCGGATTTATGGCGACAACAGAAGAAGCTGAGGCTTGAGGCTCTGATTTTCTGTTTATTATTTTTTCATCTTTATTACCAGAAAAACCGATTGCGGCTCCGATACCCAAAACAATAACCGCGATTGACAAAATTATATATTTGTTCATGTTTTAATATTTTTTAATTTTAATAATTTTTATCGACCTTCTTCTATATCTACTTGTATCGTAATCTCCGCTTCTGGCGTACTCGGATCATTGGTTGGTATAAAAATGGTGCGCTTAAAAATATCTTTAGGCTCATCGTGAAAATCAGGATCAAAACGGACAATCATCTCGGCTGATTCTCCGGACGCGATTGCCGAAGACGAGATAGATGCGGAAGTGCAACTACAGCTGGTGGTAATTTTGCCTATTTCAAGCGTTTTTACGCCATCGTTTCTTACTTTAAATTTAGCTTCCACCACGCCGCCGTATTGCGGCACTAAACCGAAATCATGAAAAGTCCGGTCAAAAGATATTTTCGGATCATTCGGCGCGACATCTTCATTGCCCATGTTTTTTTGCTCTTCATAAGCACCAGCTTCCACAAAAGGATGTCCATCCTCCAACCAATGAATCATGCCGCCAGACATACTTTTAATGTTGGTGTAACCGAGAGAACTCATAATATCATAGGCTGTTTTGCTTCTGGCGCCGCTGCGACAATAAATAATTATTTCTTTATTTTTTGCTTCTTCACCAAGACCCACTTCAGCCAATGTTTTTTCATTAAGATTCTGCACCGGCAAAAGGATCGCGTTTTGCAGATGACTTTCTTCATATTCCGCTGGCGTACGCACGTCAAGTAAAATAATATTCTCTTTATTTTTTATCTTGTTGGCGATATTTGACGGACTTATCTCATACGTTTCCAGATTATCCATATGTTCTTTTTCTTTTTTTAAATCCATTAAATCATTTTTATTTTCATTGCTGCCAGCTGAAAACAATAACGCTATTCCCGCAAAAATCATTATAACGATCCCGCCAATAATAATTTTTTTAAACATGTTTTTTATTTTTTCTTTGATAATTTATAAACCGACAAAATTTCTTCCACAGCTTTGGATGACTTACTGCCTTTAATCTGTTCAACGACATGCGTAGCCAGATGATTCTCAAGCATAAGATCTTCCACGGAAGAGAGCGCCTGCCGCGCGGCTTGAGTCTGCGTAATAATGTCTATGCAATACTTGTGATCTTCCACCATCTTTTGCAGACCCTTTACCTGACCTTCGGCAATTTTAAGCCGCCTTAAAACTTTCTTCTGAATATCTTTTCTCATAACAACTGTATGATACCCCCTATGGGTATTTGTGTCAAACACTTGTCAAGGTCAGACCTTGGCAAGTCATTACAGAAATAATCTTGCCAATCGCAGGTCTTCGTAAGAATATTTGCCGCCGAGAATTTCATAAACCGGAGCGAGTTTTGTTTCTTTCACTTTTTTGAACACCTCGCTTATTATTTTAAAATCTCTTTCTTTCGGCTTATAAGCGCTCAAGTCAAGCGCCGGATTTTTCATCTTTAATTTTTCCAAATGAGAAATTATCGTGCCCGGCGTCATTCCCCTTTTTTTGGCGATTTCCGCGAGTGGCATTTTTTCAGACACAAGCGCCAAAGTTTTTTCGCAAGTGGATATTTTTTCCTTAAACGCCTCTTTTTTATCTTTTTTTTTAGCGGTATTTCTGGCGATTTCTTTTTCATCAATCATACCGCCGATTTTCTTCAAAAAATTTATATGCATTTCATTCATCTCTTTATCGCTAAATCGTTCCAGCACCTTTTCCCATTTTGCCGATTCGGCCAGTAAACGCGCGTCAACTTCCATCGCGCGCGGATGCATCATAAGCGCCATATCGTTAAATCCGCGAAGCGACAAGCCGGCGAAATCACGCAAACGCGACAGCGCCACGTAACCTTGTCCGGGAACAAACGCTTTAGATAGATCAATTTCCGCCGCGTCCAAACTCATCCCTTGACTTTTATGCACCGTTATCGCCCACGCCAATCTCAATGGCAACTGCTCCACTCTCGCCAAAACCTTTTCGTCTTCTTCCACCGTCCATTTCGCTAAAGTTACGCGTATCATATCGCCCGAAAATGTCCGCACAATCGGCATGCCCTCATTATCAAAGTCTTTCACTTTTCCCAGAGTGCCATTGGCATATCCTTCATCAAAAGAATTTTTTACAAACATCACCACCGCCCCCTTTTTTAAACGAAGAGTCTCCGGCGCCAATATTCCTTTTTTAAGCGATTCCACCATGCTCGCTTTTCCGCCAGCCGACATTTCATAAACGTGCGCTTTGCCTTCTAATTTTTCCAGCTCTCTTTCGTTTTCCGCGTCCACGTCAATATTGTGCGTATAAAGCCGAGTCGGAGAAACTGATTTTAAAGACGCCGAATTATTTTCACAAATTTCCGCCAATTTGTTTTTTGACGCCGGCGAAATACCACCTTGGCGCATTTCATTTAAAATCTTTTCCAATGAAGAATCTTTTTGCCTGAATTGTTCAGACAAATAACAAATACGAACGTCCATTTTATTCCAAGCTTCAGACGAGTGGATGAAATCGGCATTTCCTCCTTCTTTTGTTATGGGAGGCAACTGAAAAAAATCACCGGACAACACTACCTGCATCCCGCCAAACGGCTCTTCGCTTCGCTTCATCGCCCTGCATACTCTCTCCACCGAATCAAACAATCGGGAAGAAAGCATGGATACTTCATCTATGATAAGGACTTTGGTTTTCTCAAATTTTTTATACAGATATTCTTTTTGGATAAGCCGCTCTATATCTTCATCATTTAAATCGTCTTTAATGCCGGCGCCGGACCACGAATGAATCGTTACTCCGCCTATATGCGTAGCGGCAATACCGGTAGATGCCGTAACGGCCGCGCGCGCTCCGCGATTTTTGAGATAAGAAATATACTCATTAAGAACATGAGTTTTTCCGCTTCCCGCCGCGCCGGTAAGATAAACATTTTTCCCCGCCTTCAATATTTTAAGAGCGTCTTTCTGCTTCATAAAGATAATTATAACAGAGAGACAATTAAATGTTTATCTTCTGCAAAAACTGGAGCAAATCACTCATACCTAAGCGCTTCTATGGGACTCTTGGATGCGGCTTTACGCGCCGGATAAATACCAAAGACAAGACCTACGATAATAGAACTGCCTATCCCAAGGAGAGCGGCAAAAACCGGAAAAGAAAACGAGGCGCTAGCGCCAAGAAACCTGCCCACGGCAAAAGACGCGCCGAAAGAAAGAAGCGCTCCCAACACCACGCCAACCGTGCCGCCGATAGCGGTAAGCAGTACCGCCTCTATGAGAAATTGCAAAAGTATGTCTGTCTTGGTGGCGCCTACGGCTTTTCTTAAACCTATCTCTTTCGTTCTTTCCGTAACGGAGACGAGCATTACATTCATAATACCAATACCTCCCACCACCAACGCCACCGCCACCACCAGTGAAAGAAAAGCGGTGAAAGCGCCGAGAATCTTACCTACCTGTTCCACCACTCCTTGCTGCGTTTGCACATGAAAATCGTCTTTACTCGGGTCACTGATATTATGCAGCTCACGCAGTGTTTGCTCTATATCAAACACCACCCTATCTATAATGTCGGCGTTTGCCGCCTTGGCTATAATCTGCGTGTAATGCTTATCACCGGTAAGATAAAGCTGCGCCGTGGTATATG
>Ga0209000_1002472_pt1 | contig 10060 bp, 7 predicted proteins | sample RifGroD2_FD_183998 | JGI IMG/M metagenome (GOLD analysis project Ga0209000, IMG submission 183998) | Groundwater microbial communities from Rifle, Colorado, USA - Groundwater D2 (SPAdes) (version 2) | ecosystem: Environmental > Aquatic > Deep subsurface > Groundwater | place: Rifle, Colorado...
TTCTTTTACATCTTTATTATACATACGGATGCACCCGTGTGAGGTATTCGAGCCGATCTGACTTTGGAAATCCCTGGTACCGTGTATTCCGTACCTACCCCAGGGTACGTTGAAGCCCATCCAGCTTCCGCCGAATCCTTCACCCCATTTATCTTTATCTGTTATAATCCAACTACCGTAGGGGGAGCGTGTTGAGTCCTTCCCACCTGATAACGGGTATTTCTTAATGAGCTCATTATTTTTAAAAACATACATTTTACATTCATCTAAATCACAGTGAATAAAGTATGGAGTCTTGGATTTCAGATTGATGAAGGCGCTATGTAATTGAGTGTTATTAAAGTTAGAATACGCAAAAAAGAGGACTAAAGTAAAACAAATTAAAAGTAAAACCTGATATATTTTTTTTCCCATACGTCAAACTCCTTATTTATAATATCTATAGAAATATATGTTAGTGATAGGTTTAATATTAATATTTAAACCAAATATTTTAATTTTAAAAAAGCAAAATATTGACAAATAAATTATAATACTGTATAATAATGGAAGAAGAATAAACAAAGGGGAGTTTTTATGTTAAAAGAATTTATTGGAGCAACAGAAGAGGAAATTCATGATTTGATAATTATGATGAAAAAGTTAAATATTCTTGAAGATTTTTTACATATTTTTAGTGACAATAAGCAAATAGAATTAGGTAAAATACACAAAGGGCTATCATTTGAGAATATAAAGGTAAGAGATGCAGGAACAGGTATAACAGAGGTTATTGATGTATATGAAATTGATGGTGGAGTGTATGTTGCCAACTTTTCAAATAGCCAAATGATTAAAGAGATAAACATTGGAGTGGATGAGTCTTTGTCTAATGGAGATTTACATAAAGATCAAGTTAGTAAAGTAGTTACAAGGTATAAAGATGGGGAAGTAGTAATTGGACTTGAAGAGGTAGGAAGTTTGATGGAACCATGTATTTTAGAATCGACAATACAAACAATAGAAGTTGAAACAAACCAAAAACAAGTTGAATTATGATATAGCATACAAAAGAAGTTAGCAAAAAGCTAACTTCTTTTGTATTTATCAACTAATGCAGCCAATGTAGTAGCATAATTATTTTTAAGTATATCAGAAGTAAATCGCCAAGCCCAGTTGCCTTCTGTAGTACTTGGCGTATTCATTCTATGTGTTGCATCAAGTTCCAATATATCTTGAAGTGGAACGATGACGGTATTTGCATTTGTGCTATAAGCAGCTTCTATAAAAGAATATGCTAAGTTGCTTTTGTCAACGTGTATATGTTTTTTCACTATGTCAAGTGTATGTTTATCTAGTTCATTATACCAACCTATAGTGGTATTGTTATCATGAGTTCCAGTATAGACTACTTTGTTTTCTTCTATATTATCAGGTAAATATGAGTTATCAGGTGAGCCATCAAATGCGAAATGCAAAACGCATATACCAGGCATATTAAAAAGATCTCTTAAAAGCTCAACTTCAGGAGTTATAATACCTAAGTCCTCTGCTATTAGTGGTAGATGACCAAGCTCTTGTTCTATGTGATAGAAGAAGTCTTTATCGGGACCTTTCACCCATCTACCGCTTTTAGCTGTCTTTTCACCACACTTAGTTTCCCAATATGCTTCAAAACCTCTAAAGTGGTCAATTCTTATGGCATCAACAAGCCGTAAAGTGTTTTTTATACGAGCAGTCCACCAAGCAAAACAAGTTTGCTTGTGATATTCCCAGTTATATATAGGATCACCCCAAAGTTGTCCATCTTCGCTGAAATAATCGGGTGGTACACCTGATATCACTGTAGGATAACCATCTGCATCCATATAGAATAATTCTTGGTTAGTCCATACATCCACGCTATCGTATGATACAAATATGGGAATGTCCCCTATGATTTTAATTCCTTTATCATTTGCATAAGATTTCAATTCATACCATTGTATAGAGAAAATGAATTCACAGAACTTATGAAATTCTATTTCATCATGTAGCAAATCTTTATAATAGGTAATTGTCTCAGGATCGTGTTCTATAAGCTTCTTATCCCAAGAACTCCATACAGCATTGTAGTAATACTCGCTTGCTGTTTTTGCATCTAAATGTTGACTGGTAGATTCTATATATTTTTTAAGTTCTAAAGAAATAGTCAAATCGTTTTTTGAGTGCTTGCGTGTTTTGATGAAAAAATATTTTAGTGACATGAAAAGTGCATAATCTTCAAGCCACTCATCGTTTTGATGACAGAAATTTTTAAAGTTTAGTATAAGCTCATCAGCTTTTTCTTTTTTAAAATTTGAAAATGCAGATGTTAGTAGCTTGATTTTACGTTGCAAGATATTATCAAAATCAACACGACTATTGTCTTTAACAACAGACTGTTTTAATGTTGAAGCAGAAATAAGCCCCATTTTGTAAAGTTTTTCTGGACTAATCATCATGTAATTATTGGCAAAGGCTGAGTAACCTTTATAAGGTGAATAAGTGGTAGCAGTTAAGGGTAATATTTGCCAAAAAGATTGCTTGGCACTGTAGAGGAAATCTGCAAATTTGTATGCACTTGAACCCAAGTCTCCTATACCATATTCGTTTGGTAAACAAGTGGGATGGAGTAAGACTCCGGCTTTTCTTTCAGTAAACATTAAAATAACACCTCCGAATTAATTATCTGATAGTATATACCCATTTTACCAAATTTATTTTAAAAAATCCACATTAAAAAAATAAAATACCAAAAATTATATACAGATTATATACATTAAAAAACTTATTATGTAAAAACTATAATTGATAAATCAATAAATGAGGAGGTTTAAATATGAAATTTAGAATTGAATATTTGCTGTTTGCTACGGCAATATGTGTGGGTATATTGACAGGATGTGATGGTAATACAACTGCGGTGAACCCTCCTGGAACTCCAGATTATGAGATGTCGGAGAGGATAACAACAAGAACACCTACAACAAATGGAATAATGGGTGGAACAACAAGAAACAATAATGATTTAGGAACAGATCTAAATACATTAACAAATGATGGTTTTGGAACTGCAACTGATGGACTTTTTGGCGAAAATCCTGATAATGGCTATGGAAACAATAATAATGGAACAACAGGAACTACAGCAGGGCCAACAACAGGAACTACAACGGACGGTACAACAGGGACAACAACTGCACAAGCAAACGATATTAACAGTTTGCAGACGCTTGCAAATCAATGTGAAACTAGATTGGATAACGTAGCGGGAGTACAAGATAGTGAAGTTGTTCTAATAGGTAATGAAGCATATGTAGCGTGCAAATTAAACAATAATGCAACAACTGTTCCAGAAAGCGTAAAAAACAGCATACTTGATACAGTTAAAAGTGTAAATCCTAATATAACAAGATGTTACGTACTTACTCAAGATACACAATTTAATCAAATAAAAGCATTCGGAGATAATTTAAACAACTTAGGTAATATAACTACAAATGCAGCTCCAGTAACTTCAGGTTATTAAACAAAAGTCAAATTTGTTTTAAAACAAATTTGACTTTTTACTTTACATATCACATAAATATTGGTAAAATTAGATTAGAAACAAAAATAAAGCATCCTATACATATGTACAGAATGCTTTGAGGGGGAAGGTTGAAACTATAAAATTTTGATGTGGTGGTTTACAAAATTTTATATATGTAAAGAATTATGTTTTGCATAATTCTTACAAGCTAATTATATTTTTAAAGTGAATATTCATTTCGAATTATTTCTTGGGTTAAACTTTTATCCTTATTATATATAGGTTTGAATGTAGGAGTACTAATAGGAATAGGTGTAGGAGTAGGAATAGGTGGAGTCGTATTATTATCAAAATACTTTTGAAATTCCACAAAAGAGTTTCCTGGATTTTGTAATCTATTTGAAGGTATTTGCACTATTAAATCAGGTTTAGTTACCAAATGTGTATTACCAAATCTGGTTATAAGATCACGAAATATGTGTTCCATCAAATCCACCTCATCTTTAACTTTCGTTTTATTGATTATATAACAAAAAATGGTAATTGTCAAGTGGAAGGTGAAAAAAATATGAAAACTTTTGACAAAATTGAGAATATAAGGAACGTAGGAGAAAAGACGTTTGAAAAGCTAAGAATAATGGGGATAGATACATTAGAGGATCTTATTACTTATTTTCCTAGAGATTACGAGGATAGAACACAGATAAATACAATAAGTCAACTGATTGACGGGGAAAACTGTACATTTAAAGCCAGTATCGCGAGTTTTCCTATAAATACTAAATTTAAGGCAAAAGTTATAACTAAAGTAGATGTGTCAGACCATACAGGTGTGGTGGAGATTACATGGTTTAATCAGCCCTATATTCAAAAGCTACTAAAGCTTGGAGTGGAGTATGTTTTTGTAGGAAAAGTGAGACGAGCTTTTGGTAAAGTACAAGTTGACTCCCCAAAGTATGAGCTGGCAAACAAACCAGAGCTTATGATAGCAGGTAGAATAGTGCCTAAGTATCCTCTTACATATGGTATGAGTCAACACAATCTACAAAAAATTATAAAAAATGCTTTAGAAAAAGTGAACGGAACATTGACAGATATTTTTGCGATTGAGATACGTGAAAAATATAACTTAGCAGAGTATAATTATGCTATAAGAAATATTCATTTTCCAGAAAACGATGAAGCCTATAATATGGCTAAAAAGAGACTTATATTTGAAGAGCTTTTTGTAGTACAAGCAGCACTTTTATATATAAAAAGCAAATTAGAAAATGATATAAAGGGTATAAAATTTATCATTCCGAGTGATATAGATAGTTTAGAGAAGGAGTTGCCTTTTGAGCTAACCAATGCACAAAAAAGAGTTATTGATGAAATAAAAATAGATATGTATACAGAAAAAATTATGAATAGGCTTGTACAGGGTGATGTAGGTTCGGGCAAGACGGTCATTGCACTAATGGCTATGTATATTTGTGTAAAAAATAATTACCAAGTGGCTATGATGGCGCCAACTGAAATATTGGCAGTCCAACATTATGAGTTTTTAAATAAATATTTAGAAAAGTTTAACATAAGAACAGGTTTGTTAGTAGGTTCATTAAGCAAAAAACAAAAAGAGGATTTATATGATAAACTGAAAAAAGGACAAATAGATGTAATTATTGGCACACATGCAATAATACAAGAGAATTTGCAATTTAACAATCTTGGGCTTGTTATAACGGATGAACAGCATAGATTTGGTGTAGATCAAAGATTGAAGCTGACTGGTAAAGGCGAAAATCCAGATATAATAGTTATGACAGCGACACCAATACCTAGGACTCTTGGGCTTATACTTTATGGTGATTTGGATATATCTATAATAGATGAATTGCCAAAGGGAAGGCAAAAGATAGATACATATCATGTTGATTCTTCATACAAAGAAAGAATGTACAATTTTGTAGAACAGCAGATTGGGCAGGGACGGCAAGTATATGTAGTATGTCCTATGGTTCTTGAAAATGAAGAAATGTCAGAGCTCGAATCGGTAGTGACATATACTGAAAATTTAAACAAAACACATTTGGGTAAACATAAAATTGAGTATATACATGGTAAAATGAAAGCAAAAGAAAAGAATGACATAATGACAAGGTTTAAAAACAATGAGATAAATATACTCGTATCCACTACAGTTATTGAGGTAGGGATAAGCATTGACAATGCAACACTAATGATAATAGAGAATGCGGAAAGATTCGGACTTGCTCAATTGCATCAATTACGTGGAAGAGTAGGAAGAGGTCTGCACAAATCTTATTGTATACTTGTTACAGATGCGAAAGGGAAAATAGTACGCGAAAGAATGGATGTAATGAAAAATACAAATGACGGATTTATAATAGCAGAGAAGGATTTAGAGTTAAGAGGAACAGGAGATTTTTTTGGGACAAAGCAACATGGACTACCTGAGTTTAAAATAGCAAACCTTTATGAGCATACCGATATACTAAAAGAGTCACAGGAAGCTGCAAGAGAAATTATAGAAAGAGATAGTTGTTTAACTGATGTAGAAAATGAAAATATAAGGAAGAAAATAGAACAGTTGTTAGAACATATAGCGCTATAAGAAAAAATTGTAAAGAACTTGACATATAACTTGACAATACTTTTAGATGTGGTAAAATTATTTTATTAAAGATAAAAAGAAAGGACTGATAAATATGACAGGAAGCAGGAAGCAGGAGGACTTACGGGTAGGTCAATGCTATATCGTATAATTTCAGGTATTCTAATATTATCAATACTCATAACTCTAGTAACACCAATGCCAACAACACATGCAGCTACGGCATTATCTAGTATGCCAGTAGGAGCAAGGATAATGTTTGGAGGTAGACAATTTGCGGTGGTGAATCCGGGTGATGGGACTGTCGTGAGTCTGAAGAGTATAGAGGAAATGGCATTTGATACCGATAATACGCAAATATATAATCCAAGCGATAGTAATAACATAGGATACTATCTAAATAACACATACTACAATACATTTACAGCAGAAGAAAAGGCACTAATAAAGAGCAGTACATGGTATAGAGGAAATGAAACTAATGAAACAGGTAATACCCCAGCAGTACCTTTAACAAATACAAAGATAGGTTTACTAAGAGAAAGTGAGTACAATTCAGCAAAAGCAACAGGAATATTTTCAAGTACTGGGGAAAACAGTTATTGGTGGTTAATAACGCCGTATTCTGGTAACGCTAATGTTCGTTATGTGGCCAGTAATGGAAGTGTGAGCAACATTGATGCCAACTGCGCGATTGGTGTGCGTCCCGCTTTCCGGATATTGGAATCTACTAATTTTGAATATGATACTAATTCAGGAATGTATTATTATCTTGGAATATTGGGGGATGATATAACAGTAAGCACCTTAAATATAGGAAATACGATAATGTTCCGCGGTGAGGCATGGAGGGTAGTAACTCCATCTACCGGATTAGTGGTGACAGATAGAATAGTAGAATTGAGAGTATTCGACCCTAATAATACAAATGTATATAATCCAATGGATAGTAATAATATAGGATATTATCTAAATAATACATACTACAATACATTTACAGCAGGAGAAAGGGCACTAATAAAGAGTAGTACATGGTATAGGGGAAATGAAACTAATGAAACAGGGAATACCCCAGCAGTACCGTTAACAAATACAAAGATAGGATTACTAAGAGAAAGCGAGTATAATTCAGCAAAAGCAGCAGGAATATTTCCAAGTACTGGGGAATACAGTTATTGGTGGCTAATAACGCCGTATTCTGGTAACTCTATAGATGTTCGTAATGTGTTTGCCGATGGTAGTGTACAACACTTCAACGCGGTCACTGCGACTGGTGTGCGTCCTGCATTCCAAATCTTGGAATCTACTATTGTAAATGAGGTACAAACGGGAGTGTATGCTATAGCTCCACCGGACACTACCCAACCAGATGTAACTATTACATCATCACCAGTCAGTCCAACAAATGCTACTACTGTAACATACACCTTCGAATTCAGCGAGGATGTAACAGGATTTACAGTAGACGATATAGATGTCACAAATGGAACACCTAAGGGTGAAACATTCACGGTAGTAGATGGAAACACATATACAATAGAAGTAGATAAATTAGTAGATGGAGAACAGGTGGTAACGGTGAATGCAGGAATCTGCCAAGATGCAGCGGCTAATCTTAATACGGAGGGTACTATAACTGTGACAATGACAACATTGGTCACTAGCCCAGGCTATTCACCAGGAACGGTAGCAAGTGACCGCAAGTGGTTTAAGTACTATCTAGGTAAGGATGCAGTTAGTGGAGTGACAAAGACAATGCTAGTAGCTCCAAAGGATACAGAAGGGGTAATGCAGGTATTTTCAAGGGATGATATACTAGATCCAGCGACACATAGGTTTAAAGTGGGCGGGATTTATTATATAGATAGGTATGGGAAGATACAGCTATATTAGTATAGTTTGAAACTGCAAGATAAGATGTATAACTGATAGATAGACGGAAAATCAAGCAAAATATTGCTTGATTTTTCAAATTTAATACTATATAATATAACAATGATACCGAGAGAATGGAGAGTGGTTTTAAAGTGAATAAAAGGTTATTACCAATAGGAATAGATAGTTTTAAGGAATTAAGGGAAAAGGAACACTACTTTGTAGATAAATCTGAGCTCATATGTGATGTATTAACCCGAAAAATATTTCTAATAACACGCCCAAGAAGGTTTGGAAAAACACTTAGCCTAGATATGATGAGGTACTTTTTTGATAATGGTGTAAGCACGTGCGATGACTTTGAAAGTAGAATAAAAGGGGAAATAACAGCAGATAATAAATATTTGTTTGATGGACTAAAAATATCAGATGATACCGAAGCAATGAAACATCAAGGGAAATACCCGGTGATATTCATATCATTTAAGGAAATAAAAGCAGGCAAATGGCAAGACTGTTATGAAGCCTTAAAATCAATAATCAGAAGGATTTATTCTCAAAATGAATATGTTTTAAAATACGCATATGAAGATGAAAAAGTAACATACGAAAAAGTAAAGGCAGGAGAATCGACGAAAGTTGAACTAGAACAATCGTTAAAAAATATAATGGAGTATTTTTATAGGTATTTCAAACAAAAAGCAATACTAATAATAGATGAATACGACCAACCAATAATATCAGGCTACTGCAACGGGTATTACCCAGAGGTAGTAGAGGTGATAAGAAACATGCTATCATCAGCCCTGAAGACAAACGATTACTTAGAGAAGGGCATACTCACAGGAGTAACAAGAGTAGCAAAGGAAAGCGTATTCAGTGGCTTAAACAACTTATATATGGATAGCATGCTATTACCAGTAAATGCAGACAAATTTGGATTTACAGAAGAAGAAGTAAAAGAAATGCTGAAATATTATGGAAAAAGTGAAAACTACGAGGACGTCAAGCTGTGGTACAATGGTTATAAGCTCAATAATATCGAAATATATAATCCATGGAGTGTACTAAACTATGTAGAAGACAAAAAGAGTAGACTAATAAGCTACTGGGTAAACACAGGGAGTGACGACCTAATACGAGAACTGTTAAAGGATAATATAGAGATGGTAGTAGACAATCTAAACAAGATAATAAAGGGAGAACCCGCAGAAAAGGAAATAAACGAAGCAGTAAACTTTAACAGTCTAGACAAAAATCAAGACTACATATGGAGCTTAATGCTGCAAAGTGGGTATCTAAAAGCAGGAAATGCAGAAGAAATAGGAAAAGACCCACAAGGGAACGGATTAATAAAAGTAAACCTAGAAATGCCAAATAGAGAGTTGAGTGGTTCATATGAAAGCATGGTAAATAGTTGGCTATCAGAAAAAGTAGGAAAATCACTAGTAGAAACAATGCTACAACAGCTAACAGAAGGAAGTATAGAAGAATTTATAGAAATATTCAAAAGAATAGTAATAGAAAGCATGAGTACATATGATGCAACAGGTCAGGAAGCAGAAAAATACTACCACATATTTTGTTTGGGACTATTTATAAAACTAAAAGACAAATATCACGTAAAAAGTGAGCTAGAAACAGGACTCGGACGAAGTGATGTAATACTAATACCAAAATCTAATAAAAAAAGAGGAATAATAATAGAATTTAAAAAAGCAAAAAAAGTACAAACTATAGAAGCAGCGGCAGAAGTAGCGATACAACAAATAGAGGAAAAGAAATACGACGTAATGCTGAAAGAGCATGAGGTGAAAGAGATAGTTAAGCTCGGGATAGGATTTAAGGGCAAGGACTGTGAAATACTGGTGAAGTAAGATATGAGTAAAAAGAGGGTGCAGGCAAGCCTCAATGCTGTCAAGCTATAGTTCCAAATTATTACAGAACTCTTTTTTGAACCAGCTGGAACTTGTTTTCCTTTAACCCCTTGTGCCTCTTAAAACTTCTACCCTTCTTTACTGGAACCAAATATCTGG
>Ga0209000_1002473_pt1 | contig 10053 bp, 14 predicted proteins | sample RifGroD2_FD_183998 | JGI IMG/M metagenome (GOLD analysis project Ga0209000, IMG submission 183998) | Groundwater microbial communities from Rifle, Colorado, USA - Groundwater D2 (SPAdes) (version 2) | ecosystem: Environmental > Aquatic > Deep subsurface > Groundwater | place: Rifle, Colorado...
CGCGGTGTTGAGGAAAACTACTATGCTTTATGTATTTGCGTTTTGTCTGAACGAATTCCAGAAGAGGCATTTCGAATCATGGAAGGCAAACCTGTAGAATTCGACAGTAACGCTGTTGAGGATATTTTGAGGTACAGAAAGACCCATACATGGAATCAGGTCGCAGAGCGATACGGAACAACAGCTGACGCAATTAGAAGGCGCGTTGTCCGATTTCAGAACAAGGAGGCGTTGAAACGAAACACGGTCGTAAACCTACTCGGGCGCAGAAACTCCGAATGAAGTCCCTGCCAGCGCCAAAGAACTGGCTCGTCGAAAGAGATGTTCCCGGGTGCTTTCGGGTTATTCATCGGGTGAGTGGTGAGGTAAGGAGGTTGGGAGGGAATATCAATGCCTAATACATTTCTGGACTACGAAACCAAAGCAGAAATGAACTCTATGGCCATCGGACGAATCGAAGTCGTCATGGGTGAACTCGACACATATGCAGATAAAAAGGTTATCAGTATCGCAAGGATTTTAAGCGAATTAAATCAAGCCTGGAACATGAAAAAGGACTCCTCGCCACAAGGAGCCCCAAAGGAAACTATACAACCTCAGTGTACCATAGATTTGGCCCGGGTGGAATCACTGGTCGGATTCCCCTTAATTGAGCGAGGCCCTGCTTGCTCTGAGTGCGATTGTTTTGGGTGTAAACATCTTTACTATTGTCACCTCATTTCGCCATCTACTTTGCACTATTGCGGAAAGAAGTGTAAGGGAATGGTAGGTATAGGTAACTGCGAAGATTCCGATAAGTCATGAGGTACGAAAACCGATCACTCAAAGCCTCGAAGACTAAGCACAAAACAGTGTGCAGGTGCTTGAGTTGTCAAAAAGCGTGGCGAGAGGAATTCGAGGGATTGAAGATGCTGGTGTGCAGCGATGAGGCGTGTTTTATGAATTGTGAGGCGTGTACGGAGCGACCGGGGACTACGCATTGCTATTTGCCAATGTTAGAAAATTTAGGATGAGGATGGATGAAGGATGAAAGTAAAACATATTCAGATTAACAATTTTCTTGGGATAACCGAGCTGTCTAAGGACTTAGGGAAAATCAATCACATATCAGGACACAAAGGCTCGGGGAAGTCGAGTATAGTGGAGGCACTCCAAAAAGGATTCACGAACAAATCCGAGCGAACCGAGATCGTTCGTCATGGAGAGGAAGAGGCAACGATCTTTATTCAAACCGACACGGGACTTGAGATCGACCGCAAGATCCGGACAGGAAAAGCGGATTATCTGAAGGTGAGGAAACCAGGCGAGGCGGTCCCGTCCTCCGAGAAATTCCTCAAACAGTTTTACAGCGGAGACATCTTCAAACCTTTGGAATTCATCACAAAATCGCCGACCGAGCAAGCAAAGATCATTCTCAACCTTTTGGAAATCCCGTGGACTATGGACGATATTTCAAATTGGTTCAGTGAGATCCCGGAGGGTATAAATTATGAAGCGCATATCCTCCAAATACTCGGGCAGATCGTCGCTCACTACTATGAGGAAAGGGCTGCTATCAATCAGGAGATTGTTGTCCTCAAGGCACAAATTAAGGGCTATAAGGATCAACTCCCTGCCAATTATGACGGGGAAGAATGGCGCTTGAAGAAGGTAGCCGAGTATTACGGAAAGGTTGCTGAGGCTGAGGAAGTTAATAAGCGGATAGATAGTGCCAAGAATATCATCGAGGGGCTAGAAAGTCGCATTGCTACTGTTAGGGCTGAGGCTGATGCTGAGAAGCAAAGCAAACTTAGGCAGATGAATCAAAAGCGGAATGAGATCGGTGAATTTAGGCAATTCCTCGAAAATAAGATCTCTGCCGCACGTTTAGAAGTGGCTCAAGCTGCCGACAAGATGATACAAACTGAGGTCAATATTAAGCATGAACTTGAAGTAAAAATGCAAGAATTGAAGGATTTGTATGCAATTAAATTGCAAGAATCCAAGAAACTTATAGAAAATGATGTCCTTAACACTAATCTTCAAATCGCAAGTTATCAACAATCCATTGCCACCAAAGACCAAGAATTCGCCAATATCGACGAGCTCGAAGAACAAGCATTATTGGCAATTAGTGAAAAAGCGGACGAGCGAATTAAGACTGAGGACGCCAAGGTCGGGAGCGCTCGACAAATCCTCTCCGAAGCTGTTCCTGTCGATGTTGAACCGCTCCGTTTGGCGGCTGACCAAGTGGCGCACATGCAAAGTTTTCTGAGGGATTATGACCTCATGGCCTCGATGATTCGCGAGAAATTGGCTCCGAAAGAGGAGTTGAGTAAAACCCTTACCCAACGAATCGAGAAGGGCCGCGAATTGCCTATGGAATTGTTGAAGATTGCAGCGTTGCCGATCCCGGGGATTACGGTAGACAGTGATGGATTGATCAGGATTGGGCAGACATTGATCGACGGCCTGAGTGATGGCGAGAAGTTGGAGTTAGCTTTTAGGGTGGCAAAGGCTCAGGCCGGGGAGTTGAAACTTATTTGTCTGGATGGATGGAACAAGATCAACGAGTCCGACCGAGCGTGGATCGAGAAGGAGATCAACGAGGATGAGTTCCAATATATTATTCTCGAAACCATGGATGGAGATCTGAACGTGAAGATTGATGGGGAGATTAAGTAATGCCAAATTGGTGTAAGGGTGATTTAAAGGTTCGCGGTACAAGAGAAAATGTTGAGAAGTTTTTACTCGAAGGGTTACTGCCTGTTGACATATTCGGAGTGAGTGAGGAAAAGCCAGTCGTCGAGAGCGATGATTACGAGCTGGCTATCAAGTTAGAAAAAGGTTGTTTTTATCTAAAGGGAACCCGCAGAAACTTCATTGATGCAAAACACATTAGCTATTACTTCCCAGAGGATGGCGAAGCATCCGTCTTGGTGCTTGAGGATTGCAAGGGAGCGTGGGCGATAGACGTTGATGGGTTGAGGTCTTTATCTGAAGAGTTTGGTGTTGATTTTAAGATTCTTGGATTTGAAAAAGGGATGCAATTCAACCAAGATATTGAAATTATCGCCGGGGAAATAGTCAAGAACGAAGATTTTGAATTCGACGATTATGAATGGGAATGCATACGTCCTCACATCGGAGGGTAAATCCAAAAGTATTTAATAAATTTGAGGGGGAATCTAAATGGCTAACATCGTCCAGCAAAAACAAACCGTGGCCCAATATTTTGGGTCTGTCAATATCAAGAAGTACGTTGAAAGCGTTCTGAAAGACCGCGCAGGGCAGTTCGTGACCTCTCTAGTGTCGATGGCTAACTTAACCCCAGGACTGAAAGAATGCAATCCGGAAACCCTCATGTTTTGCGGCATGAAGGCGGCGAGCTTGAACCTTCCGCTTGATAATAATCTGGGATTTGCTTATGCGGTCCCTTATGGCAAAGAGGCTCAATTTCAGATCGGATACCGTGGATTCGTTCAACTCGGGCAACGGACAGGCCAATATAAAAACATGAATGTAATCAATGTTCACGATGGCGAACTGAAAAGCTGGGACCCATTCACCGAGGAGTTAGAGCTTGAGATTATGCAAGACCAAGAGGCTAGGGCGAAGACGACAGTGATCGGATATGCGGCAGTCTTTACTCTGATGAACGGTTTCAAGAAGGTTAGTTACTGGCCTATTGCAAGAGTTGAGGCTCATGCTAAAAGATTCTCAAAGGCTTATAACAATGGGCCGTGGAAAACAGATTTTCATGCGATGGCTAGGAAAACAGTCCTTAAAGAAATGCTGAGCAAATGGGGGCCGCTGTCCACCGAAATGGCGGAGGCTGTCAAGTTCGATCAGTCTGTCATTCGTAAGTCTGATGATGGGTCTGAATATCCGGATTACATCGATGGCGATGTCGTAGAAACAAAGTCGCTTCCAGAGTCGAGCATCGAGGCTGAATTTAAGGCAGAGCAGGAGCGCAAGGCGGCTTTCGAGCGCGAAGAGAGCTTGAGGTTAGACGCAGAGCTTGCTGGGGAGGGGAAATGATGCTTAAGCTGACTCATGAAAATTATCATAGTAACGCCGCGAACCTTGAGTATATGTCGAGGGGCCAATATAAATCATTTCTTGATTGCGAGGCCAAGCAAATGGCAACTCTTTCCGGGGCATGGGTGGACGAGCCATCCATCGCCTTGGAGGTGGGACAGTATGTGCATACATTCAATGACGGCACGATCCGCGAGTTCATTGCGAATCATAGCAACATGTTCACTCAAAAACTAACCCTAAAAAAGGAGTACAAAGTCGCCGACAAAATGATTGCCTGTTTAGGGCGTGATCCATTTGTTAAATACTGCCTCGAAGGGGAAAAAGAAAAGATCATCACTTTTGAGATGTTCGGTGTCTGGTGGAAAGTCATGCTAGACGTGCAGAACAACGAGCGTCGAAGAATCGTGGATCTGAAGACGACTCGAAGCATAACGGAAAGGGTCTGGGATGAGGAAGCACGCAAGAAAGTATCTTTCGTGGAGGCTTATCAATATCCGCTTCAATCGGCCATCTATACAGAGGGCGAGAGGATCGCGATGGGTCGAGAGGAGGGCGATTGGTCAGAGTTCTTGATTGTGGCTGTGAGCAAGGAGAAATCACCAGACAAGGCGATTATTAATATGACGGATCCAGAGCGATTGGTTAAGGAATTGGCCGAGGTCGAGGAAAATATGCCGAGGATTATCGCGGTTAAGTCGGGGGTTGAGAAGCCAATTAGGTGTGAGTGCTGTGATTATTGCAGATCAACTAAGGTTTTAACGAGCGTAATTGACTATACAAAACTTTAAGGAGGCCAAAACCATGAGAGCAATGGGAATCGTGCGTAAGGTAGACGAACTCGGCAGGATTGTGCTGCCAAAAGAACTACGTACTACACTTGGCATTGACTGCAATACACCACTAGAAATACTCGCCGATGAGAGCGGAATATACCTACGCAAATACAGTGCTGGATGCACGTTCTGTAAGGGCATGGATGAGATCGTTGAGTTTGGTGGGGCCAAGGTTTGCAAAAAGTGTGCGAGGGCTGTGCTGGGGAAGTAAAAGAATAAGCCGGGGTTATTCCCGGCTTTCCTTTTCTCTCTTCATACCCTCTTTGATAAAAAAGACAATTTGTTGACTTATCGACCGTTCCTGCTCGTCCGCATATTCAGTAACTTCCTTTAGTAATTCCTCATCGATTGTAATTGTCGTTCTTACTTTAGCCACGAATTAGCACCACCTTTTGCTTGATTATAGCATAGTTTACCCATTTCTAAATAAAGTATGCAGAGTGATGATGAAATAGAACTATTTGCATTGAATAGTATGCAGAGTGATGATATAATGAATACTAAGAGAAGCAAAGAAAGGAGAAACACATGGCAAAAATACGCACTACGATCACGCTAGACAAAGAGCTCTTCAAGGAGTTGGCGGCCATCTCAAAGGAAGAGCAGAGATCATTCTCTAATCAAGTTGTTTACTTAGTAAAAAAAGGTAAAGAAGCAATTGAGAAGGTGGAGACATGCCGAACAGAATCCTGAAGGAAACAATTTGCACCAGTGAAAACCTTAATTCACTAGATCCTGAAGTTGAAGTTTTCTTTTATAGACTAATAGTTACCTGTGATGATTACGGAATTTTCTTTGCAAACACTTCAATACTCAGGGCTAAGTGCTTTCCTTTGAGGATTGACAAAATAAAGGACAAAGACATCGAAAAGTGGATCGGGGTATTAATCGATTCAAATCTTATCTTTCTTTACGAGTATGAAGGCAGACAATATCTAAAGTTGTCAAAGTGGGAAAGGCATCAGCAAGTGCGTGCAACAAAAAGCAAATATCCAACGCCAGATATGGAAGGAGCGCAAATTATATCAAGGGATAACAATGGAAATCAATTGATATCAAATGTCCCCGTATTCGTAAGCGTAAGCGATAGTAGTAATCGTATTCGTAATAGGGATAAGGGAGAAGAGAGTGGTGAAACAACCCCTTATTCTGAATTGCAAGAAATCTTTAATCGTGTTTGTGTATCTTTTGGTAAAGTGCAAAAGATGTCTAATTCCAGAAAGGGTAAAGTCAAGACACGTTGGCTAGAGATCAAGACTATCGAAACCTTTGAGGAAATATGCAACAAAATGGAATCTAGCAACTTTCTCAGGGGGGATAATCCTCGGAAATGGAAAGCAACCTTTGATTGGCTATTCGAGAACGACAACAACTTGGTAAAAGTAATCGAGGGGAATTACGACAACAAGCAGGAGGGACGAGCCAATGGATATGAAAGGGATCAAGGAATTTCTGGCGAGGATGGAGGCTCAGTCAAAAAGCCAAAATACCAAGTCCACAATATGTACGAAGACGAAGACATTTGAGTGCCCCTTGTGTGAAGATCGGGAAATAGTTGTCGAGGAACGGGATGGCGAAGTTTGGGCAAAGGAATGTTCGTGCAAGCCGCAAAAGCAGATTAACCGCATGTTTAAGCAATCCGGACTGAATAACGAACAGCGAAAGATTAAGATAGCTGACTTTAAACCCGGACCAAAGACTAAAGGCATGTACGCAATGGTGAAAAACTACATCGATCATTACGAGGAAATAAGCAAAATGGAATCGCCAAGCAAGGGATTGGCGCTAGTTGGAGCATATGGAGCTGGAAAAACCATGCTCATGTGTGCAATAGCTAATCATCTTTTATCCCTGAGAATACCGACTATGTTTGTTGTAGGACCTGATCTTATAGCGGATCTTATGTCGGCACAGTTTGACGGCGGCAGGGAATTCTTCGAGAAAAAGATGAAGCAATTAACCACTGTCGAGGTACTTATCTTGGACGATATAGCCAAAGAGAAAATCAGCGAATGGGTACAAACTCAGTATTTCCGCATCATAGACGCTCGTTATCGGGCCAACTTGACCACTTTATTCACGAGCAATTTCACTTTTGATCAAATAGATGAAAAACTTGGAGAGGCTACGGGATCAAGGCTATTCGGGTTGACGAGGGATCGGCAAGTGGTTGTGAGGGCTGATAATTACCGGATTAACGGGAAGTACGAGAAATGTTATTTGTGAGGAGTGAATCAATTGAGTGAAAAATCCAATAAGCATACCTTCAAGATATTCAAAGAATATGCATCAATCAACCTTTACAACGGATGTGAAGTTAAGGACAGATGGAGTAAAAGACAACCGCATTACCAAATCCTTCATAGGATTTTAAACTTCATGGAGGTCCGCGGATTTAAAGTCGGGCGTGATCCGCATTACGAAGAGCACTACAAAATAATTTCAAAAAACCATTGGTATGGGCGAAAAGGAGATTTGGAGTTCAAGGCCGAGAGGTATCCGGTAGGCTGGAAGATAGATTTTTTCCAAAATATTGTCTTTGAGAATAAGGCCGGAGGATACTATGACTTTGATAAATACGAAAAAATGCCCTATATGATCAAGTTGATATTTCAAAATGAGGCAAGGCATATTAAGGAATTCCTTGAGGGGCTTGGTTGCGTTGATATCTCAAACGAAGAGTACAAACTAGCGTCAGATAAGATCAAATTTAGCTATATTGACAGCTGCCACTATCCGCAAAAGTCTATGGATGAGTTTGAGCTTTCGGATCTAAATGGTCAAACGGATAATTACTCATATAACCGTGAAGACCGAGACAAAAAGATTATTTATAACGGAGAAATAAAGTACTTTAGGGATTGGAACGGTAGACTCTCAAGAGGTATCGTTTATCGCAATCTAAACAATATGTGGTGGGTAATTACCAACAAGTATGAACGTAGGAACGTGGCGGACTTTGAATTATTCGACCCTACACCGGAAGATTTCAAGGTAAGGCGACTCAAAAAAGTTAGGAAACCAAAAGAATACTTGGAGCGAAAAGAAAAGCTTGGAGAGGCAAGCCCCAGGGAGCTAATCAATGAACTCAAAAGGCGCGGGATAAAAGTTAGTTAGGAGGACGAGCCATGGCCAGCGAAACATCCTTCGACGAATCATCCGCCTTAATCCTCTACCACCAACATAAAACCGACACGGAGATCGCCAAAGGAGTCGGATCACTAACTACAACCATCAAGAACTGGCGAAAACGCAGAGGACTGCCAAACATATCACCAAACGCAAGGCCAACCTGCGTTGGCAAGAAGAAAGTCCAATATCCTGGCGAAGCCGGCGGAGTTGACTATCGTAAAGCCTTGGCCAAGGAGCAAGCCAAGGAGATGAAACAAGTCCTTCATTTTCTATCCTTTGCCGCAAACAAAGCCAAAGAGGCGGGGGTTAAGCCAGATGTCGTCTCTTTCATCAGCGCATGGCGAGGCAAGATGATCAGTAAGGAGGGCAGAAAGGAGAAAAAACGAGCGAACGCAAGATATTACGATGCTAAACAACGAGAAAGGAGGAGGTTAGATGCGAGTAAGCAATCCAAGTGCGCGGACGTTTCTGGGGTCGGGGTTGAAGGAGCCGCCAGACAAGCGAGTTGTTAGCAGAAAAACCACGACTCGCAAGTTCGATGTCGAGCATTACAAACGAACCAATGAGCTAATCTTTCTAGATGAGGGGGCGGAGACAACGGAGCGGCAGGATGCAATCCAAAGGGCCAAGGACATGCGGAACGAATTGACAACCATTGAACAATTCGAGGCAATCGGAACTTACTCCGAGGTGGCGAAAAAGTACGAGATCAGCAAGAAAACCACACACGCTCACATGATGAGCTTGAGATACAAAAAAGATAGGGAGGAAAAAGAAATGATCGGACCTGCAAATATCGAGGTATCAGTAAAGCCTATAGCGTCCATAGGCGAACAGAATGGGGGCACTGTTGAGTTGGAGGAGTCTGGCGTGGGTGATTGTGAGGAAAAGGGTATAGACGAGGCTTGTGGGGGAATGAGTGAGGAAGAGAATATGACGGATGAGGAGTGGGAGGAGCAGATTAAGGAGCCAACGGTTGAGGATAAATGGGATGAAGTTGGAGTAAGGCTTGCTGGGCTAAAGGAGATCCTTGTCGATATTCGCAGGATGAAAATTAAGCAAATTGAGGCTGAGATCGGGGAACGATTAGGCAAGATGATGGAGGGGATTGAATGTTAAATCGCGTTGTATTAATCGGCCGGTTAACGAGGGAGCCTGAATTGCGGTATTCTCCATCGGGTGTCGCTGTAACAAACTTCACCCTAGCAGTAGAACGCAAATTCAAAAATGCACAAGGTGAAAAAGAGACTGATTTTATTCCATGCGTGGCATTTAAGCAACTTGCCGAACTGGTGGCGAACTATCTGTCGAAAGGAAAGCTTGCGTCAGTCGATGGGCGAATCCAAGTCAGAACATACAACGATAAGGATGGGCAAAAACGATGGGTAACGGAGATTGTTGTGGAGGATGTGCATTTTCTTAGTCCGAAGGATGCGAGCTCATCGGGAGCGTCGAATAGTTCTAGTTCATTGGGACATGAAGTAAATTTGGATGATGATATACCATTTTAGAATATTCTTAATTCGAAGAATAAACAACGGAGATAAGGAGAGATACGGATGGAGAAGCCGGTATTCCTGCAAAAGGTCAAGGTTAAACAATTCGCCGTGAGTGTAAAAACGTATAAGCCTGTCGAAGGAATTGGCAGGGCTCATTGTCGAGAAATGGCAAAAAGAATAAACGAAAAACCCGATCAGATATTCACTGTCATCGGAGTAACAACCATAAAAGAGGGGTATTCAGATTACATCGGATACGAGGATGGCTATACTTTTCGCCAAAGGGCAAGTAAAAATGTTTATATTGTTGCTTGTACCTTGGGTAGAAGATTTAAAGCTGCACTGGATGATCTGGAGATAGTGACGGAATGAACCATAAAGAATCAGACGAGCAAATCTCCCTCTTTCAGTGGGCCAAACTGATGCAATCCCAATATCCTGAACTCTCGCTTCTCCATGCAATCGGTAACGGCAACGCCAGACGAAGTGTAGTTCAGGGGGCAAGAATGAAGCGTGAGGGAGTCCTGGCAGGAGTTAGTGATGTGTTTTTGCCCGTGGCAAGAGAA
>Ga0209000_1002474_pt1 | contig 10046 bp, 9 predicted proteins | sample RifGroD2_FD_183998 | JGI IMG/M metagenome (GOLD analysis project Ga0209000, IMG submission 183998) | Groundwater microbial communities from Rifle, Colorado, USA - Groundwater D2 (SPAdes) (version 2) | ecosystem: Environmental > Aquatic > Deep subsurface > Groundwater | place: Rifle, Colorado...
CTTGCCAAAAAGCATAACCTCCCTATCAATCATAATATAGTTTTTTAAATACGGCTGATTAAACCAGACACAGGACAGCCTTCCGGTTGAATCCTCAGCCACAGCTTCAAAAATCCTAAAACCTCTCCGCCTGAAAACAGGGCGCTCTTTGACTCTAATAATTTTTGCCCTCACTGTCTGATATTCTCCCGGGGCGAGACTGCCAATACCGGTAATTACAGTCCTATCTTCATAACGGCGGGGGAAATAATAGAGCAGGCCCTCAATTGAACTGATTTCCAGCTTATTAAAAAGCGCCGCCCGCTTAAGGCCCACGCCTTTTAAATAACGAATATCCCCTAAAATGTCTTTACGCATCCTGTAATGGATTATACATTAGCCAGCTCAGGCTGTCCAGCCCAAAACAAAGGCCGCGCTTTAAAGGATGCCTCCCTTTTAAACACGGCCCTCTTAAATTACCTTACCTGAAAAATTTTACTTATTCCGCGGCCATGGGCTCCGCGCTAAGGTATCCTTTCAGCTTCTGCCAGGTCTTGGCGCCAACCTTACCGTCGGCCTTCAAATTATTCTGGGCCTGAAATTCCTCAATGGCCCTTTTACTTCTGGGGCCGATTTTGCCATCTACTTCCCCATCATAAAGGCCGGCGTTCTTCAGGGCCTGTTGAATCTCTTTCTCGGTTGGTTTAACAAGCAAAACACCCAGATCCTCAGCGCCAGCGTATTCAACCTGCGGCTTAACCTCAGGCCCACCCAAGGGTGCCGCCGGAACCTGAATCGGCTGGGTTTCAATTACCAAATCCTTATGCTGAGCTGAACCAGAATCAGTTGTAGTATTGGAAAACGCTCCTTCTTGAGACGGAATAACGGTATCAGCCGGCTTCTGGGCCTGTTGGCTGCATCCGGAAATTAAAAATACGCTTACGATAATGAAGGTTCCGCGAAAAAAATTTCTTTTCATCAATCCTCCTATGTTAAATTCAAATGACAAAACCCAAATGACAAAACATTTATTTTGTGTTTTTCCCGATTATTAAAATAAATTATATACCGTTTTCAATAAGTTGTAAACAATATTTTTACCGCGAAATAGTTTTGCTCTTTAACTGAGTAACAATCTCCCGGTTAAAACGCCGGCCTTCTTTTATGTCGTCTTCCGCCGGCGACCAGGGGGCGAATTGCTTATCTACTTTAGGATCATACGGCCCCTCCTTTATCTCATACACGCAGGAGCCGTTCTTTAAACTGATAAAAGAATGCCAGGTCCCGGGCTTAATCTCAACCCCGAAATTACCCTTTACGGCGTCTAAAAAAAGGTGATCGGTAATCTTTCCGGCATCATCAAACTCCACGCACAAAACCCTTCCTTTGAGAATAATGAATATTTCGGTCTTATCCGGAGCCTCGTGCTTATGAGGACGGACATAGGTTTGAGTATCTGCCGCGTTTAAAATACGCTGGATGCCCTCATTATAATCTTGATGAAAATTATAATTGATCCTTTTACGGGGAGCTGTTTTAGCCTCGCGCGCCACCTGCTTAATGAGTTTATTATTTATTTTTATCATCCGCTCTTGACATTTTGTAAGAATGTGGTATACTTATAGTAGAGATAAACAGGAGGCGGATAATAGCGAAAGCAATTAGGCCTATCACCTGCGAAAAGCCCCGATGGATGCGGGGTTTTTTGTTTGCTCCTTTTTCTCCCGTATCTTTATTTTTTCCCAATTAGCCTTAATTTCCCGCACCGATGTAACCTTTATTCCCCCAAACACATGCGGATGACGCCGTTTTATCTTCTTGATTAATCCGTCAAGCACATCCTCTATGTCAAAGCTTCCCCTCTTAGAAGCAATCTGAGCGTGAAGCATCACCTGCAAAAGCACATCCCCCAATTCTTCTTTTATATGAGAGTAATTCCCGCTTCTTAAAGCGTGCGCCAATTCCTTAGTCTCTTCTTTTAGATAAGGGATAAGCGTCTTATGGGTCTGCTTTTTGTCCCAAAGACAGCCTTTAGGCCCATGGAGGATTTCGAATATCTTCTTAAGCTGGATAAACTTGGTCTTTTTTGGCATAAAAAATTATAATATTCGGTAATTTGACGTAATTTCTGTCATCTGTGAACTATAAAAAAACCCCCCGAAATAATCGGGGGGTTTTTTATTAAAGCCGGAGCATCGTCCTACTCTCCCATAGCATTACTACTAAAGTACCATCGGCCCTGGAGGTCTTAACTACCGTGTTCGGAATGGGAACGGGTGTGGCCCCTCCGGTAAGAATGCTCCGAATTATCATAAGACAACTTTATATAATCAAGCAGAACAACACTTACAACATTTATAGAACAGACTAAACCTATATTATATTTTAGCGTTTAGCGTGCAACGCTCAAGCGGATAGTTTCCTATACGCTTGAGCGCTGCACGCTATTCGTTATAATAAAATGGTCAAGCCGATTGGCTATTAGTACGCGTCAGCTTAAATCCTTACGGATCTTACACCTCGCGCCTATCAAGGCCGTAGTCTCCGGCCAGCCTTCAGTCTTGCATTGCTGCAAAACAGGGATACCTATTTTTGAGGGGGGCTTGGCGCTTATATGCTTTCAGCGCTTATCCCTTCCGAACATAGCTACTCAGCTTCTGCCCTTGGCAGGACAACTGAAACACTAGAGGTCCGTCTCCCCAGGTCCTCTCGTACTATAGGGAGCTCCTCTTCAAGTATCCTTACACCCACATCAGATAGAGACCGAACTGTCTCACGCATGTTAATTCCACTGTTACCAGTGGCACAGACTATATCTCCATCCTATTTCTAGGAGTTGACGTATTATGGCTCTTATGAACTGAGAACCATCTCATCCTTATTACAGGAATCAGTCGTTACGGGGATTAATAGACCCTTTCTATTCAAAAATTCTTCTACTTTTTTCGCGTTATTTATTTTCTTTTTTGAATAGTTAAGGCTTGCGTAAGAATCAACCAGTTTTGCCAAACTCATGAATTTCTCCGGAGTTGGCTTATTGTTTTCTCTTATCATACTTAAAAGCTTTAATGCTTTCTCAGCATGAACAGCTTTGAACACTACATATGGCTGTACCAATTTCAAGACTTCTTCTACTCTATCGTAGCCAACTATCGTGTAATCGCTTACACCGTCATTTCGGTCTCGTATATACCCGAAACCAATTTGCTTTTTTAACCATATTAAACCGTCTTTATGGTTAGTCTTCTGATAGAAGCAGACACTTGCCCTTATCTGGTAGCCATAGATGTAGCCCTTGCGCTCAATAAGCTGAAACATTATGCTTCCATCGCCGTCAAGAAAACCGGCAATATACGCATTGGTCGTTTCTTCCATCTATAATCTTCCCTCGGTATTACCCTTTACACGTTCGGTATGTGTAAGTCGGGCTCCACCGATATAAGTCAATACTATTTCCGCATTACTACGGAAAAACGCAGTGTTATCCACGTTCTAAACCCAGCTCGCGTACCGTTTTAACCGGCGAACAGCCGGACCCTTGGGACCTTATCCAGCCCCAGGATACGATGAGCCGACATCGAGGTGCCAAACCGCGCTGTCGATGTGAACTCTCGAGCGCGATCAGCCTGTTATCCCCAGAGTACCTATTATCCGTTGAGCGATGGCGATCCCATATTCTACCACCGGATCACTAAATCCTACTTTCGTATCTGCTTCTCCTGTCGGAGGCGCAGTTAAGCTGGCTTATGCTTTTGCACTCCACCTGCGATTGCCGACCGCAGTGAGCCAACCTTGGAACCCCCTCGTTACTTTTTAGAGGGGAACCGCCCCAGTCAAACTGCCCGCCTGGAACTGTCTCCCGCCTCGATATAGAGGTCGAAGTTAGAATCTTAATTCAACAAGGGTGGTATTTCACATTGCGGCTCCGCCTCAGCCAAAACCAAGGCCTCAAAGCCTCCCACCTATACTACGCAAATTGAACCAAAATCCAATACCAGGCTACAGTAAAGGTTCTGGGGTCTTTTCGTCTTGATGCGGGTAGACGGCATCTTCACCGCCACTACAATTTCGCCGAGACCCTCGTCGAGACAGCGCCCATGTTGTTAAACCATTCGTGCGCGTGGGAACTTACCCCACAAGGAATTTCGCTACCTTAGGACTGTTATAGTTACAGCCGCCGTTTACTGGGGCTTCGGTTCGCCGCTTCACCTCGCCTTGCGGCGGGCTGACAGCTCTCGTTAACCTTCCAGCACCGGGCAGGTATCACACCCTATACATCCTCTTTCGAGTTCGCAGAGTGCTGTGTTTTTACTAAACAGTCACACGGGCCACTTTACTGTGACCTCAGACAGCTTTATTCTAATGAACTGACCATCTGAGGTACCTCTTATCCCGAAGTTACGAGGCTAGATTGCCGAGTTCCTTAACGAGGGTTCTCTCGAGCACCTTACCATTCTCAGGAAGCCTACCTGTGTCGGGTTGTGGTACGAGCAGCTAAACAGCTCACTAATAAGCTTTTCTTGGCAGTATGGCATAAAATCACTTCCCCTTCGGAAACCTCCGGGTCCCTTCATCCCGTCCCCGGGACAAAAACCGAGACATCCAAAACTCGGCCGACTCCTGCCTTCCGCGTCACTTATTAGTTCAAACGCTATTTAGCCGGTTGCCGAATATTAACGGCACTTCCATCGCTTACGCTTTTATAGCCTCAGCTTAGGATCGACTAACCCTGGGTGGATTAACCTTCCCCAGGAAACCTTAGGCTTTCGGTGCACCTGTTTCTCGCAGGTGTTTTCGCTACTCATTCCGACATATTCACTTCTGTCTCCTCCAGCGCTCCTTACGGTACGCCTTCAATGTAGGACAGAACGCTCCTCTACCAGATATCCGAAACGAATTCCGGATAAATTCTCAGCTTCGGTAATAGGCTTAAGCCCCGATTATCTTCGGCGCAAAATCGCTCGACCAGTGAGCTGTTACGCACTCTTTAAATGATGGCTGCCTCTGAGCCAACATCCTGATTGTCTTAGCGATCTCACATCCTTTACCACTTAGCCTATACTTAGGGACCTTAGCTGGAGATCTGGGCTGTTTCCCTTTTGACGATGAAGCTTAGCCCCCACCGTCTTACTCCTGTGATAGTCATAGCGGTATTCGGAGTTTGGTTGGATTTGGTAACCTGGTGAGGTCCCTAGTCCATTCAGCACTCTACCCCCGCTATGTAGTTAACACAAGGCTAGTCCTAAAACTATTTCGAGGAGAACCAGCAATTTCTGAGTTTGTTTAGCCTTTCACTCCAACCCACAACTCATCCCACGGTTTTTCAACGCCGATGGGTTCGAGCCTCCCCCCGACTTTCGTCGAGGCTCACTCTGGCCATGGGTAGATCACTCAGTTTCGGGTCTGCTATATGGTACTTAATCGCTCTGTTAGAACTCGCTTTCGCTTCGCCGTCGCCATCCACTATTAATGAAAGGCTTAAGCTTGCACCACACAGCAACTCGCCGGACCATTATACAAAAGGTACGCTGTCAGGCATTCTCCGCTCTTACGAGCGGAGCATAGCCCTTCAACAGCTTGTAGGTCTATGATTTTAGGTTCTATTTCACTCCCCTAACCGGGGTTCTTTTCAACTTTCCCTCACGGTACTTGTGCGCTATCGGTTTATGCCGAGTATTTAGCCTTAGGCCATGGTCGGCCTGGATTCCTACAGGGTTTCACGTGTCCCGTAGTACTTGGGATACTTCTAGGCGGTTTGGGAATTTCGCATACGAGGCTTTTACTCTGTATCGCGTGCCTTTCCATGCACTTCAGCTACTCCCTCACCTACCACATTAAAGTCCCACAACCCCCTGCCTTGCGGCAGGGTTTAGGCTTTTTCCTTTTCGCTCGCCGCTACTGGGGAAATCACTTTCGTTTTCTATTCCTCTAGATACTTAGATGTTTCAGTTCTCTAGGTGTCGCTCCTTAGCCCTATTTTAAATTTTAGGCTAAAGTATCTTGACATTACTCAAGATGGGTTGCCCCATTCGGAAATCTCGGGATCAAAGCTTGTTTGCAGCTCCCCCGAGCAGTATCGCCGCTTACCGCGCCCTTCATCGCCTGGCATAACCAAGTCAGCCCTCATAGACCCTTCGTAGCTTGACCATTTTAATTCTATTTGGCAAATTGTTACCCGAATCTTCTCTTTCGAAAAGACTCCTTGTTACTTGTTATTACTTGATTATATTAAGTTGTCAAAGAACACGCGATCGCGGGACTGGCCGCGAAGAAAATGTATGTTTTACTATTAGTATTATATTTTATAGGGAAAGATGCTTCGACTCGCTGTGCCGCTCTGTCGCGGCACTACGCTCGCTCAGTATCCATTTAAATTTTCCTTGTCGAAAAATTTAAATGGAGCAGAGGAGGCTCGAACTCCCGACCTTCTGAATGCAAATCAGACGCTCTCCCAGCTGAGCTACTGCCCCGTAAAAACAGATCTAAGAACTAAGAGCTAAGATTTAAGAATATGCTAAATCAATTAAGAAGTTAAATCTAAGCTTTTACTTTTTCTCCAATCTTAGCTCTTAGTTCTTAACTCTTAGTTCTGTTTTAATGGGCCCAAGTGGATTCGAACCACTGACCCCAGTCTTATCAGGGCTGTGCTCTAACCAACTGAGCTATGGGCCCGCATTTCGTTGTTCGTGTATCGTGGTTCGTTCTTGAATCACGAATCACTAATCACGAATCACGAACCCGTAGTTTCCGCGTCTATTCGCGTTAAATAAAAAATAGCCAAGCTCCAAACGATATAGCTTATTATCGTGAGTCTGATTAAAAATAGTTAATAGCTTTAGACTATCAACCTAAAACAATATCCTAAAATATCTTTGGCACAGCCAAAAAATTTTAGAAAGGAGGTGATCCAGCCGCATCTTCCGATACGGCTACCTTGTTACGACTTAGCGCCAGTCACTGGTTTTACCTTAGACCTATTTGCATAGGGCTTCGGGTACCCCCAGCTCCCATCGCTTGACGGGCGGTGTGTACAAGGTCCGGGAACGTATTCACGGCGGCGTAGCTGATCCGCCGTTACTAGCGATTCCGTCTTCATGGAGTCGAATTGCAGACTCCAATCTGAACTGGGCCTACTTTTTTGCGATTAGCTCCACCTCGCGGTTTGGCAACGCTTTGTAGTAGGCATTGTAACACGTGTGTAGCCCAAGGCATAAGGGCCGTACTGACTTGACGTCATCACCGCCTTCCTCCCTGTTATCCAGGGCAGTCTCCTTAGAGTGCTTCTTTCGGCCTTGCGGCAAAAAGAGTGGCAACAAAGGATAATGGTTGCGCTCGTTGCGGGACTTAACCCAACACCTCACGGCACGAGCTGACGACAGCCATGCAACACCTGTTCAGGCAACCGACTTGACGGTTGGCGCCCCTTTCGGTTTGCTACTACCTGTATGTCAAGCCTTGGTGAGGTTCTTCGCGTATCGTCGAATTGAACCACATGTTCCACCGCTTGTGCGGACCCCCGTCAATTCCTTTGAGTTTTAACCTTGCGGCCGTAGTCCTCAGGTGGAGCACTTAACGAGTTATCTTACGGCACCGGTCCTATACGAACCGACACCTAGTGCTCATAGTTTACGGCTAGGACTACCAGGGTATCTAATCCTGTTTGCTCCCCTAGCTTTCGCAGCTCAGTGTCAGAACTAGCCCAGAGAACCGCCTTCGCTACTGGTGTTCCTCCCGATATCTACAGATTTCACCCTTACACCGGGAATTCCGTTCTCCTCTTCTAGTCTCAAGTCTTGCAGTTTTGAAAGCAGTTCCCCGGTTGAGCCGGGGGATTTCACTCCCAACTTACAAGACCACCTACCTGCCCTTTACACCCAATAAATCCGAGTAACGCTTGCCACCTCCGTATTACCGCGGCTGCTGGCACGGAGTTGGCCGTGGCTTCTTCTCTGGGTACCGTCAGCTTTGCCTATTAAAGCAAAGGTTTCTTCCCCATTGAAAGAGGTTTACGACCCGAAAGCCTTCATCCCTCACGCGGCGTCGCATAGTCAGGCTTTCGCCCATTGCTAAATATCCTCGACTGCAGCCTCCCGTAGGAGTCGGGGCAGTGTCTCAGTCCCCGTGTGGCTGACCATCCTCTCAGACCAGCTACCCGTCAAAAGCCTTGGTGGGCCGTTACCCCGCCAACTAGCTGATAGGGCGCGAGCTCATCCTCAAGCGTACCGGTAAAGGTACTTTTTTCCTGAAGGAATGAACCTTCAGGATGACATCAAATATTACTCTCGCTTTCGCAAGGCTATCTTCAACTTAAGGGTAGATTACTCACGTATTACTCACCCGTTTGCCGCTATATTCTAAACAAATCGGCATCCGCCTTGCGGCTTCAACCTTTTTATTTAGAGCATCGCTCGACTTGCATGCCTAATCCACGCCGCCAGCGTTCACTCTGAGCCAGGATCAAACTCTCCGAAAAATAAAGCTCTTTTTGTCCCCGCACCAATTGCGGGGGACGAGTGGGCTTGGCTATTTAATTCTCAAAGAACGATTAAAATTTATCTTTTAGCTCTCCAAAGAAACAAAAAAAGCGCTCAGACAAATCTATGAGCGCTTTTATCTATCTTTTCCCGAATTATCGGGATCCCGAATTTGTCGGGAAAAAAGACGCTTATTCGTCCTTCAATATCTATCCGGTATTGTCAACTGCTGTGGCTTTTTCTTCCACCATTTTTACCAAATTATTTGGCTCCAGGTTTTCCTGTTTCCTTTTGGTAATTTTTAATTATACAATAGATAAATTATTTGTCAAGTATTTTAATAAAATTTTTTGTGAAAATATTTAATCGTAAAATTTACCGAAATCCGTCCGCGGCTGAATTAAGAGGGCGGCTCGCGAAAGCCGCCCTCCATTTCATCTTAACAATAGCTACTATTGATTCTCTACCGAAACTAAACTTAAAACTTCACCGCTCTTTTGAGCGGTTACCGCCACCTGAAGCTTACTGTCTTCTTTTTTCAGGAATTCAGCAATCTTCGCGTTACTGTCTTGATCAAATTTATTCACTATTCCCTCAGCAACGATCGCGTATCCGCTGGCCTCGCAGGCGGGAGTGATAGCGCACTGTTTAGAATGAGTCTTTATGAAAGCAGTTAAATCCTCAGTCTTATGCGCGTCTAAACACATATTATCAATAATATCTCCCTTGATCATCACGGTTTCACTGCCGCTAGACCCTTGAGCAAAGGCTAAGGAAGAAACAAAACATAATGCCGCCAATACCAAAAATACCTTCTTCATTTATTATTCACCTCCCTTCTTTTTAAATATAACCCTTAAGAAGCAAGGGTGACTCTCATTATTCACAAGAACCACCCTTACTATTCTTTTTCTCAGCCTGCCTAATCCATCATAAACAAAATCAGACAGGCCAAGAAAAAGAGTGTTTTCCTCTAGTAGATTACCAACAGAATCTTAAAGCTGAACTAAAGCTTTGATACATTAATCGCCTGTTCGCCCTTAGGACCCTGAGTGATTTCAAACTCGACTGCCTGGCCTTCGTCTAAAGACTTATAGCCGTCTCCCTTAATCGCGGTATGATGCACGAACACATCTTTACCGTTATCATCAGGAGTAATAAAACCGAAACCCTTTTGATTGCTGAACCATTTTACTTTACCTTTTGGCATTTACTTGTACACACCTCGCTTTCCTTTAATATTTTGATCCTTCCTTCAATAAACCGGGAGGATCTATCCCCGGCGGGTTATGCGGGATAGAAAGAAAAAACCGTAAGGATTGGTTTTGTTGTCTTATTTTTCCTTACGGCTATAAACTTCAATCTTTCTTTTCCTTGCTTTATTTTACTACCGCGTAACCACAACCTACTACTTACATTTTCAAGTATACCGCAAAATCTTACAATGTCAAGTAAAATCTGCCTCTGGCGTTTAGATTTTACTTGATTCTGAGCTATGCGAAGAATCTTAAGGAACAATCTGCCTCTGGCGTTTAGATTTTACTTGATTCTGAGCTATGCGAAGAATCTTAAGGAACAATCTGCCTCTGGCGT